>PPYF01546283.1_pt1 | contig 10165 bp, 6 predicted proteins | sample 1559871 | NCBI WGS metagenome assembly PPYF01 (sample SAMN08240021, study PRJNA423297) | Human gut metagenome, whole genome shotgun sequencing project.
GCTCGGGACGGCGGGGATTGGGCGGGAACCAGCCCTTGGCCACGCGGTCGCGCTGCTCGGCAATCTCCTTCACCGACCAGAACGACGAGAAGGCAAGCACTCCGAGCAACGTCTGCCACATCACATCCTCCACAAGCACCGAGGCAACGAGAGCGACAACGCCCAGCATGGCGAACCACCAGCGGCACCGCATGCCGAAATAATAATAACCCTTGATTACAAGCGGGTGGAAAAGTCCGATAATCAAAAAAGTGAACAATCCGAGCAGAACGCCCGTGAAATGCAGTGAACCAGTCATTACAGTCGTTTTAGGTAACCGTTCAAATTTATTTTTTCTCCTTGCAATGGCTTTTGTACGAGGCTGCAAGGCGTTTGTGATAGCCTCTGGCCTTGGCTTTCGGACCATTATATTTCAATGCGAACTGGAGCCAGTTGTGTTTTCGCACAGCATCCACCATTCCGGAGTTTTCAATGAAACGGGCAAACAGCTCAAGCTGCGCGCGTTCCGAACTGCTCATCAGTGCCACGAACTGCTGCACGCTGTCGCAGCCGCATTTCCGCCAGTTGAAGCCTCCTATCTGGAACATACCCCAGAAGGTGCTCTGATAGGCCGAAACCGTGTCGATGCTGCAGGCGGCATCAAGGCGTGCCTGCTGGGCAGCCTGATATGAGCCGTAGCGCCGTGCATCGGGACGGCGGAAAATTTCGGGATGAGCCTTCTTGGCCTTCGACAGCGACACGCCGCTGCGCGGGGCGAAGCGGCGGTACATCGTAAGGTCAAAATTAATCAGGGGCTTGCCGGGAGCCCAGAAGCCTTCGTGACGGCGCCCGGTCTCGATGTCAACCACAGCCTTTATGGCGGCAACATCCACATCGAGCATCTGCGCCACCGTTTCGTAATCCTCCTCGGTAAGCCGCGTGTAACGGCTGTCCTGAGCAGAATCATGATGCACGATGGCCGAATCGACCCACGCCTTCGGATTCACCTCCGGCATGGCCTCGAAAGCAACAACAGCTGCGGTGCCGTCATTGCGTGGCTCAGGCGCAGGTTGCTCCTGCGCATGTGCCAGCGAATCGGCAGCACAAACTGAAATGTTCCCGGCCGTCGCAATCACGCCCGGGAACAGTGTAAATATTGCCAACAGCACTATGTGCCGTGTGGAGAGTCTCATTTGCCGGCCACTTTCTCGATGGTACGGCGCAGCTGACCCCAGAAGCGCTCAACGGCGGGAATGTGCATGCGCTCCGAGGGAGAGTGTACATCCCTCAGCGTCGGGCCGAACGACACCATGTCAAGGCCGGGATAGTTCTGCTGGAACAGCGAGCATTCCAGACCTGCATGGATGGCCTTGATGGCCGGGCGCACGCCGTAGAGTTCCTCATAAGCGTCGCTGGCAATCTTCATGATGGGCGAATCGAGGTTGGGAGTCCAAGCGGGATAGCCCTCGCCATGCTCGACGGTGGCACCTGCCAGGGTGAACACGGCCTCAACCTGATTGGCAATGTCGATTTTGCGTGAATCCACGCTCGAACGCTGCGAGGTGGTCACCACAATCTGGCTGTCGGCCTTCATCTTCACCGAAGCGAGGTTGGTGGAGGTCTCAACCAGACCCTCGAGGTCGCGGCTCATCGACATCACTCCGTGAGGAGCGCAGTAGAGCGACAGTATGAGATTGCGGCCTGTGGTCTCGTCGACAGTGAATTCCGGACGGTCGGCGCTTTCGAGGCTGAGTTTGAGCGAGGTCTCAAGCCCCTTGTATTCCTTCTCGATATCGGCCACATAATTGTTGAAGGCGATGCGGACATCCTCCTTGCGCGATGTGTGTACGCCGAACAGCACATGAGCAGCACGCGGGATGGCGTTGCGCAGGTTGCCGCCGTCGATTTCGCAGATGGCAACCTCATGCTTCTGCATCATGTTGAACAGGAAGCGCGCCACAAGCTTGTTGGCGTTGGCACGTCCCAGATGTATGTCGCCTCCCGAATGGCCGCCCAGACCGTCGCGCACGTCCATCAGGAAATAATGGAAATCGTTGGGTGCAACCGAGCGGTTATACTTGAATGTGGCCACCGTGTCGATGCCTCCGGCACAGCCCACGAACACTTCGGCATCGTCCTCTGAGTCGAGGTTGATCAGGATGCTGCCTGTGAGCTCGCCTTTCTCAAGATTGTTTGCGCCGGTCATGCCGGTCTCCTCATCCATTGTTATGAGCACTTCGAGCGGACCGTGCACCAGAGTCTCATCAGTCAGGATAGCCAGAGCCGCAGCCACACCTATGCCGTTGTCGGCACCCAGGGTGGTTCCGTCGGCACGTACCCATTCGCCGTCGACGATGGTGGTGATGGGGGTTGTCTCGAAATTGAAATTCTTGTCGTTGCTTTCGCACACCATGTCCATATGGCCCTGCAGAATCACTGTGGGGGCGTTTTCATGACCCGGTGTGGCGGCCTTGCGCAGAATCACGTTGCCGATTTTGTCGGCATGCGCGTCTATGCCGTGAGCTTTTGCGAACTCCAGAATGAACTTTCTGATTTTCTCTTCCTTTTTCGACGGACGGGGGATTTTCGTGATCTCGTCGAAAATTTCAAACACAGCCTTGGGCTGAAGATCTTTAACTTGCATATCCTGTAAATGATTAAATATGTTTGCAGAACGGAACCGCGGACGGCCGCGTGGCGGCCATTTTCAAACCGCGGTTTAAAAATGGTTTGAGAATGGAAAAATCTGTTAAATTAAGCAATTCTCTGCGCCTAAGTTACAAAATAAAATTTACATATGGCTAAAAATTAAGGCAACTTTCCTATATTTGCACACAATTCAAACTGGAAGGCTTCCGCGCCAGCTCACAGCCCCGGCGCATAAAGCTTTCACTGTTCACGGCACACCAGCATGAAACTCCTGCTAATCACCATTGCACTCGTGGCTCTGGCCGTGGTTCTGCTCGGAGTGAAGGTATTGTTCGTCAAAGGCGGCAAGTTCCCTTCAGGCCATGCCCACGACCTGCCGCAACTGAAAAAGAAAAATCATAAAAAGTAATAAACCTCACACATGAAAACAACAGCTTTTGCTGCCGCCGCTCTGGCACTTCTCGTAATGGTATCCTGCTCCAACAACGAAACCAAGACATCTGAAAAGCAGGCCGAGACAAAGACCACTGCCAAAGTTGAGTCGACAAGCTTCGAACCCACCACCAACATACGCTATTACAACATGGACTCGGTGATGGCCAACTACGAACTGGTAAAGACCTTCAACGAAGCCAACCTGCGCACTATGACCGAACTGCAGAATGCACAGCGTTCGCGCGAAGGCGAGCTCAACCGTCTGGCATCATCCATCCAGCAGAAAGTTCAGAACAACGGCTATCTCTCTGAAGCATCCTACAATGCCGACATGGCCGAACTAAACAAAAAACAGCAGCAGGCACAGAACTACCTCGGCTCCCTGCAGCAACGTGCACAGGAAGAAGCCGTGCGTCAGCAGGAGGAATTCCTCGACTCGCTCAATAACTTCCTGGCCGAATACAACAAGACCCGCCATTATGACGCCATTCTCCTCTTTGCTCCCGGCGAACTCTTCAATCCGGCTCTCGACATCACCAACGACATAATCGAAGGCCTCAACGCCAAATACAAAAAAGCCAACCCCACCAAATCCGACGACAAAAAAGAGGAGGCAAAGAAATAACCGCCTGTTGAGCCTCAACAGAACCAGGCCCCTCAGCCCCATTATACAGTCGGCGTGTCAGACCATCTGACACGCCGACTTTCTTTACCCCCTGCAGGCGGCGCCGGTGCAGCCCAGATTAGCTTCAATTAAAAGCTATTAAATTCGGATAAACTCGGATAAACTCGGATAATTCCTATAAAAACTTATCAGAACTTATCAGAACTTATCAGAGCTTATAAGATCTTATCCGAGCTTATCCGAATTTATCCGGGCTTATCCGAATTTTTCAGAGAAGATTATCAGAGTTTATCAGAGTTTATAAGAGCTTATAAGAACTTATAAGCACCTATCATTCATGAGGATTTTCCCCACAATCAGGGCTTCCAGCTGCTTCTCACCGCTTTCATCAGCTTCCCCGGAAACAGAAAAATCAAAATTTTGCAGATTTTTTAGCGAAATATTTTGCGGATTAAAAAAAACGTTGTAACTTTGCAACCGCAAACGAGAGGGAAACACCGCTGAAAAGCGAAGCCAATCAAGCGTGAGAGGCAGTTTCCAAACAAGTTTTGCAATCAACTTCTGGTGCGGTAGTTCAGCTGGTTAGAATACCTGCCTGTCACGCAGGGGGTCGCGAGTTCGAGTCTCGTCCGCACCGCAGGAGAGAGAGGAGAATGAGTAATTTTTAATCTTCGGATTAATGTTACTCATTCTTTTTTTGTTTTCCTTGGGGAGGTAAATTCTTATAAGCTCGGATAAATTCGGATAATTCTTATAAGAGTTTATCAGAGTTTATCAGAGCTTATAAGAGTTTATCAGAACTTATAAGAGCTTATAAGAGTTTATCAGAGCCAACAGGAACTTAGCGGGATGCATCCAGCTGCAGGCTTCCCGTTCAAAACATAACATCACAATGAGGGGCTGCCGCGTTTTTTTGCGGCAGCCCCTCATTTGCTTAAGCGCAGCAGATGGTGCGCTCTGCCATGGTGCTAATGGTGCACTCTGTAATGGAGTTCGTGGCTTGCTCTGTTATGGAGCTAATGATGCTTTCTGTTATAGCAAAAATGATTCTTAAGGTGTGGTGCCGATTATTTGACGGCAGCTGGGGTGGCGCGGAGCACCGTGAAAGAATACGGGGGCAATTCGAGCGCTGCGGGGAAAGCTGAAAGCGATTCCTCAACCGGGCGTGCATCCGTGTCTGCAGGAGCGCCAGAGAGGGTGGTTTTAACCACAGTGGCATTCTGCAGCCCATCCACAGCGGCACCGGCATTCAGTCCTGTGGTCACCGCCACCGGCAGCAGATTGGCCAGTTTCACGATGTATTCATTGCCATTACGCACCACTGATACCGCCACACGCTTCTTCACATCGTCGGTGATGCCGTCACCATCAAGTTTGAGTGCCGAGGCCACATATTCATTGCCGGCATTGCGGCCGTAAAGTTTCTGCACATAATAGTCGACGGTGGGTTTCACTTCCGCGCTGTTGAAATAAATCAGGTCGGGACGCCACTGTGTGCGGCCTTCACGCGCCAGCAGCGGCGCATACGAGGCCATCTCCACCACGTCGCCGTTGCGCTCCACTGCAGTGAGATAAAGAGCCTCGGCAAGGGCTGTCTCCACATTGCTCGGACGCCCGTCGAGATGCGCCGCCCATTCGCCGAGATATACATGCGGTTTGGAGCGGTCGTAATTGTCGTAGAAATCCTGATTGTGGATAAGCCATCCGGGCTGCACGTAATAATGCTCATCAACCATGGGTACGCCCTTTTCGGTAGCGAGTTTCCATCCCAGATCGTAGTCCGTGCCTTCGTAGAACGGCCCTGTGGTGCCAATCACCGTGACCTCCGGATGGGCAGCCTTGACGGCATCGAAAATCATGTTGAAACGCTCCACGAACACCGGTGTGATCATATCCTCGTTGCCGATGCCGATATATTTCAGGTTAAACGGCTTGGGATGGCCCGCTTCGGCACGTTTGCGGCCCCATACGGTGGTGCGTGCGTCGCCGTTGGCATATTCTATCAGATCAAGGATATCCTGAATGTAGGCATCCATCTTCTCCATGGGTATACCTCCCTGCTGGCCGTATTTCTCAACAATCCCCTTGGCCCCCACCGGCGGACGCGAAGAGTTCTGGCACGGCACGCCTGCCGCAACCACGGGGAGCGGTTCGGCTCCAAGGTCCTCGCAGAACTGGAAGAATTCATGATAGCCCAGGCCGCGGGTCTGGTGGTAGCCCCATGTATTGGTGCGCGGTGTGCGCTCCTCGAGTTTTCCGATTGACTCCTTCCAGTTGTATATATTGTCGATGCCGTTGCCATGCGCGAGACAGCCGCCGGGGAAACGCACAAAACGGGGCTTCATGTCGGCCAGCAGCTGGGCAAGGTCGGCACGCAGTCCGTTGGGGCGCCCCATGAACGTGTTGCGCGGGAAAAGCGACACCATATCCACATCAACCTCGGCATCAAAACGCGGGGTGACTTTAAGGCTTGCATCAGCCACATCGGCATCCGCCACCAGAACGGCCTTGTATTTGCGCCAGCCCGCTCCTTTCAGAGTCACCGAAGCCGATGCGATGCTCCGGCCGCTCTTGTCGACAAGCGCCACATCAAGCTTGCCGCCCTTACCCTGAGGCAGACGCGCCGCAATTGAGAAATCATATTTCTCGCCCTTGCGTACGGCAATACCGTCGTAACCGCCATTGGTAAGGGATGTACCCCGGAGCACGGCGTAATGAGGATTGGAGGGGTGCAACGGCGACTCGGAAGCTACCTCTATAGCCACCTCGTTGCCGGAAGCGTCCCTCCCCTTCCAGTAAGAAGTGGCGCTCCATTTCGATTTATCTTCCGAAGTGTACTCGAAATCACGGTTCTGCACCAGCTCGGCATACAGACCGCCATCAGCGGCATAGTTTATATCCTCGAAAAAGATACCCATCAGATTGGTGCTGATGTTCTTTGCCGAATCGGGGAACAGTGTGAGGGTGGCCTGCAGGGGCTTGAGCGAAGCAAAACGCACGCCGTCGCCGCTCATGGTCTGTGCATGCAGGGCATCGCGGTAGGCGCGGTGGTCGCCGAACTGCTCGAGACGGCGCACGAGCGATGCGGGAACCTTGCGCTGCCATCCGCTGTAAGTCCGCGAGCCCACCTTCGCCGTGGCCGCGCGGCAGCCGTTATCGGAAAATCCCGGATTTACGGGAGTATCGGTGTAGACCTGCGCACCCCATTCCATAAGGTCAGGCGATTCGACAACAGCCATCGCCTCCTCCCCTTCGGCAAGCTTCCATGTGGCCACCCACATGCCGTCGGATGGACGCTGCATGAGCTTGGGCTCAAACATCTTTTTCATGTCGCCCCACGAGCCGAAATCGGAGTTTACGAACGAGTTGCCCCGGTTCAGCTTCTGCCATTTCACGCCGTCGGCGCTCCAGGCGAGCTTCAGGCCGCCATCCCCGTTGGGATTGGCATACGAGAAAATAAACACGGAATCCGGACGGTTGGCATGAGCGGGATGCACTGCACCTGCGGCAGCCGCTACAATCACGCCGGCAAGCGCCCTGCGCATAATGTGACTGATGGTTATTTTATTCATGGTTTTCAAAAATTGTGTTTACAAAGGTACTTAATCCACCGCTCAATACCTAATATCAGGTATGCGGCACATCTGTCGGCATGCCGGCCGGTGGCAGCGTATACCTAAATGTAGGTATTTTGCTGTGGCATACATGCATTTGCCGATTTTTTGTATTATTTTTGTTGCGGTAAAACAACAAGTTGCTTCAACGCCCGCCCGCGAGGGCACGCCTCTACATATTGATTTTTTGAGTAAGCTTTTTACGCAAGCCATAAAAGCGGTGCCCCACCCCGGAATCACGGGCGCAGGCCCGCTTTTTTGCAATCCTGCCATTGCGGGCGGCCGTACTGTCAGCCGGCCCGGTCGGGCAGCACCGTGAGCTTTATTATCTCCAGACGGTTGGCCGATTTCTCAAGCACCTCAAGGCGGAAATGGTCAAGCTCCACCACTTCGCCCTTGGCGGGAATCAGGCCGGTCTTGCACAGGATATATCCCGCAAGAGTCTGGTACTCGTCATCCTCCGGTATGTCGAGATGGTATTGTTCGTTAAGATGTTCTATTTCGAGACGTCCTGAGAACTCGTAGATACCCGGGGCGAGCTCCCTTTCCACAAGCTGCACATTGTCGTGCTCATCCTGTATGTCGCCGAAAATCTCCTCCACGAGGTCCTCGAGCGTGACCATGCCGGCAGTTCCGCCGAATTCATCCACAATGATGGCGATGGAGCGTTTCTCGGCCAGAAGCCGGCGCATCATCTTGTTGGCCATGAACGTTTCGGGAGCATAGACCACCGGCTTCAGGTGCTGCTTCCAGTCACAGCCGGGAGTGAACAGCTCGCTGACATGAATGTAGCCCAGCACATTGTCGATGTCTTCGCGAAACACTATGATTTTCGAGCGTCCGGAGCTTGTGAACAGACGGCTGAGCTCTTCGGTGGTAACTTCATCGATGTCGACGGCCACAATCTCGTTGCGCGGCGTCATGCAGTCGCGCAGATGGGTTTCCGAGAAATCAAGTGCGTTGTGGAAAATCTTCACCTCATTCTCCACCTCGGTTTTTTCCTCGGCCTGCTCGTCGATGGTCTGCTCGAGATAGTCATTGAGATCGCCCATGGATATGGCACCCGTCTTGTCGCCGGTGGATTTGATGCCGAACAGCTTCATGAGCATCTTCGACAGCCATGTGGTGAACAGCGACACCGGATAGAGCAGATAATAGATAAGAGCCACCAGCGGGGCGAACAGCCGCAGCGAACGGTTTGGGTTGATGCGGAACACCGTCTTGGGAAAAAACTCTCCGGTGAGCAGAATGACACCGGTGGAAATCAGCGTCTGCGCAATGAGCACGAACGCCTGGTTGGGATAGATGGATTCAAGCCAGGGCTCAAGCATTTTGGCCGCCCCCATACCGTAGACAACCAGCACGATATTGTTGCCGACGAGGATGGTAGAGATGAAAAACTCGGAATTGGAGAAGAACGTGTTGAGCGCACGCCCCACCAGGCCACCTTTCTGCACGTCGAGTTCCACACGCACACGGTCGGAGGTCACGAATGCAATCTCTATTCCGGAAAACAGCGCTGAAAAAATCAGAGCCAGGATGGTTATTATGAGCCAGGATGAGTCAATCAAGATATTCAGAGTTTTAAAATTGTCAGTATATGTTGCGTCCGGCGGCCGCCGGATTCCGGTCACATTGATATAATGCCTGAGCTACTCTTTCCCTCCGCTCATGAATGCATTGGTGGGGAAGATGCCCGAAGGGCGACGTATCACGTAGTCGGTCATCTGCTCGTTCGATTCAAAACCATATCCCTCTATGATGCGGTCCGAACGCTCGATGTGGATAAACGAATCGGAGTAAACTTTGCGGGTATTCTGGTCCCAGAACAGTTGCTGGGTGCGGAAGCGGTCGCCGTCCACATTCTTCATGCGTACATTCCGGTCGAAACGCCACAGCTTTCTTTTGCTCAGATAGGTGGCGGTGTCGGCGGTGAATGTGCCGTTTTCAGCCATCGAATCGTTGAACTGGACGATGAAAAGTCCGTCGGGAAAGTTCCAGTGCGGCTCGGCCGCCTCCTCGAACATCAGCCACAGCGGGGTGGTGATATGGTAACGTGTATAACCGGAATCGGAAATGGTGGTCGACACGTCGATGGTGCGCATGGTGGGGAAGGTCTCCGGGTCAGCTGAAAGCGCGATTGTCTCCCGGTGGTCGTCGGAACATGCGCATATGCATGCGCCAACCGCCACTGCGAAAAGCAGCAGCGGCAGCGACATCATTTTATCTTTAAGCTTTGGGAGCATGGTTGTATGCAGCGACGTACGTATCGGTGCGTATCAACGCAGTTTGTTGCGGTAGAACCACAGTTCGTTGACATTCACACCGAGCGTGAGCACAAAATAGTTTTCCTTTACGAGCGGATTGGGATGTGCCTGGCGGTTGCGGTATTCAAAACTGAGATTCAGCATGGTCTTTGTCCATGGCGAAGGCAGACCGAAACCGAGGCTTACGCCACGTTCGCGCACGCTGTTGTCGCCGACCTTTATATAATCATTGCAGTAGAATCCGCCCACGCGGTAGTTAACACGCTGCAGCCAGCTGCCACGCGTGTTGTTGACGAACTGCAGACCGATGCCCACCTTCCAGCGGTCGTTGAAATTACGTGAATTGTCAAATCCCTCGATGGTGGCGAAGCTTACCTTTTTCCAGGGCTGATAGGTGAAATCAACCTCGGCCATGAGCCGGTTGCCCCACTGGTAGTTGAGACCCACGCCCCATGTCTCGGCCATCTGGGCGTTGCCGTTGAGGCGGATATCGGCAATGGTGTCGGGGGCCTGATCGGCGCTCACATCGTATTTGATGCCGTAAGTGCGGCCTCGGAACGACTTTTTGGGAGAATAGACCGCACCCACCGTGACGC
>PPYF01411822.1_pt1 | contig 10160 bp, 10 predicted proteins | sample 1559871 | NCBI WGS metagenome assembly PPYF01 (sample SAMN08240021, study PRJNA423297) | Human gut metagenome, whole genome shotgun sequencing project.
CTCATATTTTTATATAAAAGAGAAGGATGTCATTCAAAACTATTGTAAACGGATACAAAAAATGCTATGATATACCTGATGAATAAAAAGGAGTCAATTATGCAGAACTTTAAAAAGAACGCGATGCGTATGTTCGGATTTGTGGGGATACTCGTGTTATCTTTGACGGTGCTTACGACGGTATTTGCTGCGGATGTTATAGATTATACAAATAAAACGACCATCACTGTTGACGGTCAACCATTAACAGCTGATACTCAAATCAGTACCGGTAAAGCCTTAGAGGCAACTAATAACATTTCATTTCCTGACAGTCAACAAATTAATGAAGGAGATGTGCTTGTACTTGACCTTCCAAAAGAATTGGGATTGATTACCAAGCTTGAATTTCCAATAACACACAGTAGTGGCGAGGTAATTGGGAATGCAGTGACAGATCCAAGTACACAAAAAGTGACCATCACCTTTACAGATTATTTCTCTAAGAACTACAAAGATAAGGTCATGACTTTGAAATATGCTGTTCGTCCTAATGTAACGAATTTGCCAGAATCAGGGAAATATACTTTCCAATTTGGTACTGATAACTTTACACTCAACTATAATAAGACGGACGGAGAAGCTGGTGACTATGAAATGAAATATGGTTACCAAGATTCAGAAAACCCTAACCGTATTAAGTGGCGTATTGTTTTGAATGCTGTTCAAGATAAGTTGAATAACATGGTCATCAAGGATGATTTTAGTGACAGTGGACAAGTCTTGGTAGAAAGTTCATTCCGTGCAGTTCGTTATGCGACTCAACCAGAAAAGATTCCAAATGAAGCAGCACTTCTAAAATTGGAACCAATTGATAACTTCAGTAATAAAGCAGAATTCACTCGAAATGCGGATGGCAAAATCACAGGATTCACCATTAACTTTGGTGATAACTGGAATTGGGCGATGTACATCGAGTACACAACAGAGTTGACTTCAGAACTTCCAAAAGGTACAAAAGTTGCCAATGTTTTGGAATGGTCAGCAAGTAATTTCAACAAGTCACGTTCGATTGAGGCCTTGACGCGCTTAGAAACTGCTTCAGGTGATGGTAGTGGTGATAGAACCACCACCACAACTACCACCACCACCACAACTACTACAACAACAGAAGCACCGACAACGACTTCAACAACAACAGAAGAGCCGACAACAACAACAACGACTTCAACAACAACAGAAGAGCCGACAACAACTACAACGACTACAACAACAGAAGAACCAACGACCACTACAACGAGCACAACAACAACGACTACAATAACAGAAGAACCTTCAACTACTGTAACTACAGTTCCAAGCCCTTCTGAAACAACAACGACAGAAGATAAACCAGAACTTCCTAAAACCGGAGAAGCAATGGGGACTGGCTTGGTAATTGCAGGGATTGTTATCTTATCAGGTACAGTTGTATTGAATCGTAAATATAATAGATAATAGAGGAGAGAGCATGGCTCTCTCTTTTTAAAAAATATGCAAAACAATGTATAAAAAACCACATATTGCCAGCCGGAATTGCGACTGTTTAATAAAATTTATGTCCCTTAAAGTTGCAAATAATCTAAAACTCTCTTAAAAGGAAACAAATCAGAGAAAGAATCCATTAGATACTTTAAATCACTTGCAATAATAAATAAATATGATATAATCAGTTTTAAAATTGACGATTTTATATTGTCATAAAAAAAGAAAAGGGAGCCATAATGAAAAAGTTTGCAAAAACTAGTTTTGTGCTGTCATTATTTATTTCGATATTGACAGTATTTTTTGTGGTGTCAGCTGGCAAGGTATCTGCTGACACATCTAAAAAAGTGGATGTTATCACAGAAGTCAAGATTCAAAATGACAAGGGCGAAGCTTTAACAGGACCGGTTGGACGATTTGATAATTTCCGTCTCAATGCAAAATTTGCTTTAGAAGGAAAAAATGTTAAAGCAGGGGACACGACCGAAGTTAGCATTGCCTCTCCGATTGATATCAAATCTCAGGATTTTGAAATTAATGACTCAATTACTGGTAAACTGATTGCCAACGCAAAGGTTGATGCAACTGCTGGTAAAATTATCTTGACCTTTACAAAATTTGTGGAAGAAAAAAATGACGTTTCAGGTTCATTCTTCTTCTATGCTCAAGTCAATAAAGTGAAATCTCCAAATGATGGAGAAGTTCCGGTTAAAGTCTCTGTAAATGATAAAGAGAAATTCACTGGTAAAGTCACAAGCGGGACAATCGGTGGAGGATATCGCTACTCTATCATTAAATCAGGTTGGAGCGAAGCAGGAAACAAAGAGCTTGGCTTCCGAATTTCTGTCAACAGAACCAATGAAGTTATTAATGATGCTGTTGTCACAGATACCTTAAAATCACCAGGCCTTACTTATAAGCCAGGAAGCTTCAAGATTAAAAAAGGTACTTGGGAATATAGCAATGGGAAATGGGAACTCAAAAACGCAAAAGATGTAACTGCTAACTATCAAGTAAATATTAATGGAAATTCGTTTTCTATTAATCTGGGTAACATTACTGCGGATGACCAATTTGCAATTGAATATAGAACTGATGTGAACTATACTGTAGTTGATGGTGAAAAAATTCTTAACCAAGCTACTATCAAGGGAAGCAATAAGGATGAATATGCATCAAACAGTACAGTGAAAATCCAAATTGCTGGTGGTGAAGGTATTGGTTACGAGTTCAGTATCAAGGTTACTAAGGTAGACGAGCAAAACGGACCTCTTAAAGGTGCAAAATTCCAAGTTGTTCGTCAAGCAACTGGTCAAGTTATCGGTGAATTTGAATCAGATGCGAACGGTGAATTCACTGTTAAAAACATCTTGCGTGACAAATACATCATCAAAGAAATCCAAGCGCCAGCGGGTTATGAGTTGGCAGCAGATACTGTTGTTGAAGCTGGAGAATTTAAAACACCAAAAGCACCAGTGGCTAAGACGATTGTAGATCAAAAAACCACTACAACCACTACCACTACCACAACAACAGAAGAACCAACAACGACTACAACGACAGAAGCGCCGACAACGACTACAACGACAGAAGCGCCGACAACGACTACAACCACTACAACGACAGAAGCGCCGACGACCACTACAACAACAGAAGCGCCGACGACCACTACAACAACAGAAGCAACAACCGAGGCGACAACAGTATCAACTTCTGAAACAACAGAAGCGACTACTGTAACTACAGAAGAACCAACAACTACAACAACAGAAGAACCAACTACCACTACAACAAGCACCACAACAACTACAACAACTACAGTTCCAACACCTTCTGAAACAACAACTACAGAAGACAAACCGAAACTTCCTCAAACTGGAGAAACAGTGGGAACAAGTTTGGTGCTTGCAGGTGTCCTTATCTTATCTGGAACAGTTGTTTTGAAATGTAAGTATTCTAATAAATAATTGTTGAGTTTCTTTAAAGAGGAGAGAGCAGAGTTCTCTCCTTTTTTAAAAGTAAATAGTAAATGGAGCATCCAGATGAAACTATCAATTCTTATCACTCTTTTAAATGAAGAATTAGTTCTAGCTCAAACGCATAAAGCCATTTCTGAACAGTTAGAGAGTATGATTTTATCCGAAGAACTATCTGATTACGAAATTCTCTATGTTGATGATGGAAGTAGTGATAGCACTCTAGAGCTAATCGATGCTATTGCAAATGAAAATCCACGGGTCAAGTATATCAGCTTTAGCAGAAACTTTGGACGCGAGAGTGGAATTCTTGCTGGTTTTAAGTATGCGACTGGTGATGCAGTCATGGTAATGGACGGAGATTTGCAACATCCGCCCTACCTTATCCCTCTCTTTGTAGAAGCTTATAAAGAAGGCTACGATATTGTCAGTGGCCAGAGAAGTCGAGAAGGAGAGTCATTTGTAGGAAGCTTCTTTGCTCGTAGTTTCTATAAATTCTCGAACCACTCCATGGATGTCAAATTGACAGACGGGAAATCTGAATTACGACTCCTAAGTAAGAGGGCCGTTGATGTATTTGTTTCACTGCCTGAGTACAATCGTTTTAATAAAGGACTCTATGAGTGGATTGGTTTTAAAGAAAAGGTTATCCCTTATAAAAATGAAGTTCGTAAAGCAGGAAAAAGCAAATTTGGCTTTAAGAAGTCTATGAACTATGCTTTCCAGGGGATTATCTCATTTAATGATCGCCCACTCAGAATTTGTATCCAATTTGGTTTTATCAGCATGGCTCTATCTCTGCTCTACATTGTTTATGAGTTTTGCAAATTTATCTTTTCTTCAGACTATACGAGTGGCTATTTTACGACAATAGCAGCCATTATCTTGTTTAGTAGTGTGCAATTGATCTTTATCGGTGTACTTGGAGAGTATATCGGAAAGATTTATTACGAAGTGAAGCAACGTCCTCACTTTATCGTCGCGAAAAGTAATATTGACCAAGCTAAAAAAGATAAGATTGGTTAAGAAGACATAGGAGAAAACAAACATGGATAAGTGGTTAACGCGTTGGCAAGAGTTAAAAGGGAAATACCCTAAAGCCTTGCTTTATACGATAAGTGCCTTACTACCGATGACCATCATGCTGGTTGTTTGGTTCTTCATGGGTAGTTACCCCTTTGGAAATAAAAGTCTGATGGCAGTTGACTTTGGTCAGCAGTATATCAGCTTTTTTGGCTTGCTTAAGAATGCAGTACTTACTGGGAATCTAAGCAGCCTGACCTATTCCTTCACCAAATCTCTCGGTGGAGATATGATTGGGGTTTTAGGTTACTACTTGATGAGTCCCTTTAATATCTTTTATATTATTATCCCCTTCAAACACTATGGTTTGGCGGTCTTTCTGACCATTTGGCTCAGATACGGTGCAATCGGACTTTCTTTCTCTCACTTTCTGATTAAGCGCTATAAGGGAGCAGAATCACGTGTGTGGTTGGTACCCCTATTTGCAACAGCCTATGCTCTATCAGGTATGCTCGTTTCTTATCAGATGAACGTTATCTTCTATGATGCCATGATCATGCTACCGCTCGTTATCATCTATCTGGAAGATCTCTTGGATGGTGGAAGACCCTATCGCTATGCATTTATTCTAGGACTAACGGTCTTTCTACAATTCTATATGGGGTATATGATTTCGATTTTCATCGTCCTATACTCTTGTTATTATGTTTCGCCACGTCTCTCTATCCAAGGAAATTTAAAACAAAAGCTGAAACACTTCCTAAGTCCTTTGGTGAAAACATTTGCCTTCTCCGTCATTGGAGTTGCAACAGCTTCGATATTGATCGTACCAGTATTTTATAATCTTCTTGAGAGTAAGGGGCAGGTTGGAGATGCTATGAGGTTCTCCTTTGCCTTTCAAATCAATCCTGTAGATATCCTATCGAAGCTTGCTATCGGTGGTTTTGATACGGCTTCTGGTTGGTCGGCTGGGCCTAACCTTCCAAATATCTATATCGGTGCTTTAGGATTTATTGGTTTCATCCTTTACTTTACATCGAAACAGGTAGCCAAGGAAAAACGTTGGGCTGCAGGTGCTGTTACCCTCGTTTTCTTGATTTCCTTTGTCAATGAATTTGTAAGTAAAATATGGCATATGGGACAAAACCCAGCTGGATTCTTTTTCCGTTTCTCATGGCTGTTCTCTTTCTTTATGCTTGTTTTAGCCTACCAAGTAATCAAGGGACAAGTAGAGGTTTCTCGCAGAGGAAAACTGCTTTCAGCTATATTACTGGTTTTATCAGCTATTTATCTCTATACAAAGAATTTTACCTATCTACCAAAAACCCAGCCTGAAGCTTTGACTCAGTTCCTATCAAAGAACTTCATCGTATTTTGGCTTTTACTAGTAGCAATTTCAGGTGCCCTTTCGTACCTCTATTGGAGTCGTTCTCGTAAAGCTCCTCAAGTGAAAAAAATCGTACTCTTGATAGCTTGCTCTGTTGTGTTTCTTTTGGGAATTCTTCTCCAAACGGGTTATCTCTTATCTCAGGTTGTCTTAACCTTGCTGGTCTATTTGGCAGTTATCTTCTTACTGCGCACAAGAATGACCAGATTGGCAATTCTTGCCTTGTCTGCCCTAACCATCTTTGAATTAGGATACAATGCTTATCTATCTCAAGTGACCTTTGGTTATGCAGATGTGGATAAGTTTGTAGATGCAACAGTATCTGTAAAACAAGTGACAGACGAGGTTCAAAAACAGGCAGATCAACCATTCTACCGAATCGCCACAACCTTTGCCTATTCAAAAACAGTACCATCACTTGTTTCTTACCCAGGTTTAAGTACCTTTAGTTCTAGCTTAGAGCGTACCACCATGGACCAATTTGCCTACATGGGGGACCAAGGGATTAATGCGGCAACTGAGTATGAAAATGGGACTCTGTTAACAGATGCCTTATATGGTGTTCGTTATTATATGGATGTCAAGGATCTGGAACCAGCTGAGAAAGAAGCTCATCCTGAGAGAATGTATTTCACTCGTTTTGCAAGTCGTTTTGATATGCACCGTTATTTCACACGTAAGGTCTATGAAGACGAACGCTATATTGTATACGAAAATCCCAATTCCTTCCCATTAGCTTATGGAACAAATGATTTGGTGAGAAATATCAACTTCGGTAAAAACAATGCTATCCAAAATCAAAACATCATCCTCAATTCCATGGAAGGTGCGAAAAAAGGCGAGGAAAACTATCTCGACTACTTCAAACCTCTAGCATACGGCGATGTTGAAACAGAAAATCTAACAGAGGAAAATGTCGACAAAGAAAAAGGAACGGCAGTCTACAAGCGTGTGGATTCTTCCAAAGATGCAGTGGTTCGCTACCGAATTACTCCGCGAACAGACATGACTTATTACTTCTTTGTACCTGCAAGTCTAAATTCAGATAAAGATTACTCCGTTCTTTTGAATGGCAAGTGGTTTACTCATTCTAAGAGAAACACGCAACGTCAACTCTGGCAAATCGCAGATAATGCGATGGATCAAGAATCTGTACTTGAGTTCCGCTTTAAAACTGATAAAGTCGACCTTTCAAACGCAGGGGTTTATCGTGCAGAAATCAGTCAAATTCAAAGTGCTTTAGAAAAACGGAAGGCACAAGGCCTACAAGTTGAGAAATTTTCAAATACTCATATCGTCGGTTCAGTGAATATTACTGATGACAGCAAATATATGATGACTTCTATTCCGTATAGTGAAGGTTGGAAGGTGAAAGTGGATGGTAAGTATGTCCCTGTGACAAAAGCATGGAACAGCTTTATTTCATTCCCGATTACCTCAGGACAACACAAGGTGGAATTTGTCTTCTCCCAAAAAGGAACAATTACAGGTGCTTTGCTGACTCTCATCAGTCTATCGACTCTTTATATCATCAGAAGAGACTACAAAAAGGATGATAAAAAGCAAGAGGAAGAAGGTTCAGCTACTCCATCAACTGAGTAATCAATCTTCTATCAACTATAAGAAAAATACGGTCAGGATACCATTCCTGACCGTTTTCTTTTACAAAATGACAAAAATCTTAAACTTTTTGACAAATATGCTTGTCAAAAATAAAAAGATGTGTTACAATAAAATCAAGATAAGAACAAAGGAGAAAAAAGACATGCTAAAAAATCGTCTAAAAGAGCTTCGGGCTCGCGATGGCCTGAATCAAACCGAGCTGGCCAAACTAGCTGGTGTGTCCAGGCAGACCATCAGTTTGCTAGAACGGGATGAGTACACTCCATCCATCGTCATTGCCCTGAAGATTGCTCAGATATTCCATGAGCCGGTCGAGTCGGTCTTTCGCTTAGAGGAGGATGAGTGATGAACAAGTATAAAATGATTTATTATATATCTATAGTTGTGTTTATCGTAAATCTTTTGGCTATGATTGGAAGCCTATTTGGTTGGTTTACAATTGTTGAAAGTAAATATCTCTTCTGGATTAATATAGTGCTACTATTAGTCTTTAGATGGGTAGAGAAAAAAATAAAGTTCAAAGAGCTCGTAAAAGGAGAAAAGTTATGAAGGAGTTTTTAGCAGGTTTCCAAGTCGATACAGAGAACAAAGCACTTGCAGGTATTTGTGCAGGTTTAGGAAATTATTTTAACATTCAAGCCAATATCGTTCGTTTGGTGACAGTCTTGTTGTTTCTCTCTTCTACAGAGATTGGGATTATAACAGTTACAGCCTATGCTTATCTAGCAGGTTGGCTTGGGAATGAGCCCCTGGGGGATGGAGCAAAAAAAGCTAGAAACCAAGCTATTCTCTTACTTGTTGTTTGTTTGCTTTTGGTATCACTTGGAGCTGAGGGATTGACCGCTATTTTTGAATCAGGTAAGTCCCTAGGTCAATGGTTGTCTGGCTTGTTTTAGAAAGAGGTTAAAAGATGGAAAAGAAACATGTCATTTTCGCACTGAAACTTTTTATTGCCGGAGTTTTATTAGGAATACTTGCTGGTTTCCTTGGTCTTAATCCTTTAGGTATCAGTCAAGAGCAAGTAATCATTGCCTTGGAATCGCTCTTTCTTGTTCTAGGGCTGATTACGACGATTCTAACTTTTTATTTCATTAGAAAAAGTCATAAGGCTTATAAGAACTACCAAAGAGAAGAAGAGGACGAAGAAAACGAACAAGACTATCTTGCTATGTATCGTTTCTTGGATTATGGTACGGTAGCTTGGAATGTTTGCCAAATTAGTATGCTAGCCTGCTTACTTTTAGATTTGGGAGGTTTAGGCCCATCAGCAGCATCCTTACTTTTGATAGTTGTAGGTATCTGGTCGGGTGCTTACTGCCTCAAAATCACTAGCAAGGTCCGTAACTACAAACTGTCTATTATGGCAACCCCTAAGGAAGTTTTGGAATACCTCGATACTTATGATGAGGGAGAAAAACAGGCTGAGATGGAAGAAGCTTACTTGATCTTGTTCAAGGTCAATCAAATCCTCATTCCTGGCATCTATGTTGTCTTAGTCGTACTATCTGTAGTATTAGGACAAGTACAGTTGGTTGCTCTACTCGTAGCAGTTGTCATCCATTTGTACACGAATGTTGCACAGTTGCGAAAAACAAAACGTTATTTTAAATAGGAGAATCTTATGAAAACACTTAAAAATATTGGTTGGTATAGCCTTACTTTCTTATCATTTATTATGATTTATACTTTCATTCAGGGTGTAGGTGTGGCGGCGATGAAGTTGGGAGCACCTGACTACGTTTTTGTTCCGGCATATGTCTTATTAGCAGGAATTTTCACCTTCGTTACCTACAAGTGGTATAAGACAGGAACCGTTACGATTGAAAAAACAGCTCTCAACAAATACATCTGGTTGCCTGCCTTGGTATGGGCCCTTGTCATTGTTGCAGAAAACTTTTTACCAAATGATCCGTCAGTCAATCAACAGATGGTAGAAGAATTGACTCATAATCAACCTCTCTTCTCTTTCTTTATGGTGGTGGTCTTTGCACCCCTGACAGAAGAATTGACCTTTAGAGGTATGTTAGCTCGCTTTGTCTTCCCTCAACAGGATAACGTCAAGAAGACAGCTCTCTTTCTTCTTGTAAGTACCATCATTTTTGCACTTGTTCATTTCCCTACTACTCCCCAACAATTCCTAGTCTATAGTGGCCTTGGTTTAAGCATGGGATTGGCTTATATCAACAAGGGTGGTCTGGCTTATAGTATGGGATTGCATGCCTTAAACAATTTAATTTCATTTGTGATGATAATGATGCTATAATAGACTCAGGAGGAAGTCATGAAACGAGTGATATTATTAGCAGTGATTCAGGCAGTTGTTCTTTTCTTTATCATTGGAGTGCTTGCCTATGCTTTAAAAGGGGATTTCTTTTATAACTATTTAGCAGTAATCTTCGCACCAATCGCAGGTATTATGCGATTTGCGACGGCTTATGCAACGGAGATTGTTCTCCCTAAAAAGGCAGCAGAGATTGCGGAAAAGCGTAAAAAATAAAGAAATACTAAATCCAGCGAATGACTTTGCTGGATTTTTTCATTTATGAGAGGATTCTCTCAACTTTTCTGATGATTTTCATGAAGAGCCTGCGCTTTTATGGTAAAATAGTAACAGAATAAAAGAGGAGAGAAAACATGAAACGTAGTAT
>PPYF01552266.1_pt1 | contig 10159 bp, 9 predicted proteins | sample 1559871 | NCBI WGS metagenome assembly PPYF01 (sample SAMN08240021, study PRJNA423297) | Human gut metagenome, whole genome shotgun sequencing project.
TACAAGCCCCGCTCTTTGAATACACCTTTTTTATACTCCTCCGAACAAAAGGACTCGAAATTTTATCCTTGTTGCATCACGACCTCAGTCAAGTCCGTGCTAAAAATCCGGTACTCATTTTCTGTTATAGACCGGGGAGATGTAAGCACAACCAACGAATGAGGCGGATAACCCTCCCGATAGGGAGGATGCGTATGGGCAAAAGGGTTCTCATGGAAGCCGCACTTTCGGTAAAATCTCAAACGAGCTCTCGAAACAGAATCAACGACAGGATCGATTTCCAGCAAAACAATTTTAGAGGTCGAGCGGAGAAACGCATTCAAAATTTCACTTCCATACCCCCGTCCTCGTAATCCTTGATGCACTGCGAAATGCTCTATATACCTATAACTGCTAAACTCCCAATAGGAGATAAATCCGACAAACATATCCCCTTCGCTATACCCTACCAAATGATAATCGGCACACGAGAACGCTTTTTCCTGCTGCTCTTGCGTCCGCTGCTCGAAGATAGGGAAACTGACAGTATACAATTTCCGCCACGAGTCGTAAAGCTCATGCTGCGAACTATCTATATCTATATAATTCATAGTCATATAATATTTCCCATGAATATCCCATTATCAAGGAATCATATCACCGTGGCAAAACCGGCACATACGATCGCTCGAATCCTCATCATGCCATTCCGAAAGCCTTTTTCACGACTTCGACATAATCGAGTTTCTCCCAAGTGAACAGCTCTACCTCACGAACGATCGGTTCGGGGTTATAATGCGATTTGAATGTCTTCACGACAGTTTGCGGTTTTCTTCCCATGTGACCGTAAGCCGCCGTCTCCTCATAAATAGGATTACGTAACTTCAAACGTTCCTCGATAGCTTTCGGACGCATGTCGAAAATCTCGCACACCCGTCGGGCTATCTCGGCATCGCTCATCGACACGTGCGATTTACCGTAAGTATTCACATAAACACTCACCGGTTCGGCGACTCCTATGGCGTACGACACCTGCACCAGAATCTCGTCCGACACCCCTGCCGCTACCAAATTCTTGGCAATATGACGAGCGGCGTATGCGGCCGAACGGTCTACCTTCGAGGGATCTTTTCCCGAAAATGCGCCACCTCCGTGACCACCTTTGCCGCCATACGTGTCGACGATAATCTTGCGACCCGTCAATCCCGTATCCCCGTGAGGCCCGCCGATAACGAATTTGCCGGTAGGATTCACTAATAAAATCAACTGGTCGTCGAACAAGGTTCGTACCCGTTCGGGCAGTTGTGCGATAACACGAGGTAACAACACCTGTTTCACATCGTTGTAAATCGTCTGCAACATCTCCCGGTCGGCCGCTTCCTGAGCCTCTTTCGAGTCATCGGCCGGAGTCACGAATTCGTCGTGCTGGGTCGACAATACGATCGTATGCACCCGCACAGGTTCGTTCCGTTCATTATATTCGATGGTTACTTGCGATTTGGAGTCGGGACGCAAATACGAAGTCACCTTCCCCTTGCGCAGATAGGTCATTGCCGAAGCCTCCCGGCGGATAACGGCCAGCTCGGTAAGCAACAAGTGAGACAAATCGAGCGACAACGGCATATAATTATCCGTCTCATTGCAAGCATACCCGAACATCATACCTTGATCTCCCGCCCCCTGACTCATCGCTTCGGCGCGCTCCACGCCCCGATTGATATCGGCCGACTGCTCGTGTATGGCCGAAAAAATACCGCACGAGTCGGCATCGAACTTATACGAACTTTTATTATATCCGATACGGTGAATCACTCTGCGGGCAACCTCCATCAAATCGACATAAGCATTCGATTTAACCTCGCCTGCCAATACGACCTGACCGGTCGTTACAAGGGTCTCGCATGCAACTTTCGAGTTCGGGTCATACGCCAGAAACTCGTCGAGCAAAGCGTCCGATATCTGGTCGGCCACTTTATCGGGGTGTCCTTCCGACACCGATTCCGAGGTAAACAAATAATTCATTGGTTTCTCTCCTGAATAATAGTGATACATTATTGAAGGAAGAAAGACCGCAATTCCCACGAAAACAAAGGTGATTTGATAAAGCCGGACGGGCTTCGAAAAGCCCCGTAACGCAGTTTTAGCATTTTTTTCCGTGGTTGCAAGCAGCCAAATCCTTCCACATTTTCGGCTACAAAGATAGTACAAGTCCAAAGCAAAAGCAAATTTATTTGCAATTTTGCCGAAAAACAATGTACATAGAATAGAGATGTACCGACAAACGCAAAGTCACTCTATGTTGTAGGCCTTTCCCCGATCGTATCATATAAATAAAACTCTGGGGGCTAAATCACTTTTCGTTCTGTAAACCTTTCAATAGCTCCGTTACCGTCTTTCCCAATACCGGGTGTACCCATTGCGGAGCTATTTCGGCAAGCGGGGTCATCACGAAAGTCCGCTTGTGCATATACGGGTGAGGCAACACCAGCGAGTGAGTATCCAACACCAAACCGTCATAGTCGAGTAAATCTATATCGATAAGCCGGTCGACATAACTACCATCTCTTTCCCGATGCTTTTTACTACCCAATTCCCGCTCGATTTCCTGTACGGTGAATAATACCTCTTCGGGAGATAAATCGGTATCTACTGCGATAGCAGCGTTACAGAACGTATGCACCGATTGATAGCCCCACGGAGCCGTCTTATAGAACGACGACACGGCAACGACCGCTCCCACCCGTTCTAGCAAACCGGACATCAACCTCTCCCTTGCCGTGCCCCGTAGCATTGCGGGGTGTAGCGAAGCAATAGGGGAGAAACCGAAGAAACAACCGTTTCTGAGGAGAGGGGTTGAAATATACAAGGACAATCCCCACGAACTATCGACCGAACCATCATCATACCGCTCGAAAAAAAAATTTTTTCGTCTTTCTTCTCAGGAAATGGATTACTCCCCAAGCAGAAATTAGCCTCACTGAAAATAAAACGAATAATCCCCTTGTCTTTATCCGGCACTATCACCTTCGGATTCCGACAAAAGGATTATCTCAATCGATAAGATTCTTAAAGGCCTAAGTTAGGTTACATCATCTACAAACCTGTTTATTTCATTTCCCCATTTCATTTACAGGTACATAAAAAGTAGTGGTCGTAGGTGTGTAAATACCCCATGTAAGAATGTTCAGAAAACCATCTAAGAAAGTCCAACTGTTTTTAATTACATAATTCTCGGCATCCCCCACATACTCTTTGGCTTCCAACTTTGTGTTACCGACAGGAATCAAGCCATACAACAGATGATGGTTCATCACCGAATTTACTTTTACGACAGGATCGTTTTTCTGTACATTTCCCACACAGACTCTCGCATTATAACAAGAGGATAACTGAATGCGCACACGCCTGCATGAACGTTTGTGCCGTTTATCCTTCTGCTAAAAATTGGTCGTTTTCAAGGTTAGGATAAAACGAAACGCTTCAATAAAATATGTATGTTGTAGCTACAACAGTTACAAATATAAACACTATTTTAGGAATATCAGTATAGAATCCTCTACATTTTAAATTTTTCCCGGTTCGCTGCTATCACGGAAAAATATCCAAACCTCCTCTTTTGTGTTTTACAACGCAAGGTATGCAGGAGTTTAAAAATCTGTTATCCCCCTCCCTGCCCAACTGTAAGCAGGAATAAGGAGAATGGGGTAAAATCCATTTTTTCTATGAAACAGGGGAAAATGACTAAACTCTTTCTCTGTCATAAGGTATGACAGAGAAAGATATTCCTTTCACTCCTTCCCTATATTTTGCACAGCAAAACACGAGGGAGGTATGTGAAATGTCTGCAATGCTGCAAGGTACGATAAGGAGAAGTGGTTTAGGTAGTACTTTTCATTTCAAAATAAGGCTTCCCTTGACTTGCCAGCAATGGGCAGTGGAAGTCCTTCCCGACTTATGGGAGAAAGAGAGGGAAAAAGAAATCAGAATAGAGCAGAGATGAAGACAACCACGAAATAACCGCAGAGCGATACCTTTAAAATTACCCCCAAGAGAAATCCTACAAAAGCGCCCAGCCCGGCTTTGAGAGCTTCGTGTGTGAGTTTGCCACCCAACAGTTCGCCAATGACGGCTCCCACGAGAGGACCGAAAATAATGCCCCATGGAGGGAAGAGGAATATGCCGATGACGGTTCCCGCTATACAGCCCCGGTTCCCCCATTTGCTACCTCCGCTGTATTTCGTGCCGATGAGAGGTGTGAGGTAATCGAGTACTTGTACAATAATGACCAATATGGCCCAGACGATGAGCTGTGTCGCAGTAAACTGCACCTTGTCGGTGAGATGAAGAAGTATCATGCCCACATAAGAGAGCGGAGGACCCGGAAGTGCCGGAAGAAAGCAACCCGCTAACCCGACGAGCAAACATATCGCTCCTACAATAATCCATATAATATCCATATCGTATCTATATTTTGCACGTTGTGCATGCAGAGTAAAAAACGAGTCGGATAAAACCAACCTCATTTTTTCATACCCGACTCGACTTATTCTCGCATATTGCAAAGATAGTGAAAGGTAAGTGCAGAGACAAACGGAAATTGCATTTTCGATTTGCTTCCTATATTCGTAGTGACAAAGATAATATGAACGAACACAGAAACAAATAAATTTGGTTATCTCCCTGCCTTGCACTATTTTTGTCTCATAAAACAAAAATCAATACAATGAAACTTAAAATTTATTTATCACTATTATTGTTTTCCTTTTTAAGCGGAATGGTGTCGCAGGGTGCAGAACACCCGAAACGAGAATTTCGCGGCGCATGGATTCACACGGTAGGTCAGAGTCGCTACATGGAGATGAATCGGGATGCGATGCAAGACTATTTCGACCAAATGTTGGATAGTTTGCAGTATATCGGTATCAATGCGGTTATTTTTCAAGTGCGCCCGACGGCCGATGCCTTTTATCGTTCGGAGCTTGAACCGTGGAGCAAGTATCTGACCGGGAAGCAAGGCGTGGCTCCCGAACCGTTGTGGGACCCGTTGCAATATATGATCGAGCAATGTCATGCCCGCAACATGGAGTTGCATGCGTGGCTCAACCCTTATCGGGTGGGAACTAATGCCGATGAGCCGCTCGCCGCATCGCACATCTATCATAAACACCCCGAATGGTTCGTTCGGTATGGCCGGCAGCTCTATTTCGATCCGGGGTTACCGGAGTGCCGCCGGTTCATCGGTCGGGTAGTCGACGATATTGTGTCGCGATACGATGTAGATGCCATTCACATGGACGACTATTTTTATCCTTATCCGATAGCAGGCAGCGAGTTCCCCGATGAAAACAGTTATGCCCGGTCTGGTAACGGTATGGATCGTGGCGATTGGCGTCGGGAGAATGTCAATGCATTGATTAAGGAACTGCACGAGATTATCAAATCGCGTAAACCGTGGGTGCGATTCGGTATCAGCCCGTTCGGTATTTACCGGAATCAAAAGAGCGACCCGGACGGCAGTGCGACGAACGGGTTGCAAAACTACGACCAGCTCTATGCCGATGTGTTATTGTGGACTCGCAACGGTTGGGTCGATTACATGTTACCGCAACTTTATTGGGAGATAGGTCATCAGGCCGCATGCGTCGAGACACTGATTTATTGGTGGAACAATCATGCCAACGGACGTCACCTCTACATCGGTCAGGACGTGGCACGTACGATGAATGCTACCGACGTGAATCCCATATACACGCAACTGAACCATAAAATGCAGTTGAGTCGTTATCTCGACCATGTAGGCGGGAACTGTTTCTGGCCGGGCTATTCCTTGTTGGAAAATTATAAAGGCATAGCCGATGACTTGAAGGGATATTACCATGCGGTTCCCTCCCTTATCCCGGCCTATACGTTTATCGACAGCAAGGCTCCCGACGAGGTGAAGGGTTTGAAGGCAAAATGGACTCCCGAGGGATACGAATTGCAGTGGAAAAGAAAGAAAACCGACGATGAGATGCAGAAGCAAATTTATTTCTGTGTCTATCGTTTTGCACCCAGCGAAGACATTTGTTTATGTGATGCATCACATCTCGTAGCCGTTACGCGGGACACGAAATTTTTGCTCCCTTATAAACACGGAACCCGCCAATATGTATATGTGGTGACCGCGGTAGACCGTATGCACAACGAAAGTAAGGGTAAGATAAAGAAAGTGAAGTTGTAAACCGGCATCTTCACCGCCCGATAAAAGCGGAAAGAAGTACATGGAAAAGTCCTCCTCCCTTGCCGTGTCCCGTAGCATTGCGGGGTGTGGCGTCAGCCATATAGGAAAGGTGTCCGTAGGACGGAGGGGTTAGAAAATACCGGCAACAACAAAAATAACAGGGAGCAGCAACCTCTCCCTCTGTGTCGCGCAGCGATATAGGGGGAGTGCCCGCAGGGCGAGGGGGTTAAATTCCCTGTAAAAAAAATCTCAAAATCTAAGAAGCTGTTTTAAATTTATTCCAAGACAGATTGAGACCTATGTTGAAGCTGATTGGAGTCCGAGATAGGCAGTCAATAGCGGGCTTATTGACAAAAATCAAGGGGTTCAAGATGCGAGACAGGGGCTCAATATGGCCGGAACATACCTGCTTGCAATGATAATATTATTTCTCTATAAATTTAAAACAGCTTCTTAGATTTAACCCCTCTCCGTAGGATTCACTCCTGCGGCGTCCCCTATCTCCGATTGAAAATCGAAGCAGGGGAGAAGTTGGAAACTACCAACCGACTAACAAAATAGCCCTCAACAAAATAAGTATAAGCATCTCAACCTTTCCCTTGCCATATCCCATAGCACTATGGTCTGTTTTCCACATGGAAAATATAGAGAAGTAAGGGATTCATCGAAACAGCCCCGTCGATTTTCCAAAAAAAGTTTTATACACTATTATACCCACCTTGTAACACCACGAGACACAGCAGAAGACAATACTTTCATCGTTATTGAAAATCCACCGGACCGTCAAAAAAACAACAGGCCGCTTCGACGAAGCGGCCTGTTGCGTATAGAGTCAAATCGTGTACGATTACAATTTCGGACCAGCAGCAACCAAAGCCTTACCGGCGGCATTACCTTCGAATTTAGAGAAGTTCTTGATGAAACGAGCGGCCAAATCCTTAGCTTTAACTTCCCAATCGGCAGCATTAGCATAAGTATCGCGAGGATCGAGGATATTTTTGTCCACACCCGGCAACTCAGTAGGAACAACGAAGTCGAAATAAGGAATAACCTTTGTCGGAGCTTTGTCGATAGAGCCATCGAGAATAGCATCGATAATACCACGAGTATCGCGGATAGAGATACGTTTGCCCGTACCGTTCCAACCGGTGTTCACCAAATAAGCCTTAGCGCCTACCATTTCCATTTTCTTAACCAGCTCTTCGGCATATTTGGTCGGATGCAATGACAAGAATGCAGCTCCGAAGCAAGCCGAGAAAGTAGGAGTCGGTTCGGTAATACCGCGTTCTGTTCCGGCCAATTTAGCGGTGAAACCAGACAAGAAATAGTATTTGGTTTGTTCTGCGTTCAAGATAGAAACCGGAGGAAGAACACCGAATGCATCGGCCGACAAGAAGATTACTTGTTTAGCGTGAGGACCTTTCGATACCGGTTCTACGATATTCTTGATATGATAAATAGGATAAGATACACGAGTATTTTCCGTTACGCTCTTATCTGCGAAATCGATCTTTCCGTTGGCATCAACCGTAACGTTTTCGAGAAGAGCGTCACGCGTAATGGCATTGTAAATATCGGGTTCGCTTTCTTTATCCAAGTTGATAACTTTGGCATAGCAACCGCCTTCGTAGTTGAACACACCGTCGTTGTCCCAACCGTGTTCGTCGTCACCGATAAGCAAACGTTTCGGGTCGGTAGACAAAGTAGTTTTTCCCGTTCCGGAAAGACCGAAGAAGATAGCTGTGCTCTTACCTTCTTTATCGGTGTTGGCCGAGCAGTGCATCGAAGCCATACCTTTCAAAGGATTCAGATAGTTCATGATTGAGAAGATACCTTTCTTCATCTCACCGCCGTACCAAGTATTCAAGATAACTTGTTCGTTAGTCTTCAAGTTGAAAACGGTAGCAGTTTCAGAGTTCAGACCCAGCTCTTTGTAGTTGTCTACTTTCGCTTTGGCTGCGTTGAACGATACGAAATCGGGTTCGCCGTAGTTAGCCAACTCTTCATCGGTAGGACGGATAAACATGTTCTTCACGAAGTGAGCTTGCCATGCAACCTCCATGATGAAACGAACTTTCAAACGAGTAGCGGGGTTAGCGCCGCAGAAAGTATCCATTACGAACAATCTCTTTCCCGAAAGTTCTTTAACGGCTTTGGCTTTCAAATCGGCCCAAGCTGCTTCCGAGCAAGGCTTGTTGTCGTTCTTATATTCATCGGTAGTCCACCAGATAGTATCTTTGCTGGCTTCATTCATCACAAAGAATTTATCCTTAGGAGAACGACCGGTATAAATACCTGTCATTACATTCACAGCACCGAGTTCAGTCACCTGACCTCTTTCATAACCTTCCAATCCTGCTTTGGTTTCTTCCTCAAACAGAACTTCGTAAGAAGGATTGTGTAAAATCTCTTTTACATCCTTAATACCATACTTGCTTAAATCTAATGTTGCCATTGTTTTTGAAATTTAATGGTTTATAAAATATTTCTCTTTTTTCTTAATCCATGAAAACCGACTGCAAAATTAAAAACAAATTCTACAAGTAACGATTTAATTAAAGAAAATTTTCGCTAATTGTTTGTATTTATTACAAACACACCCTCAATCGCTATGCCAAGATAGCAAAAAGGTCTGTTTCTTTCCTTTTTAAAGAACAAAACAAAAGAAAAAACAATCTATAATTTTCCAAAACAAAATTTATACGTACTTTTGCTCTTCGGCAAAAAACACAAAATATGGAAGTAATCAATTTTGCGGAAAAAAACTCGGTAATAAACCGATTTATGGCCGAATTAAGAGATGTAAATATTCAAACCGACCGAATCAGATTCCGGCGAAACCTCGAAAGAATAGGCGAAATAATGGCTTACGAAATAAGTCACCGGCTCCATTACTCCGAGAAAAAAGTAAAAACACCGCTGGGAACGGCTCATGTCAATCTTCCCGACGATACGGTCGTACTGGCCACTATTCTTCGGGCAGGTCTGCCTTTTCATCAAGGATTCCTCAGTTGCCTCGACGATGCCGAAAATGCATTTGTCTCGGCTTACCGGAAATATAAAGACAAGCTGAATTTCGACATCTTTATCGAGTATATCGCTTCACCGCGAATCGATGGTAAAGTATTGGTACTCACAGATCCCATGCTGGCGACAGGCGGATCTATGGAGCTATCCTACAAAGCCCTGCTCACCAAAGGCACACCCAAAGACATACACATCGCATCGGTAATCGCAAGCCGGCAAGCGATCGATTACGTGAAAGACCACTTCCCCGAAAACACGACAATATGGGTAGGAGCGATCGACGATAAATTAGACGAACACTCCTACATCGTTCCGGGACTTGGCGATGCCGGAGATTTGGCATACGGAATAAAGGAATAACAACCGAGAACAAATTGCTGAAATTATAAACATCATGTCAATCACTATTCAGGAAATATCAGGAACTCGCGGTTTGAAAAAGTTCGCAAAGTTCCCGATAAATTTATACAAAGGAAACGAATACTATGTACCGGCTCTGGTTCTGGACGAAGTAGGAACCTTGAATTCGAAAAACAATCCGGCGTTCGACTTCTGCGAATCGGTTTACTACATGGCCTATAAAGACGGGGAACCCGTCGGCCGAATTGCCGGAATCATCAACCACAAAGCGAATGAAAAGTCCGGGGAAAAAGCCGGACGCTTCGGATTTGTCGATTTCATCGACGACAAAGAAGTCAGCAAAGCGCTTTTCAATGCCGTCGAAAAGTGGGCAAAATCAAAAGGCATGACCGAAATACACGGGCCGCTCGGTTTTACCGACATGGATCCCGAAGGAACACTCGTCGAAGGGTTCGACCAACTAAGCACGATGTCTGCCATCTACAACTATCCATACTACCCGCAACACATCGAAAGCATGGGCTACGAAAAAGCGATAGATTGGGTGGAATACAAAATAAAAGTACCCGAATG
>PPYF01017393.1_pt1 | contig 10155 bp, 5 predicted proteins | sample 1559871 | NCBI WGS metagenome assembly PPYF01 (sample SAMN08240021, study PRJNA423297) | Human gut metagenome, whole genome shotgun sequencing project.
CTCTTAGAGTCTATAAGTAGCTTTCTCTTTTCTTTTATTTCATTTTTTTCTTTTATTTTTTCATCATTGGATAGTTTTATTTCATTTAATATCTTTCTTTTTTTCTTTATATTTTCATCTAGTTCTTTAATAATTCTCTTTCTAGACAAAATATTTCCACTGTTTCTCAGACTTCCTCCAGTCATTGATCCACCTGGATTTAAAATATCACCTTCCAATGTTACTATTTTATATCTATGCCCAGTGTCTTTGGCAAATATTACAGCATTATCAATACTATCTATAACCACTACTCTTCCAAGCAAACTTTCAACAATAGCTCTATATTTCTCATCAAAGCTAATCAAGTCAGATGCAATTCCTATTGGTCTAACACTTGACTTCATAGTTGTTATATCAAACTTTTTACCATTCATAATACTAATCGGTAAAAATGTTACCCTGCCTAGATTATTTTTTTTCAAATAGCTAATTGATTGTTTTGCTATAGTCTCATCTTCTACTACTACATTCTGAATAGCTGCTCCAAGAGATGCCTCTATTGCTTTTTCATACTTTTTATCTAGCTTGATTAGCTCTCCAAAAGCTCCATGAATACCTCTTATATCTTTGTTTTTAAGAATTTCTCTAACACCTCTATTGAAACCTTCATGGTGATTTTCCATATCTATATATGTATTCTTCTTAGCTTCTAAAGATCCTATATCTATATTATTTTTCTGATACTCTTTATTTTGAATATCAATTTCTTCATTTATAGTTTGAACTTTATTGTTATATGATAGAAGTTTATCTCCTATATTTACTAACTTTTCTTCTAAACTATTTTTCTTTTCGGTTTTTTCTTTTATCTCTGATTCTACTAGTCTAGACTCTTTTTCGTGTATTTCTATACTTGCTTTCAAGTCTACTATTTTAGAATTGCTATTTTCTATATCTGCAGATATTTTAGTTATTTTATTTGAGACTTCTTCTCTTTTTCTTAAAAAATCCATAGATAAACTCTTATTTTTTTCTAGCTCGCTGTTTAATTCATTTAATTTTTTTTCTGAAGCAAGCTTTTCTTCATAAATTTTATCCAATTCTTTTTCAAAGTCTTCAATAATATAAGAGTTTTTATCAGCCTTATTATTAGCTTTTTCTAGCTCTTTCTTAGCTAATAGAATTTTTTTATCTATAATTTCAATTTCACTCTTACTTCTATCTATATTATTTACATAGTTTTTAATTTTCTCAAGAGTAAGTTCAGAGTCAGACTTATTCATATTTACAGAGTCATTGATTCTAAATGCTTCTTGGTTTAATTCTTCAATATGATTCTCTAAAGCTTTTATATCTTTTTCATACTCTTTGATTTCTATTTCAAGATCTTCTTTTTCTTTATATTGGCTCTTTAATAACTTTTCAACTTCAAGACTTTCAAAAGATAAATCATTTATCGCATTTTCATAATCCCTATGCTGAGCTATTATATCATTTAACTCCTGTTTTTTTAGATCTTCACTAAGAGTTAAGTATTTTTTAGCCTTTTCTTCCTGCTTTTTCAATGGCTCTAACTGATTTTCTATTTCTGTAAATATATCAAGTATTCTTGCAAGATTTTCACTTGTTTTAGTTAGATTTTTTTCTGCCTCATTTTTTCTATATCTATACTTGGCTATACCGCACGCCTCATCAAATATTCTTCTTCTATTTGCGGGATTATTACTTAAAATTTCATCAACTTTTCCTTGTTCTATTATTGAATAACCATCTTTTCCTATACCTGTATCCATTAATGTTTCTTTTACATCTTTTAGTCTACAGCTCTTTCCGTTCATATAATACTCGGATTCACCCGTTCTGTAAGCTCTTCTTTTTATAATAAACTCATCTGAGTCTATATCAATTTTCCCTAGATGATTATCTAGGGTAAGAGCTACTTCACAATAGTTTAATGGTTTTTTTAAATCTGTTCCAGAAAAGATAACATCTTCCATCTTTTCACCACGAAGACTTTTGACACTTTGTTCTCCTAGTACCCACCTTATGGCATCCGAAATATTACTTTTTCCGCTACCATTAGGACCCACTATCGCAGTAATACCTTCTTCAAAGAATATATCTGTTTTTATTGGAAAAGATTTAAAGCCTTTTAATGATAGCTTTTTTAAATACATTCTATCTCCTTTCGATTAACACAGGCCATATATTTTTTCTAGCTTTGAAATCATTTCTTTAAAAGAAATTTCATCAATTACTTTACCGTCTACTTCTATTGACATCTTGTCTTTCAAGCTATTATCTCTTCTTGTTTTGAATTTTGCCTTGTACTCATCATTAATAAATTTCCTATTACATCTTTTATTTCCTACTATTGTGGAAATATGAGAATTTGAAGAGGCTATTACAATCTCTTTAAATTCTCTTGGAAGTATTGACTCCAAATAATCTCTTATCATTCTTGAGTCTACAAGCTCTCTAAAGGCAGGATGATATGGCCCTGCTATAACATCTATTCCTAACTGAATATCATCTGTTGCTTGTAGCCCTACTCTTATAATCTTTATATCATTTACTATATAAAGCACTATAAGCTTTTTAACTATATTAATGGATTCATCTAATTCAAATGATTTATAATATCCTTCTTTGTATGCATTTTCAAGACCTGTATCTTTTATAACCAATGTTGGATATATTCTTACAAAGCTAGGTTTTATTTTTATAAATTCCTTGGCTGTATAGATACACTTCTCCTCAGAATCAGTTGGAAGACCAACCATCATCTGAAGACCCAATGTAAATCCAAATTCTTTAATTAACTTCGAACTTTTATATACAACATCTGCTTTGTGTCCTCTTAAACTTTCTAAAAGAACTCCCTCATCCATTGACTGTACTCCAAGCTCTATAATCGTCGCTCCATAGTCCTTGATAAGTTGAAGTTCTTCTTCATCTATACAGTCTGGTCTTGTTGACATTCTTATATCTTTAACTATTTTTTTATCCTTGTATTCCTTTGCAACTGAAAGAAGTTCTATTTGCTTTTCCTTATCAATTGCTGTAAAGCTTCCTCCAAAAAATGCAATCTCTATTTCTGCATCTAGATCTATAGTCTTTAGACTTTCTTCTATAATTTCCCTTGTCTTTTCACCGGTCATATCAGTAGAAACACCTGTTATTTTTTGCTGATTACAAAATATACAATCATGAGAACAACCCTGATGTGGTACAAAGATAGGTATTATCTTTTTCCTTGCCATTATATATTTTCTCCCATATTTATTAGTGCATTTTTTGCTGCTTCTTTTTCTGCTTCTTTCTTATTTCTTCCTCTTCCTTGCCCCAAAATTGTGTGTCCACTTTTTACCACCATTTCAAACTCTTTGTTATGATCTGGACCATTTTCTTCTACAAGTCTGTAAGAAAGCTTTCCATTTTTCTTTTGTATGATTTCCTGTAAGATTGTCTTATAGTCTCTGAAGATATTTCCATCTACTGTATTTGATATTACATCCCTTAGATTTGATAGTATAAAATCTTTTGCACATTCAATACCACCATCTAAATAGATAGCTGCTATTATCGCTTCTGTTGCATCTGCAAGTATTGAGTCTCTTTCTCTTCCACCACAGATTTTCTCACCCTTTCCTAAAAAAAGGAAGTTTCCAACATCTAATTTTTTAGCTACTCTACTAAGAGATTCTTCACAAACTACATTAGCTCTCAACTTAGTTAACTTGCCCTCTGGTAAGTCTTTTCTTTCATTAAACAAATAATCACTTATTACTAAACCAAGAACAGAATCACCTAAAAATTCTAGTCTTTCATTATACTTAAACTGCTTATGCTCATTTGCAAAAGAAGAATGTGTAAGTGCTATTTGTATATACTCTCTATTTTTAAAATCATATTCTATTTTCTTTTCAAATTCATCAATATTTCGATTAATTGCATCCTCAAACGATGCCATGGCCATCACTCCTTAAATTTAATTAATTATTCTTAATAGTAAGCAGGAAGAAAAGAATTTCTTTTCTCCCACTATGACTTCTTATTTTATTTATGAACTTCTTATTTTATTTATGAATTACTTCACTATAGCTATGTTCTAAAAAATAAAAATACCTGTATAATGAACAGGTATTTTTATTTTTTAACTAGTTTACTCTAGATAGATATTCACTTGTTCTTGTATCTATCTTAACCTTGTCACCAACATTAATAAATAATGGTACCTGTACTACTGCACCTGTTTCAACTGTAGCAGCCTTTGTAACATTACTAGCTGTATCGCCCTTAATTCCTGGTTCAGTTTCTACTACTTCTAACTCAACAAAGTTAGGACCTTCTACCTGGAAAGGCATTCCTTGGTGGAATCTTATTGTTGCAACTTCATTTTCCTTAAGGAACTTTATTGCATCTTCTACCTGCTCATAGTTTAGAGGTATCTGATCAAAAGTTTCTTGGTCCATAAAGTAATATAATTCACCATCATTATATAAATACTGCATCTGCTTTGTTTCTATATTAGCCTTTGGGAACTTATCACTTGGGTTGAAAGCTTCTTCTCTTGTAGCCCCTGTAATTAAATTCTTGTACTTTGTTCTTACAAACGCAGCACCTTTTCCAGGCTTAACATGCTGAAAATCAACTACTAGACAAGGCTGACCATCTTTTTCAAAAGTTACGCCTTTTCTAAAATCACTTGCTGTTATCATTTTAATTCCTCCAATTTATTATTATATATTATATTAATAGTTATCCAAATAATTATATCACGTAAACCATTGATTTGTCTATATATTGCTTAAGATTGCTTAATAATACTTAAAAATCAATTACTATTTATTAGTTTAATAGCTTTTTACTAAATCTTACTCTTATTATACTTATTAGTTTAATATTTTTTCCCAATAAACAAAAATTTAAAATCTCATTTAATCTCTATACTTTACCTTTTTTACTGAAAACAATAATACTAGCTATTATTATAATTCCTCCAATAATAGTACCCATACCTGGTATTTCATCTAGAACTATTGATCCCATAAGTGTCGCTACAAATGGAGTCAAGAAACTATAATTGGTAACATCACTCGTCTTTTCAGTCATAGTCAAGGCCAAACTCCATAGATAATATGCCAGTGCACTACTTAATACTCCTAACATTAATAGCACTGCTATATCCTTTGTACTTGCACTCATCAGCTCTCTTGCCCCCTGAAAAGAAAATGGAGATAGTACAATTATGGCTGATATCATACTATATGCAACTATTTCTATTGCTTTATAGCCCATAGCAGATAGCTTTCTATTTAGTATATTATAAGCACAAAATACTACAGATGCCCCTAAAGTCCATAACATACCAGTATTTATAGAAAGTGCACCGTCCCAAAGCATCATAATTACAACTCCAGAAAATGCTGTAAATAACATCGTCCAACCCAATTTATTTATTTTCTCACTATACAAATAATGTGCAAGCACTGCCGTCATAACTGGTGTAAGCGCAATTACTATACTGGATGATGCTGAAGTTAAAGTTTGAATACCTCTATTAAATGCAAATAGATATATACCGAATCCACAAGCACCCGCTAGAAATAACCAGCCCAAGTCCTTAAACTTAGGAAGTCTATTTCCAGCAAATTTTCCTATAATTAATAATGTCACTGATGCAATACATACTCTTAAAAAACCTAAGGCGTATGGAGAAAAATGTTGCATAGCCACTTTTGAAAAAGGAAAGGCTAAAGACCAGAAAAACACTGTTCCAATACTTAATAAGTTTATTTTGATTTTTTTATTCATAACACTCTCCTTTAAAAAAATGATATTTGATTTTTTTCGCTCATATCTTTAAGAGTTCCATGTTCTGTAAGCTTTTCAACTACAGTTTTAGATACTTTGGTTCTCTTTAGAAGATCTTCTTTCGATAGGAATTCTCCTTCTTTTCTTGCTTCTATAATACTTTCCGCTGCATTTTGCCCCATTCCCTGAAGAGATACCATAGGTGGCAAAATTTTTCCTTTTCCTGCTATATGAAATTCAGAGGCGTGTGAATTATATAGATCTACTTTCAAAAACTCTATACCTCTTGCATACATTTCTACAACTACTTCTAATATTGTATACTGGCTATTCTCCTTTGTAGTTGCATCATTTCCAAGCTCCCTTATTTCTTCCATTCTCGCCTTTACTACGTCAATTCCCCTTGTGACCAAGTCTATATCAAAATCCTCTACTTTTGTTGTAAAGTAAGTGGCATAAAATGCTTCTGGGTAGTTTACCTTACAATAAGCTATTCTAAATGAAGTCATAACATAGGCGACTGCATGTGCCTTAGGGAACATATACTTTATTTTTTTACAAGAGTTAATATACCAGTCTGGAACATTATTATCTATCATAGCTTTTTCAAATTCTGGCTTTAAACCTCTACCTTTTCTTACATTTTCCATTATTGTAAAGGCCATTTTAGGCTTTAGTCCACTAAAAATCAAATAGTTCATAATATCATCTCTAGTAGATATTACTTCCTTTAGACCAACAACCTTACCTCTAACTAGGTCTTGTGCATTATTTACCCAAACATCTGTACCATGAGAAAGACCAGAAATTCTTACTAGCTCTGCAAATGTTGTAGGTTGAGTATCTATAAGCATCTGTCTGGTAAATTTAGTACCAAACTCTGGCACTGCAAGACTTCCAACTGGTGTATCTATTTCTTCTTCAGTAACACCAAGAGCTTTTGTCGATGTGAAAAGCGACATTGTTTCTTTATCATCTAGAGGTATATCTGTTATTTTTATTCCAGTCATATCCTCAAGCATTCTTATTATAGTAGGACCATCGTGTCCCAATATATCCAGCTTCAAAATTCTACCACTTATTGAATGATAGTCAAAGTGTGTTGTTTTTACTCCTGACTCCTTGTCATTTGCAGGATACTGTATAGGAGTAAAGTCGTGTACATCCTTATAGTCAGGTATTACCATTACACCGCCTGGATGTTGACCAGAAGTCCTTTTGACACCACTGCATCCCTGTGATAACCATAATTTTTCCGCTGAAGTATAGTCTAAATTATTTTCATCAGAGTACTTTTTTACATGCCCAAAAGCCGTCTTTTCTTTGACAGTTCCTATAGTTCCAGCCCTATATGTATAGCCTTCACCAAATAATTCTTCTGTATATTTATGGATTACTGGCTGATAGACACCCGAGAAATTCAAATCTATATCTGGCTCCTTATCACCCTCAAAGCCTAGAAATACTTCAAAAGGAATATCATGCCCATCTCTTATCATAGGAGTATCACACTTTGGACAATTTTTAGGTTCTAAATCGACACCTGAACCTATTTCTCCAACACCAAAGAAAATGCTGTGTTTACACTCAGGATTAGGACAAATATAATGAGCTGGAAGTGGATTTACTTCTGTAATATCACTCATAGTTGCTGCAAAAGATGATCCAACTGAGCCTCTTGAACCAACCAAGTATCCATCTGACATTGACTTTGCAACTAGTTTATTTGCAATAATATACATTACTGCATATCCATTTCCTATTATAGAGTTAAGCTCTCTTTCTAATCTAGCCTTTACTAGCTCTGGAAGAGGATCACCGTATATTCTATAAGCTTTTTCAAAACACATTCTTCTTAATTCATCTTCTGAACCTTCTATAACTGGTGGATAGGTTTCATCTGGTATCGGTAGCACCTCTTCAAACATATCCGCTATCTTATTAGTATTTGTTACTACAACTTCGTAAGCCTTCTCTTCACCAAGATAATCAAATTCCAAAAGCATCTCATCAGTAGTTCTAAAGTTTAGGCACTCCCCTGAATCAAGAAAGTTAAATCCTTGGGAATATCTCAATATATTTCTATATATTTTTTGATATGCATACATAGTATGTACATCTCCTGTAGCAACTACTGGCTTATTATACTTTTCTCCAAGATCAACTAGCTTTTTATTTATTTTTTTAAGTTCATCTTCATCTTTTACCTCTCCATTTAATATCATATAGTTATTGTTTTCTAGAGGCATTATTTCTATAAAATCATATAATTCCAATATTTTTTCTATTTCTTTCTCGCTTTTATTTCTTTGAACTGCACTATAAACTTCTCCACTTGAACATGCACTACCTATTATTAAACCTTCTCTTTTCTCCAAAAGAATGCTTTTTAATATTCTAGGATTTTTATAAAAATGCTCTATATGAGAATCTGATATCAATTCATATAGATGTTTTAAACCAATTTGATTTTGAGCATAAATAGTGGCATGAGTTGGTCTTAACTTAGTATAATCTACTTTGCCATAAATTTTATTTACATCAGACAACTTTTTTGCACCATCTTTTTTAAAACGCTCTAAAAATTTTATAAAAATTTCTGCTGTTGCAGCTGCATCATTTACAGCTCTATGATGTCCTTTCAGATTTATTCCCAGCTCCTTGCATACTTTATCTAAAGTGAACCTTTTAATATTAGTCAGTAATACTCTTGCTAACATTAGGGTATCTATTTTTTCATGAGAGTATTCTATCCCCACCAAAGCACATTTCTCAGCTATAAACCCAGCATCAAAGTCAGCATTATGTGCTACCATAATAGCGTCTTTTGAAAACTCCATAAAATCTGCAAGTGCTTCTTCTACTAAAGGTGCATCTTCCACCATTTCATTAGTTATTCCTGTCAACTCCTGAATCTTGTATGGAATATCCATTTGAGGATTAACAAATGTGCTAAACTGATCCTTTATTGTTCCACCTTCAACAAGGACTGCTCCTATTTCAGTAATATTATCATTTACTGGAGATAGACCCGTAGTCTCTATATCAAAAACAACAAAACGCTGATTAAAGTCTCCATCATTTGCATTTTGTATAATATCTTGACTATCATCAACTAAATATGCCTCTACTCCATACAATATCTTTATATCCTTGCCCTTTGAAGCGTTCATAGCATCTGGAAAAGCCTGTACGACACCATGATCTGTGATAGCAACAGCTGGATGCCCCCAGTCTAAAGCTTTATTAATAAGCTCTTTTACAGGCACAACAGAGTCCATAGCAGACATTTGAGTATGTGCATGTAACTCCACCCTTTTTTCCTTTGAAGTATCTTTTTTTATAACTTCTTTTTCCTTTTTTATGCCTGTAATATTCATCTCTATATCACCAGTATAATAATTTTTTAAAATATCACCTTTAAGCTTTAGATAGCTTCCTACTTTTGTTTGGCTAATTACCGAATCTTTGTTCATATCATTTAGATAAACCTTACAGCATATTGCAGAGCTATAATCAGTTATAAAAATACTATATAGAGTTTTACCATTTTTCAATTCCTTTGATTCAGCAGTAAAGACTTTTCCTGTTATAGATACTGTATTAGTATTTTCATCTATATACTTAATATCTTTATGGAAAGCATCTGCATTTTCACCATATATTATATCTGGGTCATTCTCAAATTCTACTACATATTTATCTTCTGCTTCTACATTTTTTTCTAGATCGCTTTTTATCTCTAATCTCGATATAATCTTTTGAGCTTCTAACTCTTGCTTTTCTAAAATCTTTTCAATCTCATTTTTATCGTTAATATTGCTCTTTGCCTTTTCAAGAAATACATCTACTTCTATTCCTAGCTCTTCTAGAATCATATTTTCTATTTTTTCATCTATTTTCTTATCTAAAAGCCTATTATAAATAAATGAATTCGGTGCTTTTATCTTAAGGGTATCTTCTATACAAAGATGTTCCAAGTCTCGTCCATAAGCTAGGACTGAAGGACACTCCATCTTTATTAAATAAAAAATATTTGGCCAATATTTTTTCATAATACTTTTTAAGCTTTTCTTCTCCAAACCTTCTACTCTTAGTATTAGCTTTATAGATCCAAGAGGAGGGCATAGCTTGTTTTCCATCTCTTGCCATATATTATCCAGTCTGTCATGTAGTAGTATAGACTTTGATTTTATATAAAAAGAGCATTTTCCAGTTCTTTTTTTATATATAGTTTTTTCTATTATAACTTCTTCAAAACCTCTAATTAAGTTTTCTTTTGTTATTTCTATAGATTCCAAAAACTCAACAAAATTCTTCATATATCCCCCTCTCCTTTTATTATTAATATAAATA
>PPYF01526399.1_pt1 | contig 10154 bp, 8 predicted proteins | sample 1559871 | NCBI WGS metagenome assembly PPYF01 (sample SAMN08240021, study PRJNA423297) | Human gut metagenome, whole genome shotgun sequencing project.
GTTTCTGTCCGATACGCCGCAGGACGGTGAGATAGAGTCGGAGACTCCGTAAATAAGATCCGTGACAGGCGGCAGCCGGTGTGCTATAATGAAGAAACTATTTTTCGGGAGGTTTCTATGCTGCACATCGGCTGTCATTTATCATCCTCCAAGGGCTTTCTGGCTATGGGCCGGCAGGCGTTGGAACTGGGGGCGGACACCTTTCAGTTTTTCACCCGGAATCCCAGGGGGAGCAAGGCCAAGGAACTGGACCCTGCGGACGCGGCGGCGCTGGTGGCGCTCATGAAGGATCACTGCTTCGCACCGATCATCGCCCATGCCCCGTACACCCTGAATCTCTGTGGCGCGGAGGAACAAAACCGTCTTTTCGCACGGGACACCATGGCGGACGATCTGCGCCGTATGGAGCACATACCGGGGCAGCTTTACAATTTCCACCCCGGCAGCCATGTGGGACAGGGGATCGAAGCCGGGATCACCTATATCGCGGAAGGACTCAACGCCATCCTGACCCCGGAACAGTCTACAACGGTATTGCTGGAGACCATGGCCGGGAAGGGCAGCGAGGTAGGCGGACGCTTTGAGGAACTGAGGGAGATTCTGGACCGGGTGGAACTGACGGAGAAGATGGGGGTCTGTCTGGACACCTGCCACGTTTCCGACGCCGGGTATGACATCATTCACGATCTGGACGGCGTTTTGACGGAATTTGACCGGGCCATCGGACTGGAGCGGCTGCGGGCCATTCATTTGAATGACAGTCTGAATCCCTGCGGCGCCCACAAGGACCGCCACGCCCGGATCGGGGAGGGCTGCATTGGACAGGAGGCGCTGGCCCGGGTGGTGAATCATCCGGCGCTGAAAAATCTGCCCTTCTGCCTGGAAACACCCAATGAGCTGCCCGGCTATGCCAAAGAGATCGCCTTGATGCGAAGCCTCTCGGAATGAATTTGGATAAATGGTATTGAGATAGAGGAACGTCCGGCACAAATGTGTCGGGCGTTTTTTCATTGGATGGTCATTTTTCGGACCCGTGGCGCATAAGGTTGTCCCAAGAGGTGAGGCGAATGGAACGAAAGAGGTTTGCAAGGCTCTCTCAGCGGTTGGGCGCGCTGCTGCTGGCGGGCGCGACACTGTGGACCGTCTATGCCACGGCGGGCAGCGTTGACGCCGCCGGAGCGTGGATGGCCGTGAAGAGGGAATTGCCACTGGCGCTGCTCCAGTGGCAGTTAGGGGACATGGGGCAGAGGGACGGCCTTTCGGCGCCGTCCATGCTGATGCTGAGTCAGGCACCGATCTTGCTTTCCGCCCGCGGGGAGATCTCCGACCTGCGGCGTCAGGCGGCGGAGGAACCGGAGGACGAACGCCCCGCCCCTGTGACCCAGCCGGTGCGGGAGGAGCCCCAGCCCGCTCCGGTGACAGCTGGGGCAGACAACGGCGTGACGGCAAAGACCCTGATCCCCACAGACCCCAGCGGCTACACCGTCTGCGGGAAGGTCTACATCCGAAACACCACCCAATATACCCTCTCCAACGAGGAACTGCTGAAGCCTTTCGCGGCGGAACTGACCGGCGAAGCGCCGCAGATCCTGATTCTGCACAGCCATGGCAGCGAGGGCTATACCCCGGCGGTGGATGACGGCATCGTCTGGTCCGGGGACCACCGCACCACGGACTCCCGGTACAATGTGGTTCGCATGGGGGACGCCATGGCAGAGGTATTTGCTCAGGCGGGGATCTCCGTGCTCCATGACCGGACCCTGTATGACTATCCGGAGTACGCCGGGGCTTATGACCGGTCTCTGGCGGGGATCGACCGGTATTTGAAGGAGTATCCTTCCATCCGCTTCGTGCTGGATGTCCACCGGGACGCCATCGAGACGTCCGACGGCAGTCAGGTGAAGGTGGTGTCGGAGATCGAGGGGCAGGGAACGGCGGCGCAGCTCTCCCTCATCATGGGCAGCGACGGCGGCGGACTGAGCCATCCCGACTGGATGGAGAATCTGCGGCTGGCGGTGGCGGTGCAGGAGCAGGCGCTGACGGACTATCCCACGCTGATGCGGCCTCTGCTTCTGCGGAATTCCCGGTACAATCAACACGCCACCACAGGTTCTCTGCTGGTGGAGGTGGGGACCGCCGGAAACGCCCCGGAGGAGGCGGAGCTGGCCGCCCGCCTGTTTGCGGCAGAGCTGGCAAAAACGCTGGAGGAACGAAGCAAGTAGGGAACTGCCCGGCAACAGCCGGGCAGTTTTTGCGGAATCACAAGGGTGTGCACAGCACTTTTCACATATATTGTTAATAATTTGAAAAGATTCCGACAAAAAGTTGCGATGCTAAGGTGAAAAATGGTATGATAAATCCATCAAGTGATCATCAGAGAAGGAGGCGGTGCGTTTGTTTGCAGGACTGCGGAAGAAGTGGCGGGACCAGATCGGCCAGACGAAAACGATATTGGGTGAAAAGGTGAGGGAGGCGCTGGCTTCTGTGGTGCCGATCACCCTGATCGTGCTGATCTTGTGTTTTACCGCGGCTCCGGTCCCAACGGACGTGCTGCTGGCGTTCTTGGTAGGCGCTGTGCTGTTGATCGTGGGCATGGGCTTGTTTACCCTGGGGGCGGATACCGCTATGCTCCCCATTGGTGAACGAGTGGGCGCGCAGATGACCAAATCCCGGAAGCTGTGGGTGGTGGTGTGTGTCAGCTTGCTTATCGGCATCATCGTCACTATTTCCGAGCCGGATCTTCAGGTTTTGGCGGGGCAGGTGCCGGGGATCCCCAACGCCGTCCTGATCGGGGCGGTGGCCGTGGGCGTGGGGATCTTTCTGGTGATAGCACTGCTGCGTATCCTGTTTCAGATCCCACTGAACGGCCTGCTGATCGCGTCCTACATAGTGATCTTCACCTTGGCGGCTTTTGCCCCCAAGGATTTTCTGGCGGTGGCCTTTGACTCCGGCGGTGTGACCACCGGGCCTATGACCGTGCCTTTCATCATGGCGCTGGGCTTGGGTGTGTCCTCCACCCGAAGCGACGGCAAGGCTGGCGAGGACAGCTTCGGCCTGGTGGCGCTGTGCTCCGTGGGGCCGGTGCTGGCGGTGCTGACGCTGGCACTGGCGTACCCGGCAGCGGGAAGCTATGCGCCCTCCGTAGTGCCGGAGGCCGGGGACAGCCGGGAGCTGTGGCGGCTGTTCGCTCAGGGCCTTCCGGTCTACGCAAAGGAAATGGGGGCGGCGCTGGCGCCTATTGCGGCCTTTTTCGCCGTGTTTCAGGTGACGTCTCTGCATTTGCCTCGAAAAAATGTGTTGAAAATCACTGTGGGACTCCTGTATACTTATATCGGTTTGGTTTTGTTTATGACCGGCGTGAATGTGGGCTTTTTACCCGCCGGCAGCTATTTGGGCCGCCAGATCGCGGCTTTGGAGCAAAGCTGGGTCTTGATCCCCATCGGTATGCTGATGGGCTGGTTCATCGTGCAGGCGGAGCCTGCCGTCCATGTGCTGAACCGGCAGGTGGAGGAGCTGACCTCCGGGGCTATCCCCGGCAAGGCCATGAGCACCAGCCTGTCCATCGGCGTGGCGGTGTCCATCGGCCTCGCCATGTTGCGGGTGCTGACGGGCGTTTCTATTTTTGTCCTGCTGGTGCCGGGATACCTGTGCGCCATCGGCTTATCCTTCGTGGTGCCGAAGATCTTCACCGCCATCGCCTTCGACTCCGGCGGCGTGGCCTCTGGTCCCATGACGGCCACGTTTCTGCTGCCCTTTGCTATGGGGGCCTGTGAGACCCTGGGCGGCAATGTGGTAACAGACGCTTTCGGCGTAGTGGCCATGGTGGCCATGACGCCGCTTATCACCATCCAACTACTGGGCCTTGTCTATCAGCTCAAGCTGAAGAAGGCCGCGGCGGAAGCACCTGCCGCGCCCGCACCGGAGATGCCGGCGGCGGACGACGAGATCATCGAACTGTAAGGGGGGAAGTTATATGTCTGCTGATCTGATCCTTACCATCACGGACCGGAGCCGGGGCGGAGACTTCTCCGCTTGGTTCCGGGAACAGGGGGCAACGCTGGTGCTCACGGCTCTTGGCCGTGGCACCGCCACCACTGAGGTTTTAGACTGTCTGGGGCTGGAAGCTACGGAAAAGGCAGTGCTGCTGTGTATGCTGCCCAGCCGGAAGGGGCTGCTCCGGAAAGCTGCCAAGGACCTTTGGCTGGATGTTCCGGGCCGAGGCGTTATAATGGCGGTGCCGGTGTCCAGCATCGGCGGCGCGTCTGCCAAAAATTATTTGTTACAGGGGGAGGCGGAGGACCGCATGGAAAAGAAATTGACCCACGAGCTGATCGTTGTGATCGCCAATCAGGGCGCTACGGATCAGGTTATGGACGCAGCCCGGGCGGCTGGGGCTACCGGCGGCACGGCGGTCCACGCAAAGGGGACCGGAACGGAGCTGGCGAAGAAATTCTTCGGTGTCTCGCTGGCGTCGGAGAAGGAACTGATCTTTATTCTCGCCTCGGCGGAGACCCGGAAGCCCATCATGAAGGCCATTATGGAAAAGGCCGGAATGCAGACCGAGGCCCAGGCGCTGGCGTTCTCTCTGCCGGTCACAGACCTGGCGGGCCTGCGGCAGTTCAACGTGGAATAAGCGCTGAAAGGGAGCTGCCTGTCGGAAAAATTTGCCGATATAAAGCACCTTGGAAAACTTTTTGAGAAAAAACGAGAAAAGGCTTGACAAATCGGCGGAACTCATGTAATATATACACGTTCCGCTTCGGACGATTAGCTCAGCTGGCTAGAGCACCTGCTTGACGTGCAGGGGGTCACAGGTTCGAGTCCTGTATCGTCCACCACAAAAAGCATCGTTTTCTGATGAAAACGATGCTTTTTTGCAACTTCTTATGCAATTTACTCAAGGGTTATGTAACCTTGCTTTGCCCCTGACCACACGACCAGCCACAGTCAGAAAAAAATTGGGCCTCCGAGGACGCCCTCGGGGGCCCGTTTGTTCAACCTGTCAGTTCTGCCTGCTTCCACCGCTCTTTCTCAGAGGCGATTTCTGCTTTCATCTCCCGGATCATATGGGCCAGTTTCTCTTCGCATTCCGCCTCTGTATGGGCGTATACGTTGCGTGCCATTCGTTTCCCGTTGATTTTCGGGGAGTAGCGGCCCTCCCAGAGGTGTTCGCCGATTTGGCTGACACAACCCGTTCCCGGCTTCCGGTATTTCCCCTTCACCGTCTGAAAGTCCGTTTTTGCGACTTTTGGTTTAGCCGGGGAGGATGGTCGGCGCGGCGGTTCGATCCCGGCGATCCCTCGGTCGATGCTGGCGGCGGCATTCTCCCGCATGGTGTCGGTGACATGGGCATAGACGTTCAGCGTGGTGGCGGACGTCACATGGCCGATGATGGTGGACAGCGTCTTGATGTCCATGCCGTGTTCCAGCGCGTTGGTAGCGAAGGTATGCCGCAAGTCGTGAAAGCGGATGTGCTTGCAGTCCGCCCGATTCAGAACCTTGGCCAGCTTCTTCCGGACGGCGGCCGGGTCCAGTGGGGAGTCCTCCTTTTTCGGAGAAGGGAACATCCACCTGGAACGGATACTCTGCCGGTAGTCTCGCAGGACACCCAGAATGGGGGCCGGCAGGATGATGCTCCGACAAGAACTCTTCGTCTTAGGGGCGGAGATCACCAGTTCTCTGCGCACCCGCTGGACCTGCCGTTCGATCCGCAGTACTCCTGTGCAGAGATTCAAGTCATCCCATTGGAGGGCCAGGATCTCGCCCCGGCGCAGACCAGTAGAGAGTTCTAATAGCAGAAGCTCATAACAGTCGTTCTCACGGGCCTGTATCAGCAGACGCCGAATCTCCTCCGGAGACAATACCTGCATCTCCTTCGGACGGAGCGTCGGCGTCTTACAGGCATCGGCGGGATTTTTCAGGATGAGGCCCTGTTTTACCGCCTGATCCAGTGCCGTCCGGCAAGTCACATGGCAGCACTTCACCATACGGTCAGAGAGTCCGGGGCCATATTGCTCCACAGCCTGGAGGCGGCCGCCCTGCTTGAGCTGGCGGTAGAACTGTTGAAGGTCTGCTGCGGTGAGCCTGTTCAGCGGGATTTGGCCGATTTCCGGGATGATGTGCCGGTAGATGCGGTTCTCGTAGTCCGTTTGTGTCTTTGATCCAATCGTAGGCTTGCATTGGTTCTGGTACCAGTGATCCAGCCATGCTCCAAAACACATATCGGATGACAGCCGTTCCGGCTCTACTTTCTTCAGGCTGCCTTTCAGGACTTTCAGCCTTTGTAGGCACTCTTTCTTGTTTTTTGCCAGCACATTCTTTGTCTTGGGATAGCCGTTGTCATCATAGCCAATGACTACCCGGCCCTCCCAGCGGCCGTCTTTTCTCAGATGGACGCTCCCGTTCCCTCGTTTTCTGCGTTTTGCCAAGGTCTCATCTCCTCTCCCAGGATTTCTATCATAAAATCTCCGACGATCTCGGCGGCGGTGCGCTGCATATCTCCAGTGACATGGGTGTAGGTATCCAGAGTGAAGGATGCCTTTGTATGGCCCAGGATGCCGGACAACGTCTTGGCGTCCACACCGGAGGCCAGGGCATGGGTTGCGAAGGTATGACGCAAGTCGTGAAATCGAATGTTGGGCAGACCAGTGGAGTCCAGCAAGGCCTTCAGGTGACCGTATGCGGAGCGGGGATTGGTGGGGGATTCGGGCTTCAGCGAATTTGGGAAGATCCACTCTGACCAGGAATGTTTTTTGCGTTCCGACAGAAGCTGGGCAGTACTTGCTGGTAGCAGGATATTTCGGGTCCCCTGCCCGGTCTTGGTGGCACCGGCCACCAGCCTGCCGCCTTTCTCTATGTGGATGGTCCGCCTTACTGCCAGTGTTCCGGCTGCTTCATCGAAGTCCGCCCACATGAGTCCGCATAGCTCACCCCGCCGCAGACCGGTGGTCAGCTCTGTGTAGAAGAAATCGTGCCAGACGGCGTCGTGCTTGATTGCCTCCATGAACTGTTCCAGCTGGTCATCATTCAGGATCAGTTAGTCCCTCAAAGTAATACAGCAGTACAATTTTGCGCCGTTCTTCGGGTAAAGCCCGGATAGCTTCAAGCAGCAGTTTTGGGGTTATTTCTTTTCCTGACATTTGATAAGACGGCTCTGCTTCTTCGTCTTGAAAATACTTATCGACGGTATAAAGCTGCCGTTCCTCATGCAAGGCAAGGTTGGAAAAAGTAACCTCCCGAACTCTGCGCCGACGAATTTCTTCATGGGCGTTGCACGCTTCATTGTGCAGCACTGATTTACAGAACTTTTGAAACGCACATTGCTTTTCAAATTCCCTGCGATTAGGTGTCATGGTGTTCACCTCCTTTCTGCCGAAAGGCGGTAGTACCTCCCCTTTTCGCGGGATAATACAGGCGACTTTTTGCTTTGCCAAAAAGAGGGCAAAATTTTTGAAAAATCTTCTGTAAAATGCAAAATGCAGACAGACGCATAGGAAATAACAGCAGTATTTAATTGATTTGACAGTTCATCTACATAGCCGGAATAACTCGTTGTAGGATATAAAATTTTTTTGACAAAAGATGTCCTTTTGTCAGATAAGCATAGCTTATTTTATTCAGCATAACGGCAACCTCCTATATACCGCCATGCTGATTGCAAGGTCAAATGGGGTCGTCGTTACTAAATTTATGCAAAAAGAAGCGGCGGCTCTAATAACTAAAGCCGCCGAAATAGAATGGGTGCGTGAAAAAATGCTTGCTGTACGACGGCTTTTTTTCTTTTGCCGTCATGCAGCAATTATAATGTTCTTTTATTTCACGAAGCTTTCTAATTCCTGTGAATTTGTTTCTACTAATTTTTTAATCGTGTTATCACTACTACGAATAACTTTCAAACATACTCCGCTTGTTGCGCTAGCGTTGCAATAGGTGTTATGTCCTTCATCATAAAGAATATATATGATTTTTTCGTCATATACCCATGTGTCAGCAGTAGTATCATAGGATACACCAAACGCAACATATTCTTCTAAACTTTCATCACGATAAGTGGGGTCGCCTAATTCAATACTTGTTCCTTCATTTACGATACCCGTTTTTTCAAATTCTGCTTTTAGCTCGTTTTCTTTTTCTGTTCGAGCGGCAAAGTCGGTATCGGAAGATTGCTTTAACCCGGTCAATGTCCCGTTGGTATCTCGAATAGGCTCAACGTCTATAACACCGTCATCAAAGAAAAATGAATTAAGGTGTTCATCGCTAACTGTATCTTTGAAATAACGCACCATTTTTCCCTCATAGAAAAAGCGGTCTGTTTTCTTATCATAAGTCATTCCATAAGGTTCATATATAGAATATTGCTTTGCAACTTCTTCACGACGTATATTTTCTTCCTGCATTTGTTCGTCTGCTGAAAGTTCCTCTCCATTTTCGTAAGCTTGAGCAGATACCGTTGTGTCTGTTGTTGGGGAAGCAGACGGGATTTGTTTGGCAGCGTGAGCAGCATTTTTTGAACAGCCGGACAATGTTACCATTCCAAGTGTTGTTATTGCAAGTGTCAGAAATAAGATTTTTGTTTTTTTCATAGGGTAAGCACTCCTTTCTTTTGATGATTTTATATTATCAGATTTTTTTGGGATACCATTGTGGCGAATGTGTTTTTTGTGTGTAGTACAGAAAGCAGGGGACAGTAAGTATTGTACCGTCCCCTGTTCTTAGAAATGAATAGAAAATAAAACACCATTTGAGGTATTGTTTATACTGTATGTAGCTTGATGTTGTTCTAAAATAGCTTTTACGATATATAACCCTAGCCCACTTCCTCCTGTTTTCCGATTGCGTGAGTGTTCTATCCGATAAAATGCGTCAAAGAGCTTTGGAATTTCATTTTCCGGTATATGTACTCCTGTATTTTCCAACTCAAACACTACATTCTCATTTCTCTGAAAAGCAGTTATAGTAATGCTACTTTCTTCTGGCGAATATGAGATAGCATTTGAAACTAAATTGTTAATGACTTTTTGAATTAGAGATTTATCTCCCGCAACTTTTAGGTTAGGAGAAATATTCTCATTCCAACTAATACGCTTATTTACAATCATATCCTCAAAACTTACATATTCATGCGACAGCATAGCAGAGAAATCAATACATTCTTTCTGAACACGCATATTTGATGATTTAATATGCGAAACAGTCAAAATTTCCTGCACCATGTTCTGCATGGTATTTATAATTTCAAGAGAACGGGACAGATACTTATTACGATTTTGATAGTCCCCGACATTCAAAATCATGCCCTCAGTTTGTCCCTTAATAATAGTAAGCGGCGTTTTCAATTCGTGTGATACAGCAGAGAAGAACTCTAATTGAGCTTGCTCTAATTCTCGTTCATGTTCAATATCAGCTTGTAGTTTTTCATTGGCATTTCTTAAATCTTCCAAAGAAATAGATAACTTTTTTGACATTTCATTAAGACTATGAGCTAATACTCCAAGTTCGTCTGTCCTGTTTTCATCACATTTCCAGTCAAAATTCAATTCAGACATTTTTTGAGAAACACTGCTAAGCTGTAATACAGGCTTTGTTACATAGCGGGAATAGATTACTGAAGCAGTTACTGCAATCAAAAAAATCACAAAAAACAAAGTGAGAAAAATAGTTCCTAACGTATCTTTTAGCAATGTAACTTCATGTGCGCTTCCGGCAACAGATAAAGTATAAACCTTGTCTGTATCTGCGAAAGAGAACAAATAACTATGCGTTGCTCGATATACAGCCGGGTCTGCATTTTCAGTTGCAACACCAACAGCTACATACGTCGGAAATTTGGTAGTACCTTGTGAGGGCAGTTCAATTTCATTGTTATTTTCGTCGTATAGTTGAAGTAACGTATTGACATTATTTAACAAAAATTCGTCAAACAATTTCCCGCTTTCTAAAGGACTTATTTTTTCCAATTCCTCAAGAAACAATGTAACCGAATTATCTAAGTTTGTGTCAAGAGTTGTGCTATATGTTTTTGGAAGAAGCCATGAAATGACAGTATAGGTTATAAAGCAACAAACACTTGTAAGTAGGAATGTAACAATGAATATCTTTAAGAGTAAATTACTTTTGATTTTCTTTATCAATTTTATATCCCACCCCTCTAATTG
>PPYF01615447.1_pt1 | contig 10154 bp, 8 predicted proteins | sample 1559871 | NCBI WGS metagenome assembly PPYF01 (sample SAMN08240021, study PRJNA423297) | Human gut metagenome, whole genome shotgun sequencing project.
TTCTTTTCCCGCTCCAAATCGTGGAGTCTGGAAGCCTTCGCCTTTATTTTTACCGACCCGGATTTTTATCTGGCATTAAGGTCAGGTTTTATTCTGGCCTTTGGCCTGGTGATTATCGCCATTCCGCTGGGCGGTATTTTGGCGTTTCTGATGGTGCGCACCGATTTACCCGGCCGGCGGATCATTGAGCCGCTGATCCTGGTGCCGATCTTCGTCTCGCCGATGGTGCTGGGCTTTGGCTACGTGGTGGCCGCCGGGCCGGTAGGCTTCTTTTCCCAGTGGGCGCAGCAGCTGATCGGCTTTGTGCCGTGGAATATCTACTCGATGTTCAGCATTGTGGTCATCGCCGGCTTAACTCACGTTCCGCATGCCTATCTCTATATCTCTTCGGCGCTGCGCAGCGTCGGCTCCGACGTGGAAGAGGCGGCGCGCACCGTCGGCGCCACGCCGCTGCAGGTGATGACCTCGGTGAGTCTGCCGATGGTGCGGCCATCCATTCTTTACGCCTGCGTGTTGCTCTTTTTCCTCGGTCTGGAAGTCTTCGGTCTGATGCTGGTGCTGGGCGACCCCGAGGGCAACATGGTGCTGGCGACCTATCTCTACAAGCTGACTAACAAGCTCGGCACCCCCTCCTACCATCTGATGGCGGCGGTGGCGGTGGTGCTGATCTGCATCACCATCCCGCTGGTGATGCTCCAGCGGCGGCTGATGCGCACCGCCAACCGCTTTGTCACCATGAAGGGCAAGGCGTCCCAGGCGCGGGCGCTGCCGCTGGGCAAATGGCGCTGGGTGGCCGGGGCGGTGGTGGTGGCCTGGCTGACGGTGACCATCGGCGTACCGCTGCTCGGCGTGGCGCTGCGCGCTTTTATCTCCAACTGGGGCGTCGGCGTGTCGCTATGGGATGAGCTGTCGCTGGCGACGTTCCACAATATCTGGCAGCAGCCCAACCTGCTGCGGGCGATCGTCAACTCGATGGCTATCGGCATCATCGGCGGCGCGCTGGCGGTGATCTGCTATCTGTTTGTCGGCATCGCCATGCACCGCAAAGCGGATAACGTCACCCGCTTTCTCGACTACAGCGTGCTGGTCCCGCGCGCGGTACCGGGGCTGCTGGCCGGCCTGGCCTTCCTGTGGGTATTCCTGTTTGTACCGATGTGGCTCGATCAGTCGCTGAAGCACGGCTGGCTCTCGGCGCTGCCGGTGGCCGACTGGCTGCGGGAGCACCTTATCGTGCAGCTGCGCGCCCTGCGCAACACCATCTTCAGCGTCTGGCTGGCCTACACCGTGGTGTGGATGGCCTACGGCCTGCGGCTCATCTCCTCGACGCTGCTGCAGGTGGGCCCGGAGCTGGAGGAGGCGGCGCGTAGCACCGGCGCCTCGCGGGGGCAGATCACCCGCCACGTGACCGTTCCGCTGTCGCGCTATGGGCTGATTGGCTCCTGGCTGCTGATGTTCCTGATCTTTGAGCGCGAGTATTCCACCGGCGTCTATCTGCTGTCGCCGGGTACCGAAACCATCGGCTCGATGCTGGTGTCGCTGTGGGCGGCGGGGGCCATCGATATCGTCGCGGCGCTCTCCTTTATCAATATTCTGCTGGTGGTGATTGGCCTGGGTATCGCCCTGCGCTTTGGAGTGAAATTACATGATTGAGTTATCGGTAGAAAATCTGCATCTCACCTATGGCGACAACCCGGTGTTGAAGGGGGTGTCCATGACGCTCGGCCGGGGGGAGGTAGTATCGCTGCTGGGGCCTTCGGGAAGCGGGAAAACCACGCTGCTGCGGGCGGTGGCCGGGCTGGAAAAACCGACGAGCGGACGGATCGCCATCGGCAACCGCACGGTGTACGACGGCACGCCGCGCAGCGAGATCCCGGCCGAAGAGCGTAACCTCGGCCTGGTGTTCCAGTCCTATGCCCTGTGGCCGCACAAAACGGTGTTCGACAATGTGGCCTATCCGCTGAAGCTGCGTAAAGTGGCCCACGATCAGAATGAAGCAATGGCCATCTCCGATCGTATTCTGCTGCTGAACAATGGCGTCATTGAGCAGCAGGGGACCCCGCAGGAGATGTACGGCAGCCCGGCGACGCTGTTCGCCGCTGAGTTTATGGGCAGCAATAACCGCCTGCACGGCAAAGTGATGGCGCTGGAGAACGGCAGGGCGCGGATCGAAGGCGCCAGCTGGAGCCTGTGGGGGCGAGCGGGCGAGGGGGTTAGCGTTGGCGAGCCGGCGACGGCGGTGATCCGCGTCGAGCGCCTGCGACTTGACGGCGCCGCGCAGGATAATAGCCTCCAGCTACCGCTGCTGACCAGCATGTACCTCGGCGACCGCTGGGAGTACCTGTTCCGTACCGAAGGCGACGACTTTCCGCTGCGCGCCTACGGAACGGCGCTGCGCGATGCCGAACACTGCCATCTGACGCTCCCGGCGGAGGATGTGTGGATTTTTCCGCAGCAAAGAACGCTTTGCTGGCGGCATAGTCGCTAACGCCGAATTTCACATGATCGAACATATCTTCTCTTCTCCTGTGGATGGTATATCACCAGCTGAAGGCGCTAGCCGGACAATAGATACAAGATAGTTAACAACGGTTATTAACTTTTTTAACAGCTCAAAATGTTTAATTATTCCTAATACGAGTATTTACAGACGTTTAATCTGCCATGTACCATAAACAAAAAATAACATTTGTGATACAAGTCACTCTTTTTTGGCGCATGGGTAAGCTCAGCGCGGTGTGAATGCCGCTGGTTTACCGCCTCAAGGTTATGGCAGCACTCTTCTCACGATGACAGACCGGTGAATTTCTCTCCGATTTTCCGCGTTTCGTTGAGAATCGTCTACTATCCAAACGATAACCCTATAAATGATATCGCCTCTGGCGATGTTTTATCCGACTTGCCGGGCCGGGCCAGACGCTAAGCGGTTTAAAAGCGCAATGGTATCGGTTCCAGCACGACATTCACTGGTTTTGTCAGCGACAAAAACAGTAATTTTCAATGACAGGAATGTGATGATGTCGAGCGAGAAAACCAACAATTCCAGGCGTGATTTCCTGGTGAAATCGATGGCGCTGATCCCGACGGTGGTGATCGGCGGCGCGGGAGCAGGGGCTATTGGCGTGGCCACCAGCGCGACCGCGCAGGCGGCCCCCGCTTCAGAGCCAGCCTCCGGGAACACCGCGGCGGCCAGCGACTGGAAGCCGCAGTTCTTCAACGATCGTGAGTGGGCGTTTATCAACGCCGCCGTCGCGCGCCTGATCCCGGCGGATGAACTCGGCCCCGGCGCCAAAGAGGCCGGCGTCCCGGAGTTTATCGACCGCCAGCTCAATACCCCTTACGCCACCGGCTCCATCTGGTATATGCAGGGGCCCTTCAATCCCGACGTGCCGAAAGAGATGGGTTATCAGCTGCCGCTGGTGCCCAAACAGATCTATAACCTCGGGATCGCCGACGCCGAGGCGTGGTGTCAGGACAAATATCATAAAACCTTCGCTGAACTGAGCAGCGAGCAGCAGGACGAGGCGCTCGGCCTGTGGGAATCGGGTAAAGCCGAGTTCAAACAGCTGCCGGCCTCGCTGTTCTTCACCTATCTGCTGCAAAACACCCGCGAAGGGTTCTTCAGCGACCCGATCCATGGCGGCAATAAAGGCATGGTCGGCTGGACGCTGATTAATTTTCCCGGCGCGCGCGCCGACTTTATGGACTGGGTTGAACGGGGCGAACGCTACCCCTTCCCGCCGGTATCAATTAATGGGGAGAGGGCGTAATCATGGCCACCGTATTGAAAAAAACCGATGTCGCGATCGTCGGCTTCGGCTGGGTTGGGGCGATCATGGCCAAAGAGCTGACCGAAGCGGGGCTCAACGTCGTCGCGCTGGAGCGCGGCCCGATGCGCGACACCTGGCCGGACGGCGCCTATCCGCAGGTGATTGATGAGCTGACCTACAACATCCGCCGCAAGCTGTTCCAGGATCTGTCGAAAAGCACCGTCACCATCCGGCATAACACCAGCCAGCAGGCGGTGCCCTATCGCCAGCTGGCGGCCTTCCTGCCGGGTACCGGCGTGGGCGGCGCCGGGCTGCACTGGTCCGGCGTCCATTTCCGCGTCGATCCCATTGAGCTGCGGATGCGCAGCCACTATGAAGAACGCTACGGCAAAAACTTCATCCCCCAGGATATGATCATCCAGGATTTCGGCGTCACCTACGACGAGCTGGAGCGCAGATGGGCCCGTGCAACTTCTGCGGTTTCTGCAGCGGCTACGCCTGCTACATGTACTCCAAAGCCTCGCCGAACGTGAACATTCTGCCGGCGCTGCGCCAGGAAAAACGCTTTGAGCTGCGGACTAACGCCAACGTGCTGAAGGTCAACCTGACCGACGACAAATCCCGCGCCACCGGCGTGACCTACGTCGACGGCCAGGGGCGCGAAATGGAACAGCCGGCGGACCTGGTGATTATCGGCGCCTTCCAGTTCCACAACGTGCACCTGATGCTGCTCTCCGGGATCGGCAAACCGTACAATCCGGAGACCGGCGAAGGGGTGGTGGGGCGTAACTTCGCCTACCAGAACATGACCACCATCAAGGCCATTTTCGACAAAGACACCTATACCAATCCGTTTATCGGCGCGGGCGGCAACGGCGTCGGCGTCGACGACTTCAACGCCGACAACTTCGACCACGGCGCGGCGGGCTTTGTCGGCGGTTCGCCGTTCTGGGTCAACCAGGCCGGGACCAAGCCCATCTCCGGTTTCCCGGTACCGCCGGGCACCCCGGCGTGGGGCAGCAAGTGGAAAGCGGCGGTGGCCGACACCTACACCCATCACTTGTCGATGGATGCCCACGGCGCGCACCAGTCCTATCGGCAGAACTACCTCGATCTTGATCCGAACTACAAAAACGTCTTTGGCCAGCCGCTGCTGCGCATGACCTTCGACTGGCAGGAAAACGACATCAAGATGGCGCAGTTTATGTTCGATAAGATGGCGCCGATCGCCAAAGCGATGAAGCCGAAATATATCCTCGGCAGCCCAAAAAACGCCAACAGCCACTTTGATACCACCACCTACCAGACCACCCATATGAACGGTGGGGCGGTGATGGGGGAAGATCCGAAAACCAGCGCCGTTAACCGTTATCTGCAAAGCTGGGACGTGCATAACGTCTTCGTCATCGGCGCCTCCGCGTTCCCGCAGGGGCTGGGCTACAACCCAACCGGCACGGTGGCAGCGCTGGCCTACTGGTCAGCGAAGGCGATCCGTGAGCAGTATCTGAAAAATCCGGGTCCCCTGGTGCAGGCATAAAGGAAGGCAGATGATGAAAATGCAATGGTTATCGGCCCTGGTGCTTGGGGCATTGAGCTGCGCGGCTTTTGCCGAAGAGGCGCCTGCGGACAGCAATCTGATTAAGCAGGGGGAGTATCTGGCGCGGGCGGGGGACTGTGTCGCCTGCCACACCAACGGCAAAGCAGGGAAACCTTTCGCCGGCGGTTTGCCGATGGAGACGCCGATCGGCACCATCTACTCCACCAATATCACGCCGGATAAAGAACACGGCATCGGCGGGTACACCTTCGAAGAGTTCGACGACGCGGTGCGCAAGGGCGTGCGGAAAGACGGTTCCACGCTCTATCCGGCGATGCCGTATCCCTCGTTCGCGCGGATCAGCGAAGCGGACATGCGCGCCATGTACGCCTACTTTATGCACGGCGTGGAGCCGGTGAATGTCGCCAACAAGGACACCGACATCCCATGGCCGCTGTCGATGCGCTGGCCGCTGGCGTTCTGGCGCGGCATCTTCGCCCCGACGCCGAGCGACTTTGTCGCCAACCCGCAGGTTGACCCGGTGCTGGAGCGCGGCCGCTATCTGGTGGAAGGCCTGGGCCACTGCGGCGCCTGTCATACCCCGCGTAGCCTGACGATGCAGGAAAAAGCGCTCAGCGAAAGCGAAGGCGATGATTACCTGGCGGGCAGCAATGCGCCGATTGACGGCTGGGTCGCCTCCAGCCTGCGCGGCGAAAACCGCGACGGTCTGGGGACCTGGAGCGAAGCCGAGCTGGCCGAGTTCCTCAAAACCGGACGCAACGATAAATCGGTGGTCTTCGGCGGCATGAGCGATGTGGTGGAGCATAGTCTGCAGTATCTCTCTGATGACGACATCACCGCCATCGCCCGCTACCTGAAATCGCTCCCGCCGCGCGGCGGCAAACAGACCCCAGCCCCGGTGGAAGACAGCGTGGCGAAAGATCTGTGGAAGGGTAACGACAGCAAAACCGGCGCCGCGCTGTACGTCGATAACTGCGCCGCCTGCCACCGTACCGACGGCGCGGGCTATAAACGCGCCTTCCCGTCGCTGAAGGGCAACCCGGTGGTACAGACGGAAGATGCCACTTCGCTTATCCACATCGTTCTGACCGGGAGCACCACGCCGGCGGTGAAATATCTCGAAGCTGCCGGGGGCCGGACAGTAACCGTCAGGGTTGCGTCGCCCGCGCGGCGCAACCCATACTTAGCGACGACGTAAAATACTGTCTGAATCAAGGAGTTTGCCTTCATGCTGCATGCAGAGCGACTGACCTGCATCGTTGACGATCGACCGCTGTTTGCGGCGCTGACGCTGTCCCTCGCTGCCGGCGAGCTGCTGCAGGTCGCCGGTGATAACGGCGCGGGGAAAACCTCGCTGCTGCGGATCCTCTGCGGCCTGGCGCGCCCGGAAAGCGGGGTGGTGAGCTGGCAGGGCCAGCCGCTGGCGAAGGTCCGGGAGTCATTTCACCGTCAGCTGCTGTGGCTGGGCCATAAACCCGGCGTTAACGCGGCGCTGACCGCCGATGAAAACCTGCGTTTCTTCTTTCCGGCCAGCCGCCTTCAGCAGCGGGAAAGCGCCCTCGCCGCCGTCGGCCTGGCGGGCTATGAAGATCTCCCCTTAAGCCAGCTCTCCGCCGGGCAGCAGCGTCGGGTGGCGCTCACCCGCCTGTGGTTAACCGACGCGCCGCTGTGGATCCTCGATGAGCCGTTCACCGCCCTCGACGCCACGGCGATGGAAACCCTGACCCGTCGCCTGGAACAGCACGCCCGGCAGGGGGGATGCGCCATCCTCACCACCCACCAGCCGCTGCGGCCGCTGGGCTGTCCGTTGCGCACCCTGCGCCTCGGCGGCGACGCTGGAGGCGGGCAATGATGCGTGCGCTGTTGGCCCGGGAACTGCGCCTGGCGTGGCGCAGCGGGGCGGAGATCCTCAATCCGCTCTGGTTCTTTCTGATCGTCATCACCCTGTTTCCGTTCGGCGTCGGCGCCGCGCCGCAGCTGCTGGCGCAGATTGCGCCGGGCGTGGTGTGGGTCGCCGCGCTGCTGGCGGCGCTGCTGGTGATGGATCGGTTGTTTCGCGACGACTGGCAGGACGGTTCCCTGGAGCAACTGATGCTCCTGCCGACGCCGCTGGTGGCGGTGGTGCTGGTGAAGGTGGTTGCCCACTGGATGATGAGCGGCCTGCCGCTGCTGATCGTCTCGCCGCTGGCGGCGCTGCTGCTGGGGATGAGTCTGCATGACGCCGGTGTGCTGGCGCTGACCTTGCTGCTTGGCACCCCGACGCTCAGTTTTCTCGGCGCGGTGGGGGTTGGCCTGACGGTCGGCCTGAAGCGCGGCGGCGTCCTGCTGAGCCTGCTGGTGCTGCCGCTGGCGGTGCCGCTGCTGATTTTCGCCACCGCGGCCTGCCAGGCGGCCGCCGCCGAGCTCCCGGTCGGCGGCTATCTGGCGATGCTGGCGGCGTTCTTAACCGCCAGCGCCACCCTGTGTCCGTTCGCCACCGCCGCTGCGCTGCGGCTGACCGTGCGATAACTCGCTGCGCCTGCGGGCGCGGCCATCATAACCGTGTGAGTAAGCGTCTATGTGGAAAGCGTTACATCAACTGGCGATCCCCGAGCGGCTGTACCGCCTGTGCGGATGCTGGATCCCCTGGCTGGCGGCGTTGAGCGCGCTGTTGCTGGTCATCGGCCTGGGGTGGGGCTTTGGCTTCGCCCCCGCGGACTATCAGCAGGGGGAAAGCTACCGGATCATGTACCTTCACGTCCCGACGGCGATGTGGTCGATGGGGCTGTACCTGGCGATGGCCGTCGCGGCCTTCGTCGGGGTGGTCTGGCAGATCAAAATGGCCGATCTGGCGATCGCCGCCCTGGCGCCGGTGGGGGCGGTCTGCACCCTGGTGGCGCTGGTCAGCGGCGCGGCATGGGGCAAGCCGATGTGGGGGACCTGGTGGATCTGGGACGCCCGATCTTTGCCTTCCTTACGCTGTCGGTCACCCTGACCCTGATGCGCCTGCGTAACCTGATCCTGCAACTGGAGCGCCGTCGACCGTGGGTGGTGGCGCTGGTGAATAAAGGAGCCGCCCGATGAGCCCCGCCTTTTCGTCTTTCGCCGCCTTCCTGAATATGGGCGGCTATGCCGTGTACGTCTGGCTGGCGGTGGCCGTGACCGTCGCCGCCTTTGGCCTGCTGACGGTGCATACCCTGTGGGCGCGGCGGGCGCTGTTCCATGAGGTGCGACGCCAGCAGGCGCGCGAGCGGCGGATCGCTGCCGCCCGCGAACACGACAAGGAGGCCGCGGATGCAAGCGCGTCGTAAAACCCGGCTGTATATCGTGCTGGCGGTGCTCGCCGGCCTCGGGCTAACCGTCAGCCTGACGCTGTACGCCCTGAGCAGTAATATCGATCTGTTCTACACCCCGGGGGAAATTATCTACGGTAAAACGGAAACCCGGGCGCTGCCCCATACCGGTCAGCGGCTGCGGGTGGGGGGCTACGTTCAGCCGGGCTCCCTGCAGCGCGACCCGCAAACGGCGGCGGGGCTGGCGCTGCTCCTGAGCGTCTATCCCCTGTGGGGCGCGGCGCGGCAGGATCGGCGGCTGATGGCCCTGGCGCGGCCGCTGGCCTGTGGGCTATTCGCCTGTATCGGCGGCGCCTTCCTGCTGCTGGTGCACGCCTTTGTGGTCAATGACTTTACCGTCCGCTACGTGGCGGAAAACTCCAACAGCGCGCTGCCGGTGTGGTATCGGGTGGCGGCGACCTGGGGGGCGCACGAGGGCTCGCTGCTGCTGTGGGTTCTGCTGCTCAGCGTCTGGACCTTCGCCGTCGCCATCTTCAGCCGCCGGATGCCGCTCGACGCCGTCGCCCGGGTGCTGGCGGTGATGGGGATGATCGCCTTTGGTTTCCTGCTGTTTATCCTCTTCACCTCCAATCCGTTCAGCCGCGGCCTGCCGCAGTACCCCATTGATGGCCGCGACCTCAATCCACTGCTGCAGGATATCGGCATGATTTTCCATCCGCCGATCCTCTATATGGGTTATGTCGGCTTCTCGGTGGCCTTTGCCTTCGCCATCGCCTCGCTGCTGGCGGGCCGGCTGGATACTGCCTGGGCGCGCTGGTCGCGTCCCTGGACCCAGGCGGCATGGATGTTCCTCACTCTCGGCATCGTGCTGGGCTCGGCGTGGGCATACTACGAACTGGGCTGGGGCGGCTGGTGGTTCTGGGACCCGGTGGAAAACGCCTCGTTTATGCCGTGGCTGGTGGGAACCGCGCTGCTGCACTCCCTGGCGGTGACCGAAAAGCGGGGCAGCTTCCGCGCCTGGACGGTGCTGCTGGCCATCGCCGCCTTCTCCCTGTGCCTGCTGGGCACCTTCCTGGTGCGCTCCGGGGTGCTGGTTTCGGTGCATGCCTTCGCCTCGGATCCGTCGCGCGGGCTGTTTATTCTGGTACTGCTGATTGTCGCCATCGGCGGATCGCTGCTGCTGTACGCCCTGAAGGGCGGCCGGGTGCGGGCGCGGGTGGAACATACGCTGTGGTCGCGCGAGTCGTTCCTGCTTGGCAACAATATCTTGCTGATGGCCGCGATGCTGGTGGTGCTCCTCGGAACGCTGCTGCCGCTGGTGCATAAAGAGCTGGGCCTCGGCAGCATCTCCATCGGCGAGCCGTTCTTCAATACCATGTTCACCGCCCTGATGGCGCCGTTTGCGCTGCTGCTGGGGCTGGGACCGCTGATCCGCTGGCGGCGCGATGACGTCGCCAGGCAGATTAAGCGCCTGATTATCGCTCTGCTGGTGACGTTGTCACTTTCTCTGGCGCTGCCGTGGCTGCTGCAGGACCGTATCACCGCCATGGCGGTCAT
>PPYF01029219.1_pt1 | contig 10152 bp, 6 predicted proteins | sample 1559871 | NCBI WGS metagenome assembly PPYF01 (sample SAMN08240021, study PRJNA423297) | Human gut metagenome, whole genome shotgun sequencing project.
GGAAAAAGTAAGAAAACAAAAAACAAAATGTGATACGATAGAACTAACTTGGGAAAGCAGAAAATTAATTTGTAAAATAGAAAAGTGGGAGGAAGCATATGAAGAAAAAAGTAATCGCGATTGTGTGTGCAGTCGCAGTGCTGGCGGCAGCCGGAGGGGGAGTGACATGGCATTTCCTTGGAAACGGTACAAAAGAGGACGATAACGTCGTCTATGTCAATACTGTAAAAGCCCTGACCAATCTGGGAACTGGAAATGGAATGGAAAACCGCTATGCCGGTGTTGTGGAGTCGGAAAATACCTGGAAAGTAGAGAAAAACAGCGAGAAAAAGGTAAAGGAAGTTTATGTGGAAGTCGGTCAGGAGGTTCAGGTCGGAACACCGCTGTTCTCCTACGATACCGAGAAATTCCAGAGTGACCTCGAGCAGGCGCAGCTGGATCTGGAACGCATAAACAATGAACTTTCAAGTATGAATACCAATATCAACCAGCTTTACAAAGACAAAAAGCAGGCATCAAAAGACCAGCAGGCAAGCATCACACTGGAAATTCAGGAAGCGGAGCTGGATTTAAAGAAAAAAGAATATGAAGGAAAATCAAAACAGGCGGAGATTGATAAATTAAACGATAACATCACCAATGCGACCGTGATCAGTGAAATCGCCGGTGTCGTAAAATCAATCAACAACGATGACAGCAGCGCCGGCGCTTACTCCGGTGACAGCTCCGACAATTCCTTCCTGACTGTTCTTGCAACGGGAAATTTCCGTGTAAAAGGCCAGATCAATGAACAGAATATGAGCGACGGTTCGATTACGGAAGGAAGCCAGGTGATCGTGCATTCTCGTGTAGATGAGAATCAGACCTGGACCGGAACCGTGACAAAGATTGATCGGGAAAATGCAAAGACCGGCAATAACAACATGTACAGCAGTTCCGGCGATGGCATGACACAGTCGAGCTCCTATCCGTTCTATGTACAGCTTGCCGGAACGAATGGTCTGATGCTCGGCCAGCACGTTTACGTAGAGCCGGATGTCGGCCAGCAGGAAGTCAAAACAGGAATCTGGCTGTCTGACTCCTTTATCAACGATGTCGACAGCAATCCTTACGTCTGGGCCGATAATGGAAAAGGCAAACTGGAAAAACGAAGCGTAACGCTTGGAACGTACGATGAAAACATGATGGAATATCAGATCACCGACGGCCTTGCAGAAGATGATGCAATCACCTTCCCGGAGGACGGTCTGGAAGAAGGGATGAAGACCGTAGTCAGCACCGACGGATCACTGGGACAGAGCAATCCGGCCGGCGGCGAGGATGACGGTATGCTTGACAACGACGATGGAATGGTCGACGACGGTATGAAGCAGGATGAAAACGGCATGGTTGACAATACCATGGACGGCGCAGAGTACAGCGGTGAGGAAGATACAACGAACGTGATCGGCGGCGCCGACAATGGTGATGCAGAACCGGCAGACACACAGGAAGCCGGATCAGCAGATGACGGGGAGGTGCAGCCGTGATTCTGGAATTAGAGAATATCTGTAAAGAATATATGCAGGGCAAAATCCCGGTTCCGGTTCTGAAAAACATCAACTTCTCCATGGAAGAAGGCGAGTACGTTGCGATCATGGGTCCTTCCGGTTCCGGAAAAACAACACTGATGAATATTGTCGGCTGCCTCGACCAGGCGACGAGCGGACGGTTGATCCTCGACGGACAGGATATCAGCAAATGCAGTGACAATCAGATGTCCGATATCCGCCTGCAGAAAATCGGGTTTGTTTTTCAGAACTTTCAGCTTCTTTCAAGACAGAGCGCGATGGAAAACGTATGTCTGCCGTTAACCTATGCAGGTGTACCGAAAAAAGAGAGAAGAGAGCGTGCGGCGATTGCCCTCGAGCGCGTAGGACTTGGCGATCGCATGGATTTTAAGCCGACGCAGCTTTCCGGTGGACAGAAACAGCGTGTGGCGATTGCACGGGCAATTGTCAACCATCCGAAAATTCTGCTGGCTGATGAGCCGACGGGAGCACTCGATTCCCATTCCGGCGAGCAGGTCATGGAGCTGTTCCAGAGCCTGAACGACGAGGGCGTCAGCATCTTGATGATTACGCATGACGCGGAGATCGCATCGATGGCACAGCGCACCGTGGAGATCCGCGACGGAATGATGAAATCGAAGGAGGTGGCCGAAACATGAAAAAAGGAAAAGCCGCAAAGAAAGTCGTGATTGCAGTTGTGACCGCAGTTGCCGTGGGCGGTGTCAGTGTCGGCGGTTATTACGGCATCCGCCAGGCGCAGAAGACGACCGTAAAAGTGTATCCGGTCAGTGACTTTACGAGTGGTTACTGGGAAGACAGCATGAATATGGAAGGCCAGATCACCTCGACGGCTTCCCAGAACATCTATCTTTCAGACAGCCAGACCATTTCCCAGGTTCTCGTCAAAGAGGGCGATGTGGTAAATGCCGGAGACACGCTGATGACATACGATACCAGCATGATCGAGCTGGATCTGGAAACGCAGCAGTTACAGCTTGCACAGACAAAGCTGAAAATCCAGCAGAGTGAAAAAGAACTGGAAAAGCTGAAAAAGACAAAACCGGTAGCGGATACGCCGCTGGATCCGGTGGAGCCGGATTTCCCGGATTTTCCAGATGAACCCATCGATCCGGATTTCCCGGACGAACCGATTCCGACCCCAGAACCGGAGCCGACGTACGAGGATGCTGTTCTGTACAGCAGTACGAATAAGCTTGTATTTGGTTCCAAACCATACAAAGGAGAAGGAACGCAGGAAGACCCATACACCTATCTCTGCGCACCGGGGACAGTCCTGACAGGCGGATTCCTGAATCAGATGGCAGGATACGCGGATGAAAAGGGAACGAAAAAAGAAGAGGACAGCGAAGGATACTGGTTTCGCCTGGAGATTCATGAGGAAAACAAAGCCGCAGAGGCGCTGGAAACCGTGTGGGAGCAGGATGGAACGAAGATTGCGAAAGCATACGAGACTTCGTATGAAGCAGTCCTGAGTCTGAAAGAATCCGAATCGGCGGATGCACCGGAAATAAAAATTACCACGCCGATTGCAAATACAGAGGTTGCAGAGGGCGGCGAGCTGAAGCTGAAAATCGGAATCAATGAGAAGAAAGATACCGAAGAGAAGCCGGATGAGAAAGCCGACGATAAAACGGATGATAGAACCGAGAGTCCGTCCGAGGACGATGTGACACAGCCGGGTGAAGCCGGAAATGGAAGCGGTGAGGCAGACGATTCCACGGAAAACACCGAAACGGATGGCACTTACACATACGTCTGGAAACACAACGGAAAGACAATCGACGGAGATTTTAAGGATACTTACACAAAAGAAAACATCACAAAAGAGGATGCCGGAATCTATATAGTAGAAGTGACAGCGAAAAATGACAAGGGTACTTCCATGGCAGTCAGCACTGCAAATGTGGCGGTAAAAGAAGGAACGATTACCCCGACACCAAGTGTAACTCCGACCCCGAGCGTTACGCCGGGACCGAGTGTAACTCCAGAGCCGACCGTCAGCCCGGAACCAAGTACAACACCGATTCCGACCACAGAGCCGGTTCCAACAGAAACTCCGGTGCCGAGCGAGACCCCAGTTCCGACGGAAACGCCGACGCCGACCGAAGCCCCGGCAGAACCGGAAGCGGAACCGCAGAGCGAAGATGCACCGGAAGCAGTGCAGACGACAGCAAAAACCGTATTCTACGGTGAAAAAGCATCGGTACAGTCCCTCTTTACATCATCCACAGGAAGCAGCGCAAATAACAATACTTCTTCCGGTGATGATACCCAGATGACCTACACAAAAGATGAGTTGAAAAAAGCCATCAGCGAAAAAGAAAGCCAGATCCGTAATCTGAAGCTGGATCAGAAGGAAGAGGAACTCAAAGTCAAAAATACGCAGAAATCCCTGGATTCCCAGACCGTAAAAGCGACGATCAGCGGTGTGGTAAAGAAGGTTGGAAATGCAGAAAACCCGTCCAACGACGGAAGCGCCTTTATCCAGGTCAGTGGAAACGAAGGTCTGTACGTGCGCGGCTACTTAAGCGAGACGTATCTCGATCAGGTAAAAGTCGGCGATGAACTCAACGTGACTTCTTGGTCTTCGGGTGCTTTTGCAGCGGCAACCGTAACCGAGATTTCTCCGTACCCGACAACAAGCTACATGTCGTACAGCGAGACACCAGCCTCCTTCTATCCGTTCACAGCCGTTATCCCGGAAGGCGGAGAAGGTTTTGAAAACGGTGACTGGATCGAGATTGCAATCACTGTCGGAAACGATGTAGAAAACGGCAACGGCCTGTACGTCAGCAAAGAATTCATCCGCGAGGAAAACGGACAGAAATTCGTTTATATCCGGGATGAAAATGATAAATTAAAGAAACAGAATGTGGTAACCGGAAAACTTCTGTGGGGCAGTTATTACGAAGTGAAGAGCGGTCTTTCCGAAGAGGATTACATTGCATTTCCGTACGGCAAAACCGTGGTGGAAGGCGCAGACACGAAGGAATCCAGTTCATCGGATTATTACAACAGTTAAGGAGGCGCATTATGTTAGAAAATGTAAGACTTTCCTTTCAGGGAATCTGGTCACACAAAATGCGTTCCTTCCTGACGATGCTGGGTATTATCATCGGAATTGCGTCGATCATCTCAATTGTCTCCACGATCAAGGGAACGAATGAGCAGATCAAACAGAACCTGATCGGAGCTGGAAACAACAACGTGACCGTCAGCTTAAAGCAGGGCGACGGTGATTACTGGATGGACAACGGACTGCCAAGCGGCGTGTCGAAACTGTCCGGTGATCAGAAAAAGCGGATCCGCGAGCAGGATCAGGTGGAAAATGCATCGTTTTACACCGAAAGAACGTATGTGAGCGGCATCGCAAAAGGAAACACAACACTGGACAGTGCGAAGGCGCTTGGAGTGGATGAAAATTATCTGTCGACGTGCGGATATCAGATTTATCAGGGACGCGGCTTTGTGGAGAGCGATTTCTCGAAGACCCACAAAGTTGTCCTCCTCGACGATACCGCAGTGCTGACACTCTTCCCGGATGAGTCGCCGGTCGGCAAAACGATCGAGATCATGGGAGAGCCGTTCACGGTGATCGGCGTGATCAAAAAAGCCGATTCGTTCCAGCCGGTCATCAATTCCAGAGATGACTACTATACGTACAATCAGGAATCCTATCCGCTGGTGCTGATGCCGGATGTCTGCTGGCCGATCGTATTCCAGTATGATGAACCGGAAAATGCCGTTGTGATGGCAAAAACGACCGAGGATATGAGCACGGTGGGAAAGACAACAGCGGATATCATGAACGAATCCGTGACCAATACAACTGATTCTCTTTCCTATCAGGCAGAGGATCTGCTGGAGAAAGCAAAGAGTCTGCAGGAGTTAGGCCAGAGCACGAACCAGCAGCTGATCTGGATCGCGAGCATTTCGCTTCTGGTCGGCGGTATCGGTGTTATGAATATTATGCTGGTATCTGTAACGGAACGTACAAGCGAGATCGGCCTGAAAAAGGCGATCGGAGCAAGAAAACGCAGAATTCTGTTCCAGTTCCTGACCGAGGCGGCGGTGCTCACCAGCATCGGCGGACTGCTCGGCGTGCTGGGCGGCATTATCATGGCACAGGTGATTTCGAGGGTATCGCAGACGCCTGTGGCGATCAGTATTCCGGCAATCATTTTCTCCGTGGTCTTCTCCATGGTGATCGGTATCGTATTCGGACTGCTGCCGTCGGTAAAAGCAGCGAACCTGAATCCGATCGATGCGCTGCGAAGAGAATAGAACAAAAAAGAGTTGAAAAATCCGTGCGGGTACAGCGTAGGTGCTGGATCCGTGCGGATTTTTTGTGCGGCGTGTGCGGATGAAACTTAAGATCTTTACTTTTTGCGGAAAGTCGGTTATACTGGAAAATAAGCGCAATTTGCGGCGCAGCAAAGAGGCATTCGAGTTTCGGATTCGGTATGTTTATGAAAATATAAGAAAGATTCAAAGACATTTCACATTCGTTTATGGTATAATCAAACAAGAGTATGACCAACGAAAAGGAGTATACGCGAATGAATATTTTGTTTTTTATCACACCGAAAAGTGAAACGGCTTATCTGTATGACGACTGCTCACTTCGGCAGGCCATCGAGAAGATCGAATATCATAAATACACGGCGGTTCCGGTACTGAACAAAAAGGGCTGCTACGTGGGAACACTGACGGAAGGAGATCTGCTCCGCATCATAAAAGAACGGTATCTGCTGAATTACCATGAAGCAGAGGATATCCCGCTCTGGCAGGTTCCAAAACGGTGGAATTATGAGTCCGTCAACATCAACAGCAACATCGAGGACCTGATCGAGATGTCCATGCGGCAGAATTTCGTTCCAGTTGTGGATGACGAGGGAATCTTCATCGGCATCATCCGAAGAAGAGATATCATCCAGTACTGTTATCAGAAAAGCGGCATCAAAGAAGAGGAAGAAGCCCGGCGCAGCGCGCGGAAACAAAACGCAGAACAGATGATTCTGCAGTAAAGAAGAAAATGAGGGAAACATTATGAAAAAACTGATCGATCTTATCCAGGAAGAGCTGGTAAAAGCCTTTACCGCTGCGGAGATGGACCCGTCCTATGCAAGGGTTTCCGTTTCCAACCGCCCGGATCTGTGCGAATACCAGTGCAACGGCGCAATGGCAGCTGCAAAAGCATACCACAAAGCACCGATCCAGCTGGCTGAAGCAGTTGTAGAAAAAGTGACCGATCACAGCGTGATCGGTGAAATTGAAGCCGTAAAACCGGGATTCATCAACCTGAAAATCAACCCGGAATTTCTGGCAGATTATCTTTCCAAAATGCAGAACGACGAAGATCTTTCTGTAGAGAAAGCAAAAAATCCGAAAACCATCATCGTAGATTACGGCGGAGCAAACGTGGCAAAACCGCTTCACGTCGGCCATCTCCGTTCCGCGATCATCGGGGAAAGCATTAAGCGTATGGGACGCTTCATGGGCCACAACATGATCGGTGACGTTCATCTTGGAGACTGGGGTCTGCAGATGGGACTGATCATCACCGAGCTGCAGGAGCGCCATCCGGAGCTTGTTTATTTTGATGAGTCCTTTACGGGAGAGTACCCGGAGGAAGCACCGTTTACGATCAGCGAGCTCGAGGAGATTTATCCTTGCGCAAGCGGCAAATCGAAAGAGGACGAGGACTATAAGAAACGTGCACTCGAGGCAACGAGAGAGCTGCAGCAGGGCAGAAGAGGATATCGTGCGATCTGGAAACACATTATGAACGTTTCTGTTGCCGATCTGAAAAAGAACTATGGAAACCTCGACGTTCATTTCGATCTGTGGATGGGTGAGTCCGATGCACAGGAGTACATTCCAGACATGGTAGATTACCTGAAAGACAATGGTTATGCACATTATGACCAGGGCGCACTCGTTGTTGATGTCAAAGAAGAGACAGACACAAAAGAGATCCCGCCGTGCATGATCTTAAAATCCGATGGGGCAGCTCTGTATGATACGACAGACCTGGCAACCATCATCCAGCGTATGAAACTGTACAAGCCGGACGAGATCTGCTATCTGGCAGACAAACGTCAGGAGCTTCACTTCGTACAGTGTTTCCGCTGTGCAAGAAAAGCAAAACTGGTGAATGATGATACCGTTCTTTCCTTTATCGGCTTTGGTACCATGAACGGAAAAGACGGAAAACCGTTCAAGACCCGTGAGGGCGGCGTTATGCGTCTGGAGCGTCTGATCGGCGAGATCAACGATGAGATGTATCAGAAGATCGTGGAGAACCGCAGCGTAAAAGATACGGATGCAAGAGGAACGGCACAGATTGTCGGACTGTCTGCTATTAAATACGGTGACCTGTCCAACCAGGCATCGAAAGATTATGTATTCGATGTTGAGAGATTTACTTCCTTCGAGGGAAACACCGGTCCGTACATCCTGTACACGATCGTTCGTACAAAATCCATCCTCGGAAAATATAAAGAAGAGGGAAATGAACTGAAGAAAGGCGCACTTCTGGCACCGAAGAGCGACAGCGAGAAAGCTCTGATGCTTTCCGTATCCCGTTTCAACGGCGTTGTGGAGAACGCATTCGAGGAGAAAGCACCGCATAAGATCTGTGCTTATATCTACGAGCTTGCAAACGAGTTCAACCATTTCTACCACGAGACCAAGATCTTAAGTGAGCAGGATGAGGCAAGAAAAGCATCTTACCTGGCACTGCTGGATCTTGTCCGCGAGGTACTTGAGACCTGCATCGACCTGCTGGGATTCTCGGCACCGGAACGGATGTAAGATTCGTCAAGAGGGAAAAAATAGATAAAAAACAGGCGATTTTTTTGGCAGCCGTCGGCTTCTGTAGTTCTTGCGGAAACGGCGGCTGTTGTGTTATACTTACATCACGATTTTTCATCCGCTTGGACATTCGTCCTGAAAAATCGATTCTATATTACTCTATCGAAGAGCCATTCGGCTCAATTTATATCCATGTACAAAAACAGAATATCGGACTGACAAACACTTTGACGTAAAAAGAGGAGGCGGGATCATTGGAAAAGTAGAACTTCCGGGAGGGAAGTATCGCCTGCTGTCAGTGCTCGGAAGAGGGGCAACGTCTGTCGTTTATCTTGCAGAGAAAACTGGATCCGGAAAGCGGTATGCAGTCAAGGTAAGTATATGTGACAGGGAAAAACTGCGCCGGGAAGCGTTTCTTTTACAGAAGTTTTCATATCCCGGGATTCCCTGTGCGGTGGAACTTCTGGAAAGTGGGACAAAAAGCTTTCTGGTGATGGAAGCTGTAAACGGAAAATCTATCGGACAGCGTATGCGTAAGGGAGAACGGTTTTCCAGCCGGGAAATTCTGAAAACGGGAATTGCCCTGAGCGGGATTCTCTGTTATCTCCATGCACAGAACCCGCCGGTTTTCTACCGGGATCTGAAGCCGGACAACGTGATGATAACAGAGCGTGGTGAAATATACCTTGTGGATTTCGGTGCAGCCGGAACAGAAGAAACGGGTGTGGAAGTCCGTTATGGAACCCGCGGTTATGCAGCGCCGGAGCAGTATGACGGGAAGTGTGACGCCCGTTCCGATCTTTATGCAAAGCCGGAGGAGCGGTATGCGTCTGCCGGAGAAGTCAAAAAGGCACTGCGGCGGCTGGAAAGAAAGCAAAAAGGCAGGAAGACTCTGCGGATCTTTGCAGTTTTTGCTTTTCTGACAGGAGGAGCGGCTGCGGTTGCCAGCAGGATGCCATGGGGGCAGTTTCCGGCGGCAGACGAATGGGAGGAGCAGGGAGATCTCTGGTTCTGCGGAAATCCGGTGGAAGAAGGCAGTCTGCCGAACTACCAGAAAGCGCGGGAAGCGTTCTTAAAGGCAGACCATCTCAGTCAGGCGGGGCGTGTGGAGCAGGAACTTGTGGAATACTGTCTGGCGGATGATGCGGCAAGGGAAAAAATGCAGATGGAGCCATTGCTGGCTGAATTTTATGATGACACGCAGCAGGAGCCGGAAAAGGAAAAACGCTGCCGCAGATATCTTGCTGTTGCAGGAATGTATTTCAGTTTTTCCGAAGAACTGGCGCGTGAAAATGACACAGACGCCATGCGGAAAGGAATCGAAGTGCTGGAAAAGGCCGCAGGCGAGAATATGGAGGGGCAGTGGGAGGCGGTTATCTGGCAGAGACTGGCGGATGCGTGCTATCTTGGCGGAAAATCCGGGGATGGGGAAAGAGAACAGGACTGGTGCCAGGAGAGTTTTCTCTATTACGAACGGCTTCTGTGCAGCAGACAGGATGGAAACCGGCGGAAAAATCTGCTCAGGGCCGCAGAGCTGGCACTTCAGTTCGACATGCAGGAAAAAGCAGAACAGTACCTCAACGAGGCCGCAGAAATTCCGGGAATGGAGGAGGATATTTTTTATCAGCAGATCAGAAAAAGATGGGAGGAAGCAGGATGAGAAAAAAGACCATATGCGCAATGATGACAGGATTCCTGGCAGTCCAGGGAATCGAAGTCCACGCGGAGACACAGCAGACGACAGGCGAGGCCGCAAGTGCGGTGG
>PPYF01017394.1_pt1 | contig 10149 bp, 9 predicted proteins | sample 1559871 | NCBI WGS metagenome assembly PPYF01 (sample SAMN08240021, study PRJNA423297) | Human gut metagenome, whole genome shotgun sequencing project.
CGCAGTCAGAAAAGGCTGTTACCAAGTACGGTTCTAAGTACGGCACGGCTTCTAAGTACATGCTCTACAACGGGCCATTCAAGCACGTTGGCTGGACCGGGTCCAACCTGTCCTGGAAGATGGTCAAGAACCCATACTACTGGGACAAGAAGAGCGTCAAGCTCGACACCATCAAGTGGACTGTTCAAAAGACTCCATCAACTGCCTACAACCTCTACCAGTCAAACAAGCTGGACGCGACTGCTTTGGACTCTTCACAAACCAAGCAATTGAAGAACCAAAAGGGCTACACCGAACTTAACCAAGGTGCTACCTTCTACCTGCAATTCAACATTGCCAAGAACAAGTACCTGGCTAATGCTAACGTCCGCAAGGCCCTGTCACTGGCTGTCAACCGGAAGGGCCTGACCACCACTCTGGGCGGCAACAACCAGCCAGCCGACACTTTGACTCCAACCCAATTGACCAACGTCAACGGGGAAGACTACACCAAGCTGATCCCAAGCTCAGCTGAAAGCCTGTACCCGGCTAACCCGAACAAGAAGGAAGCCGTTAAGTACATGAACAAGGGCTTGAAGGAACTGGGCGTAAGCAAGTTCAGCTTCAAGATCCTGTCTGACGACACTGACGCCGGCAACAAGACCACTGAAGCCCTGCAGTCTAACTTCGAATCAACCTTTGGCGACAAGGTCAGCGTCAGCGCGCAAAACTTGCCGTTCAAGACCCGTCTGTCCCGGTCAACTGCCGGCAACTTCGACATCGTTGTCTCCGGCTGGAGCGCCGACTTCGCCGACCCGATCTCCTTCCTGGACCTGTTCACTTCAACTAACCCAGAAAACAACGGTAAGTGGAAGAACGCAACTTACGACAAGCTGGTTGCTGACTCCAAGACCACTGCTTCCGCAAGCAAGCGCTGGAGCGATCTGAGCAAGGCTGAAACCATCCTGCTGAAGGATACCGGGATCTCACCATTGTACTACGACACTAATGTCTGGATGATCCGTCCAAGCGTCAAGAGCGTCATCCAAAACCGTGGGACTTGGAACTTCAAGGACGCCTACATCAAGTAAAAACAAGCTAGCTAAAGCTTAGAAGAGAACGCCGGAAGGCGTTTTCTTTTTTGTCTGTTTTTATTTTTTAAAAGGGGTCAAAAAATTAAAAAATCCCCGTTATAATTAGACTTAAGTTATAGCTTTTAATTATAGTCTAATCTAAGTTCGCTTTTTAATAAAACGAGGTGAGATTATGAGAAAACAGAAGCTATTCGCTACCGGCTCAGTTTTGCTCGCCTCAGCTGAGCTTCTGGCAGCCTGTGGCAGCTCATCAAGCATCATCCAAGGCACAAAAATTGTCCTGGACGGAAGCTGCCGAATTGACGACCATGGACCCGTCCAAGGCTACCGACCGTTACGACGCTGACCAGTTCAACAATGTCATGGAAGGTTTGATCAGGCTGGGCAACAATGCCAAGCCAACCCCGAGGATCGCCAAGAGCTGGAAGGAAAGCTCTGACGGCAAGACCTGGACCTTCAACCTCCGTAAGGGCGCTAAATGGGCCAACGGGGATGAAGTTACCGCCCAGGACTTCGTCTACTCCTGGAGAAGAACGGTCAACCCAAAGACTGCTTCTGAATACGCCTACCTGTTCTCCGGCATCAAGAACGCTGACGTGATCGTTGCCGGCAAGAAAGCAGTCAACACTTTGGGCATCAAGGCTGACGGCAAGTACAAGCTGACGGTGACCCTGGACCGGAGAATCCCATACTTCAAGCTGTTGATGGGCTTCTACATCTTCTCGAAACCAACTTGAACGCCCAGCAAAGCAAGCAGCTTAAGGGGACGACCGGCTGGACTGTCAGAAAGTTTGCCTCAACCAAGTACCTGCAATACAACATCGCCAAGGACAAGTACTTAGCCAACGCCAACCTGCGTAAGGCCATCTCCCTGTCCAAGACCACTGGGTCAACCGCAACCCGCTGGGAGGCAATGGTGGCTGCTGAACGGGCCCTGCTGGAAGACCAAGGGGTTACCCCGCTGTACTACACCAACGAAGCTACCCTGGTTAAGACCAGCGTCAAGGGCGTTGTCTTCAACGGTGCCGGCTCACCTTACAACTTCAAGGAAGCTTACATTAAGTAGCTTAAGTAGTCTGGAAAGCAACAGATTAAGCTGACAGATTTTTTATAAAACGGAGCCAGGGCTCCGTTTTCTTTTTGCTATATACTATTCTGGCTATTTCTCTTTGCTGGTAAATTTAGAATTGTCAAAAGACTGGAAATCTTCTATAATGAAAAAATGATTAGATGCTGATGAATTGCTAAAAAATGTGTTTTACAAAAAAGTTTTTTGACCAAGAGAGGACAAAACAGTGAGTAATTTTAAAAAGCTTCTGACGGCAACTGTCGCCGTATCCGGCGCCTTCTTGCTGGCAGCCTGCAGCAAGACCGCGACCAAGTCAGCCAAGCCTGTGTCCAGCAGCGGCTATGAAAAGTCAATCAACTGGATGACCACTTCTGAACTGGAAAGCCTGGACCCGGCCAAGGCCGACGATACAGCCAGTGAGGAACAGATCGCCAATACCTATGAAGGCCTCTACCGGCTGGGCGAAAACTCCAAAACCGTTCCGGGCGTGGCTACCAAGAGCACGACCTCTAAAGACGGCTTGACCTGGACCTTTTACTTGAGAAAGGATGCCAAGTGGTCAAACGGGGACCCGGTAACGGCGGAAGATTTCGTTTATGCCTGGCGCCGGCAGGTTGACCCCAAGACTGCTTCCAGCCAGGTCAACAACTACGAAGGCATCAAGAATGCTATCAAGATCTCTGAAGGCAAGAAGAAGCCGTCCAGCCTGGGTGTCAAGGCCGAAGGCAAATACAAGCTGGTTGTGACTTTTGAAAAGAAGATTCCTTATTTTAAGGTCGTTACGGCCATCAGCTTGAAGCCGCTGGACTCCAAAGCTGTCAAGAAGTACGGCAAGCGCTACGGTACCAAATCCGCCTATGCCGTTTACAACGGGCCTTTCAAGTCCGTGGGCTGGACTGGGTCCAACCTGACCTGGAAGCTGGCTAAGAACCCGTATTATTGGGATAAGAAGGCAGTTAAGCTGGAGACGATCAACTACAGTGTCCAGAAGACCCCGTCAACTGACTACAACCTCTACCAGACCGGGAAGCTGGACGCGGCTATCCTGGACACCCAGGCAGCCAAGAGCATGAAGGGCAAGAAGGGCTACCGGGTTCTGACCTTGGGCAACACCACCTACCTCTGCTACAACTACAAGAAGAAAAAGATCTTCCGTAATGCCAACTTGCGCCGGGCCATCTCCATGGCTATCAACCGCAAGCAGCTCTTGTCCACGATCGGTACCTACAACACCCAGGCCAAGACCTTCTCAGCCACCAACGTGGTTTTAGACGGGAAGAATTTTGCCCAGGAAGCGGAAAGTGCCAACTCCAGCGTGAACAAGTACGTGGAATACGACCTCAAGTCCGCCCGCAGTTACTTCAAGAAGGCCTTGAAGGAACTGGGCGTCAAGAAGGTTTCCTTTACTCTGATGGCTGACGACGACGACAGCTACAAGAAGCAGACGGAATTCATCCAGAGTGCCTTGACTGAGGCTTTTGGCGGCAAGATGACCGTTTCCGTCAACAACTTGCCAAAGACGACCCGGGTTTCCCGCCAAATTGCCAATAACTTTGATGTCGTTTTGGGCGGCTTGACCAGCGACTTCCCGGACCCATATCACTTCCTGGCTTACATGCAGTCAGGACAGACTTACAACTTCGGCAAGTGGTCTAATAAGGAATACGATAAGGCTGTCAAGGCTTCCCTGACCATGGACAAGACCAAGCGCCGCAAGGCCTTGCTCAAGGCGGAAAAGATCCTAATCGACCAGGAAGCTATCAGTCCGCTTTACCACATGGGTCAGGCCTGGATGATCAGACCAAATATCAAGAACCTGGTCTTCAACGGCGAATACCCAGACTTTAAGACAACTTACGCGGTTAAAAATTAAAATTTAACCGTGGTATAATTGAAAGTTGAGACGTTAGCAATAACGCTCAACTTTTTCTTTATTCCGGGATTTATGTCCGGGAATAGGATATTTTTTGGGCTAAAGGAGGGAGGCCACTAAAGATGTCTGCTGGCTGAAAGTTAAGAAAATTAGTTTTTACAGGAAAAAAGACTAATATTTTTATCTTAGCCGAACACTTATTTAAAAAAGGTCAGTCTAAGTTCCAGATAGACTCAAAAAAGAAAAAATCAAAGTTTAAGTTAGTTGCCAAATGATGGGAAAAATGGACAAAAAGCCCGTAGTGCTTGACTTTTAGGGGCACAGTTTTATATCATCATATGGTAATTTCTTTATTTTTTTGGTATAATAAGAAAAACATTAAAAATGCAATGCTGATTAAAGCGAAAAAGTGTAAGGAGCAATACTATGGCTAAATACTTACTAAAACGTATTTTCTACATGATCCTCACTTTGTTCCTCGTTGCGACGATTACCTTCTTCTTAATGAAGATGATGCCAGGTTCTCCGTACGCCAACGAAGCAAAGATGACGGCTACCCAAAAGGCAATTATGAACAAGCAATACGGCTTGGACAAACCTATTATTGAACAATACATCACTTACCTGGCTGGCGCCGCGCATGGTGACTTTGGGATTTCCTTCCAATACAGCAACCAGCCTGTTTCCAGCTTGATCGGGGCGCGTTTGGGCGCTTCTGCTCAATTGGGTCTGCAAGCTCTGGTTGTCGGGATTATCCTGGGGATCATCATCGGCTCAATCGCGGCCATGAACCAAGGTACCTGGATCGACTCCACCGCGACGATCGTTTCCATCATCGGTAAGTCGGTTCCTAACTTCGTTCTGGCGGTATTGCTTCAATACTACATCGGCTTGAAGCTGGGCTGGTTCCCAATCGCCGGCTGGGGTGAAGCAGCACAGACGATCATGCCGACGATCGCCCTCTCGGTAGGGCCGCTGGCTGAAACAGCCAGATTTATCAGAACGGAAATGGTCGATACCTTGAGTTCCGACTACGTTGAACTGGGCAAGGCCAAGGGTCTTAGCCGGATCGAAGTCATCAGAAAGCACACCTTGCGTAACTCAATGATTCCATTGGTTACCTTGATCGGGCCATACGCCGTTGCTTTGATGACTGGTTCAATGGTTATCGAAAACATCTTCAACATTCCTGGGATCGGGGAACAGTTCACCAAGTCAATCATGACTAATGACTACCCGACCATCATGGGTGTAAGTATGGTTTACTGCTTCGGTTTGGTGGTAATCCTGCTGCTCACTGACATCGTGTACAGTCTGATCGACCCACGGATCAGACTGACTGACTAACGGAAAGCGAGGTTAAAATCAATGGATCAAGACGCAAGTAACGTAAAGATCACACCTGAATCCTTTGAACACGTGGAAAAGGGTGACACGCAAAGTGCGGAACACATTTCTGGTCCCTCACTTTCTTTCATGCAGAACGTGTGGATCAGATTCAAGAGCAACAAGGCAGCCATGATTTCCGCTGTGATCATCATCGTGATGGTAGTTATCGCTTTTGGTTCCAGCTTCTGGATCAACAACTCCAGCTTGGTTAAGTCAGCTCCGCAATACGCCAACCTCCCGGCCAAGTGGAAGGGCTTTGAGTGGCTCAACGGCTTGAACGGGAAGATCAAGCAAAACGGCGTTTGGACTGATGCTTACGCTTCAGTGCCAGCTGGCAAGTACTTCGTTGCCGGGACCGACTACCTGGGCCGGTCATTGGCCCAAAGAATCATCTACGGTACCAAGATCTCCTTGATCGTTGCCGTGGTTGCCGCCTTCTTCGACCTGGCCATCGGGGTTGCCTACGGGATCATCTCCGGTTGGAAGGGCGGCATGACTGACAACATCATGCAACGGATTATCGAAATCATTTCTTCAGTTCCTACCCTGGTTATCGTGGTGCTGATGCTGGTTGTCTTGAAGCCCGGCATCACTTCCATCATCTTGGCCCTGGCCATTTCCTCATGGACGACCATGGCTCGGCAGATTCGGGCCGAGACCTTGTCGCTGAAGAATGAAGAATACGTTCTGGCAGCCCGGTCCTTGGGCGAATCAACCTTTAAGATCGCTACTAAGCACCTGATTCCAAACCTGTCCAGTATCATCATCATTCAAACCATGTACACCATCCCGAGTGCCATCTTCTTCGAAGCCTTCCTGAGTTTCATCGGTATCGGTATTTCCGCGCCTGAAACTTCCCTGGGTGTACTTTTGAACGAAGGGCAGAAGAACTTCCAGTTCCTGCCATACCAAATGTGGTACCCAGCAGCAGTCCTCTGCGTTTTGATGATTGCCTTTAACCTGCTCGGTGACGGTCTGCGTGATGCCTTCGACCCTAAGGGCCAAAGATAAGGGAGACGAACATATGGCAAATAGAATTTTAGACGTTAAAAACTTAAAGATCGACTTCCACACTTACGCTGGTGAAGTTAAGGCCATTCGTGACGTTTCATTCCACCTTGATGAAGGTGAAACTTTAGCGATCGTTGGTGAATCCGGTTCAGGCAAGTCCGTTACCACCCGGAGCATCATCGGCCTTTTGGCCAAGAACTCTCAGATCATGGGTGGGCAAATCCTTTTCCACGGCAAGGACCTGCTGAAGATTTCCGAAAAGGAATGGCAGCAGATCCGTGGTAACCAGATCGCCATGATCTTCCAGGACCCAATGACTTCTTTGGACCCGACCATGAAGATCGGCCAGCAGATTGCTGAACCATTGATCAAGCACAAGGGCGTTTCGAAGAAGGAAGCCTGGGCTAAGGCCTTGGAAATGATGAAGGCCGTTGGTATTTCGAACCCTGAAGAAAGAATCAACCAATACCCGCACCAATTCTCTGGTGGTATGCGGCAAAGAATCGTTATCGCCATTGCCTTGATCTGTGAACCGGAAATTCTTTTGGCTGACGAACCAACTACTGCCTTGGACGTTACTGTGCAAGCTGAAATCCTGGACTTGATGAAGGACTTGCAAAAGAGGGTCAAGACTTCCATCATCTTCATCACCCACGACTTGGGTGTCGTTGCCGGGATGGCTGACCGCGTTAATGTTATGTACGCCGGGGAATTTTTGGAAAAGGGGACGGTTGACGAAATCTTCTACAACCCGCAACACCCTTACACTTGGGGCTTGATCAACTCCATGCCGACCCTGACCAGTGAAAAGCTGGAATCAATTCCAGGGACCCCGCCAGACTTGCTTGATCCGCCAAAGGGCGACCCATTTACCCCGAGAAACAAGTACGCGATGAAGATCGACGCGCAAATGAAGCCGCCGTTCTTCAAGGTTTCAGAAACCCACCAAGCTGCTACCTGGCTCCTGCACCCAGACGCGCCAAAGGTTACTCCGCCTGATGAAATCGTGCGTCGCTGGGAACACTACAAGGAACTGCAAGCAGCTGACAAGGATTAAAGGAGAAGCAGAATATGCCAGAAGAAAGAAAAAAGATTTTAGAGGTCAAGCACTTGAAGCAATACTTCAAGAACGGACGCACCGTCACCAAGGGTGTCGACGACGTCAGCTTCGACATCTATGAAGGTGAAGTCTTCGGCCTGGTTGGTGAATCAGGTTCTGGTAAGACCACCACTGGCCGGTCAATTTTGCAGCTGTACAAGCCAACGGCCGGTGAAGTCCTCTTTGAAGGCAAGGATGTGGCCAAGCTACATGGCCGCGACGAACAATTGGCTTTCCGCCGCGACGCGCAGATGATCTTCCAGGACCCATACGCTTCCCTTAACCCAAGAATGACGGTTGAAGACATTATCGCGGAAGGGCTGGACATCCACCACTTGGTTAAGGACAAGGCAGAACGGCGCAAGCGGGTCGAAGACCTGCTGGAAACGGTTGGTTTGAACCGTAACCACGCTTCCCGTTTCCCACACGAATTCTCCGGTGGTCAGCGGCAAAGAATCGGGATCGCCCGGGCCTTGGCCGTTGAACCGAAGTTCATCGTGGCCGACGAACCTATTTCAGCCTTGGACGTGTCCATTCAAGCCCAGGTTGTCAACTTGATGATCGACTTGAAGAAGCAGCATGACTTGACTTACCTCTTCATCGCCCACGACTTGTCCATGGTTAAGTTCATCTCTGACCGGATCGGGGTTATGCACTACGGTAAGCTGCTGGAAGTCGGCAGTGCTGACGAAGTTTACGACCACCCGCTGCACGACTACACCAAGAGTTTGATCTCTGCCGTGCCGCAACCAGACCCGGAAATCGAACGGTCCCGGAAGCGGATCGATTACGAATACGGCAAGTTCGAAGGCGACGGTAAGGACGATCAACGGTCCATGCACGAAATCCGTCCAGGCCACTTTGTTAAGTGTACTGACGATGAAGTTGCCTACTACGAAAAGGTTGCCCAAAGCTACGAGAAGTAGTTTGATAAAGCAAATAAAGAAAGAGAGCTCCAGCGAGCTCTCTTTTTTGTGTTTCGTCTATTTTTCGTTCTTCGAATTGAGCTTTATCGGCTGGAACATTCTGGCCGGCCTGTCCTTGGGGATCGGCTTCCTCTGGCTGGTGCCTTACTACAACGCGGCTCACGCTGAGTTCTACCGGACTTTAGCCGGCGACCAGTTTAAGAGCAAGGATTAAGTCCAAAGTAAAAACCGCTCAGTTCTCTAACAGAACTTGAGCGGTTTTTTTCATGCTTAATCCCGGTGAAGGGCGGCGATGACCAGGCCCAGCATGACGAGCGAGATCAAGCCGACGATAATCAGCGTACCCATTAGGCTAATGAGTCCCAAGGAGCAAGTTCAACAGGAGTTGAAGAGAGCAGTTCTTGCTGGTCCTTGGTCAAGTATTTCTTGTGAACAACGACTTCGTAGACGTATTCCTTGAACCAGTTGTGGCTCATGACGAAGAAGCCCTTTTCCCCGGACTTGTCGCCCCAGGAGTTTTCTACCTTCCATTGGCGGATGTTGCCCTTGTCTTCATCAACCCCGACCAGGGTCATGGCATGGGAAACTTCACCAGCGCCGGTAGCCAGACGGTCAGCCTTGGACAGGCTAAGGTCAACGTCAAAGAGGTCTTCCAGCTTGTAGAGGTCAGTGTCCAGGTAGCCGGTCTTGCGGTCCATTTGCCGCAGGACGTCGTTGCCGAACCAGACAGCTTCCCCGTCCTTTAATTGGGCAACAGCGGCTTGCTCCAGGTATTCCATCGGCACGTTCAAGAAGAGGATCGGGCTGCCGCCTTCAACGTTGTCTTCAGCGCCCAGGTGGTAGAGCTTGCCGTATTCGTGGTCTGGGGCGTTGGTCAAGACCACGTAGTCGTCCAGGTCGACGTCAAAGTACTTGTTGAAGAAGGAGACTGGGGTCAAGTTCTTTTCCAGGTGGTAGTTCTTGTCGTCGTCTCTGTATTCCAGGTCAAAAGTCTTTGGCGGTTCACCAACGGCGATGGCAACCATCCGGTAGATTTCGTTTAAGAAGGTCTTGCGGGCCTTTTCTAGCCCTTCCTGGTCACCTGCTTGAGCCAGGCGGCGCAAGGCCAGGGCGTCTTTTCTTTCCTTGTCAGCCAGGGCGCTGGCCAAACCGTTAGTAGCGGAAGTGTTGAAGCTTTCAGGCATAACGTAGCTTGGCACGACACCATACTTCTTGACCAAAGAGATGGCCATGTGCCATTGGCCGCCGTCGTGGCCGGCGAAGTCGAAATAGCTGCGGACTTCCCGGTCGTCTAATGGCTTATCAGCGGTTTCGATCACTTTTTCATAGAAAAGGTTGGCTCTTTCCAGCTTGTCCCAGAAGAAGTTGTAGCTTTGGGACAGGGTAAAGTTCTTGGCCTTATGCTTGGCGCCGAAGTCGTGGCGCAAGACGTTCAAGGTTGAGAAGAGCCAGCAGCGGCCGGACTGCTTTTGGTTGGTGACGTTGTCCGTTGGCAATTCAGTTGAAAAGACCCGGGTTAGGCGGCCAGCCACGCGTTCGTTGTAGGAAGCTTCCAGAACCCCGCTTCTGGCGGCAGCGCGGGCGATGACTTGGTTCTTAGGGTCAACATTGAAATTGGCGCTGAATTCCGCCAATTCCTGCAGAGTTAATTCATGACTCATATTTTTTTCTCCTTTTGTTTTAATATTAATAAGTCAATGTTAACATAC
>PPYF01640084.1_pt1 | contig 10149 bp, 8 predicted proteins | sample 1559871 | NCBI WGS metagenome assembly PPYF01 (sample SAMN08240021, study PRJNA423297) | Human gut metagenome, whole genome shotgun sequencing project.
TTGGCTATTTCTTTTCCGCTGATGAATCTGCTGGTGGCATTCTGTACACTGGTCGGGGTGGGTGGCGCTACCATTTCTTCTATCCGCCTGGGGCAGAAGGATACGGACGGTGCCGAGAAGGTGCTGGGAAACGTAACGGTGCTCTGTGTGATAAATTCTATTTTCTACGGAGGCATCACCCTGCTGTTTCTGGACCGGATTCTGTTCTTCTTCGGGGCAAGCCATGACACGTTGCCATACGCCCGCGACTTTATGCAGATTATATTAATAGGAAGTCCTGTCACCTATGTAATGATCGGACTGAATAATATCATGCGTGCCACCGGTTATCCCCGAAAGGCGATGCTGTCCTCCATGCTGACAGTGGGATGCAACATTATTCTGGCTCCTGTCTTTATTTTCTGGCTCGGTTGGGGAATCCGCGGAGCAGCCACGGCAACCATCCTTTCACAGTTTGCCGGCATGATATGGGTGCTGAGCCATTTCATGCAGGAAAAAAGTTATATCCGCTTCAAGAAAGGGATATTCAAATTAAGGAAACGGATCGTAGAGAATATCTTCAGTATAGGTATGTCGCCGTTCCTGATGAATGTCTGCGCTTCGGCCATTGTCATTATATTCAACAAGAGCCTGCTGCTCTACGGGGGCGATCTGGCTATCGGCGCATACGGCATATTAAACCGTCTGCTGATGCTGTTTGTAATGGTTATCATGGGGCTGACTATGGGAATGCAACCGATTGTGGGCTATAATCATGGCGCACACAAATTCGGCCGGGTGAAGCAGACTTTGAAATATTGCATGATTGCAGGGGGGTGCATCACTTCGTTGGGATTTGCTTTCAGCGAACTTTTCCCTAATTTGGTTGTTAATATGTTTACAGACGATAAAGAACTTACAGCATTGGCACGCACCGGGTTACAAATCGGAGTACTGATGTTTCCTTTCGTGGGAATACAAATTGTAATTTCCAGTTTCTTCCAATCTATCGGGAAAGCGAAAATTTCTATCTTCCTCTCCTTGTCCCGCCAACTGTTGTATTTATTACCCTGCCTGCTGTTACTACCTCATTGGTGGGGACTGAACGGTATCTGGCTCAGTATGCCTGTATCCGATCTGTTAGCGTTTATCACAGCCTGCCTGATGCTGGCACATCATATTAAAAAATTAAACAAGATCACAGAAGTATGATATTTAATGCAGAAAACATTCTCTTGATAGGTTCCATCCTATTGTTCGTAAGTATTGTAGTGAGTAAGACCGGATACCGGTTCGGAATCCCTACGTTACTTGTTTTTTTATTGGTCGGCATGCTATTCGGAAGCGATGGTCTGGGACTCCAGTTCCATGATGCGGGCGAAGCCCAGTTCATCGGCATGATGGCCCTTAGCATCATTCTGTTCTCAGGGGGTATGGATACCAAATACTCGGATATCAAACCTGTATTGCCACAAGGCATACTGCTTTCCACCTTCGGTGTGTTGCTTACTACTATTTTCACCGGATTCTTTATTTATTGGATTTCCGGATTCTCGAATGTCAGCATTACCATGTCCCTGATGACGGCCATGCTGCTGGCGGCTACCATGTCCTCTACGGACTCTGCTTCCGTGTTCAACATCCTGCGCTCGCAAAGCATGAATCTGAAACATAACCTCCGACCGATGCTGGAACTGGAAAGCGGAAGTAATGACCCTATGGCGTATATGCTTACTATCGTCCTGATACAGTTCATCACGTCGGCAGGCATGGGGGCAGACGATATTCTGATTTCATTCCTGATTCAGTTTGCTGTGGGTGGCACATCAGGATTCCTGCTGGGAAAACTGGCGGTAGCAATCATCAACAAGATTGACTTGAAGAACCAGTCACTCTATCCTATCTTGCTGCTGAGCTTTATTTTCTTCACATTCACCATGACCGACCTGTGTAAAGGAAACGGCTATCTGGCTGTCTATATAGCAGGGATGATGGTGGGTAACGCACGCATTGTAAACCGTAAGGAGATCGCTACTTTTATGAGCGGCATGACCTGGCTCTTCCAAATTATCATGTTCCTGAGCCTGGGATTGCTGGTGAATCCCCATGAAATGTTGTCCATCGCCATACCGGCAACCTTGATCGGCATTTTCATGATTGTCCTCGCCCGCCCGCTCAGTGTCCTGCTCTGCCTCCTTCCCTTTAAAAAGATGAACATCAACTCACGGCTGTTTATTTCCTGGGTGGGATTGCGCGGAGCAGTACCTATCATATTCGCCACTTATCCGGTAGTGGCTGATGTGCCGGGATCTACTCAGATTTTCAATATCGTATTCTTCATTACCATATTGTCTTTAGTGGTTCAAGGAACGACCATTTCATGGATGGCCAAATTACTCCATCTGGATACCCCACTGGAAAAAACAGGAAATGATTTCGGAGTAGAGATACCGGAGGAAATCAATACAGACCTCCGCGATATCGTACTGACGGAAGAAATGCTGGCAAAAGGAAACAGACTAATGGATATGAACCTGCCTAAAGGTATGCTGGTGATGCTGATAAAAAGAGGAAACGAGTTCATGATTCCCAATGGCTCTCTGCAACTGCACGCCGGTGACAAGCTGCTGATTATCTCGGAAAGCAAAACGAAATAAAAAATTTGCCCATGTGCCCACGTGCTGCGCTATGGTCCCGCATGGCAATTGGCACATGGGCAAATTCGCACATTATTCAACTGAGCAACAGCATGATATTCAATGCGGAGACAATCACCGCAATGGTATAAAGCACAAATGAACTCCACCGGGAGTTGGCATATTTGCCCATCACCCGTTTGGAAGAGGTCAGTCCTACTTGCAGGAACACCGTGAAAGGCAGCTGGATACTCAGAATCATCTGAGAAATGATAAGTCCGTAAAAGGGATTCTCAATAAAGAAGATAAGAACCAATGCTATCCCCAAAGAAATCAAAATACCGACCTTAGAGTGGATATCCTTGATATGATAAGACTCACCGAAAATACCTGCAAAGATAGAACCTGCCGCCATACCACTGGTTATGGTGGAGGAAATCCCCGCCATCAGCAATGCCAAAGCAAAGATGATTCCGGCATGGCTGCCCAGCAACGGGTCAAGCAACGACTTCGCCTGCTGCAACTCTTCCACCGGAGTCGGGGTACGGAAGAAAGTAGCGGCTGCCAGTAAGATCATGGCACTATTGATGGCCCATCCTACAATCATGGAGAACAAAGTATCATAGAATTCATATTTCAATACTTTACGAATGGAGCTCTCGTCCTGCTTGTTGTACTCGTGGCTCTGTATCACCTCTGAATGCAAGAAAAGGTTATGCGGCATAACCACTGCCCCAAGTACGCTCATGATAATCAGCATACTGCCCTGGGGTATCTCAGGAACCACCCAGGAACGGAGAATTTCCAAAAGCATCTGCAAGGCAATGGCTCCTCCCAGTATCTCCGCCAGCGAAGTGGATATGGAGGCCAGCACCGCGCTGCCCAAAATGGGACGGGATATCCACTTGGGACAATACTGCGTGGCTGCTTCACTCAGGCACAATCCCGTCACAATGCCCAGGTGGGCCACATTGTGCTGCAACACAATCAACATAATGGTAGACAAGGTCACCACCCACAACAACGCGTAACCAAATTCGGAACCGGCCGCAAAATTCGAGGCCCAGTTTCCCGGATCAATAAAACCTACAGTAACCAGTAATCCGGGACCAATATATTTAAAGAAATCAAGACCACCCAGATAACGCTTGTGGTCTGTACGTTTTAATTCATCTATAATGCGAGACATGTTTTACTTTTTTTGTTTGCACAAACTTACTAATAAAAAACAAAAATCCATTTGCTTTGTTCAAACTTATAGTTTACTTTCGCTTCAAAATACCGATTTATAATGAAAAGAGAAACAGTTATAATAGCGGCCCTAGGCATCCTTACTTTGGCAGGATGTAATAATAACCACCGTTCACAAGTCCGTAAATTCAAACAGACAGCCGAAAAGACCAACCGGTCCTGCCCCACACGCATGAACGAAACGATTACACTGGACAGCACCTGTTATAATGAGAAAGATAATAGTGTGAGCTATTTCTACAGTGTTACAGGAGAACTGGACAACGCCACTTATATGAACACCCATTATGCCGCCTTTAAACAAGCCCTGCAGGATGCAGTAGACAACTCGGTGGAAATGGAGGAATACCGGAAATTCGGTACTTCCATCCGCTATATCTATTATTCGGGATCAAGTAAAAGGCAACTGGCTGCATTCTCCTTCAATTCCCCCAAATAGATTCCGTTTCAGCCCATCCGGATGCATGATACCACGCTATGGAAGACTTGAAATAATTGTTCCAAAGCAAATATTTGGGAGTGGTGAATGAATTGGGGATATACATACCCATTCCACTGTAGTTATCCCCATCTATTCTGTACAAGGATGAGGTGGGATCATGAGTATAACCTGTATAAACGACCGTCTTCTTTAATTGTTGCGTAAAATCGTCCGGAGCCATTCCTCCACACAATTTTTCAATAAACTGTAACATATCATAGGCATATCCTTTGAAGTTGCTGCTGCCTTTGCCATATTGCTGCAAATCAGCTGTATCCACGTTCTTCAGGCTATCCTGATTGGACAAAATCACACTTCTGACCGCTTCCGCCAGGCCTTCCATCTGATTGCAATCCACTGCCGAAATGGTTCCCCAACCATTATAGTTATAATAATCTATATAATCTTTACAGATTGGCCCCAAATAATCCTTGATCGCATTTTCATACAAATAAGGCATCACACTTGCATAAGGAAATCCGGCTGCCGGTATATCAAGTACAGAAGCGATACAGTATCTGGCAGCATCCTTCAGCTCATAATACACCTCGGCACACCCCATCATACACGCATCAAACAAGACAAAATCAAACTTTTGAGGATTTACCGTACGCAACACTTCCGCCAATCATAGATAGATGTATTCTTATCAGCCATCATTGCATCTATCGTTCCTTTAGACAGGCTGTTGATACCCCCCTGACCATTGGTTACATATTCTACGATACAAGGCTCCGGCCAACTGATATCCGAAGCCTCACCATCCCAATATACCAATAAAGCAGCCGAATCCTTCATAGCCTGAAGTCCTTGCATCATCGTCTGAATATTATTACGCAAACTGGAATTCAAACTGTTATCCGCCCAAAAGAATGCCAGAACCGTTCTTCCGGCATGTTGCTGAGGAATCACGATTGTTTCCTTCTCACAAGAGAAGAAAAAGCAGGCTGCCAAGAATAGAAATAGAATCTTTTTCATAAGAAAAGGATTACTCTTCCGGTTTCTTGAACTTGAACGCATTGGGGTTCACTTCGCGAATCAGCAAGGTCTTTCCTTTTTGATACTTGGTCTTCATCTTGTTGATGGTCTTCTGCAGTTTCTTTCTGCTGTTCGAGAAATAAACAAAGCAAGTACGGTTCGTCAGCCCTTCCTCGTTTTCCAGATAATTTTTCAGCTGATAACTGTATTGTGAGCGTTCCGGCAACATCTTATTCTTATCCAGACTCACACTGTCCAGCAACTGGATTTCCGTGAAATAAACCAATGAATCTGTAAACGATGCGGATACGCCTACTATATAAACAGATTTACTTCCTTTCAATGAGAATGCCGAGCATACCGTCAGTACCAATAATAAAGAGCACAGAATCTTTATGGATTTCATAATTCTAATTTTATAATTTTATTAGAGGACAAAAGTAGTTATTTACGGACAAATACGAAAAAGTAATAGATTAATTAACTATAATAATTTGCTGATGTGCCCATTACCATGCGGCACATAGTGCAGCCGATAGGCATTATTGGTATATTATGAACAAAAGCACAAGACGGAAGCAACCTTCCATCTTGTGCTTTGTTTTCTTTTCGGAAACCGAATCTTTCTTACCCTAAATAAGACTTAAGCAGCTTGCTACGCGAATTTTGTCTCAATCTTCTAATGGCTTTCTCTTTAATCTGGCGTACGCGCTCACGAGTGAGGCCGAATTTATCGCCGATTTCTTCCAACGTCATTTCCTGCGTATTAATACCGAAAAACATCTGGATAATATCCTTCTCCCTTTCGGTCAGCGTAGAGAGTGCTCTATCAATTTCCCTCGCAAGTGACTCATTAACCAAGGAACGGTCTGCCATAGGCGAGTCGTCGTTCACAAGCACATCCAGCAAGCTGTTGTCTTCTCCTTCCACAAAAGGAGCGTCTACAGAAATGTGGCGTCCTGAAACCTTCAACGTGTCCGAGATTTTGTCTACAGGTATTTCCAGTTCATCGGCCAGTTCTTCCGGAGAAGGACGACGTTCGTTTTCCTGTTCGAATTTAGAGAAGGCTTTGCTGATCTTGTTCAACGAGCCTACCTGATTCAACGGCAAACGGACAATACGTGACTGTTCTGCCAATGCCTGGAGAATAGACTGACGAATCCACCATACGGCGTAACTGATAAACTTGAAGCCTCGGGTTTCATCGAACTTTTCGGCTGCTTTAATCAATCCCAGGTTGCCTTCATTAATCAAGTCAGGAAGACTTAACCCCTGATTTTGATACTGCTTGGCTACAGACACGACGAAACGCAAGTTGGCACGTGTCAGTTTTTCCAATGCTACCCGGTCGCCTTTACGGATACGCTGAGCGAGCTCTACCTCTTCCTCTACAGTAATCAGGTCTTCACGGCCTATTTCCTGTAAATACTTATCCAGAGATGCGCTCTCTCGGTTAGTGATACTTTTGGTAATCTTTAATTGTCTCATTCTCTATAAAACAAATTTGGGATGCAAATTTACAACATTAAATGGAATACATCCATTTTTGTTTGAAAAATATTAGCTAATAAATCAAAAAAGACTATCTTTGTCCTTCTTTTCCTAAATATTTTGCGAAAATAAGGTTATCAGTCCTGTTTGACTATAAAATCAGGATGCACGGAAGTAACCCTTACCGTGCATCCTCTAAACTTTACCTATTGAAACTTTCTACCTTAAAAATCTTCTTATTCCTGTGTCAAATCCACTGCATAGTTCGCACGTTTACCTGATGGGAACATACCACTCAGGAACAATACCTGATCCGGTGACTGGGTAGCAGCTTTCAGCACATCTTCCAAATCATTTACTGATTTGACAGGTTGTCCGTTTGCCTTCAGGATGATGAAGCCTTTACGGATACCGGCAGCCTTCATCTTACCGTCTGTCACACCTGTGACTTCCACACCATATCCCAAATTCAATTGTCTCTTCAATTCCTGAGGAACTTCACGGAATGCTGCGCCCAAGATATCCATGCCCGCACTCTTCACCACTTTCGTTGTTCCCTGTGCATTCTTCAAGGTCATCTCGATATCCTTTTCTTTCTTGTCACGCAACACCTTGACGGTTACTTTGTCACCCGGACGGTGTTTAGCCAACCCCTCCTGCAACTCTGCAAAGTTCTTCACACGTTTTCCGTCAATACCGATAATGACATCATCTACTTCCAAGTTGCCGGCCGCAGAACCTCCCTCAATTATCTCAGCAATCAACACACCGTCGGTGGCGCCCAGTTCCTTCACCTTCTTCTTGATTTCTTCCGGCATCATCTGCTGGTCATCATTAATCGGAGTACCCTTGATGCCCAATACCGCACGCTGAACGGTTCCATATTCTTTCAAGTCGGCTATAACTTTCGTCATAATACTGGTTGGAATAGCAAACCCATAACCCGAATAAGCTCCTGTAGGTGAATAAAGTACGGAATTGATACCTACCAGTTCACCCCTTGCATTCACCAATGCACCACCACTGTTGCCTTGGTTGATCGCAGCATCTGTCTGGATGAAAGATTCCACACCATTATTATATACCCCTAAAGAACGGGCTTTGGCACTCACAATACCGGCTGTTACCGTAGAAGTCATATTAAAGGGATTACCCACAGCCAATACCCACTCACCTACTTTCAAAGCCTCCGAATTGCCCACGGGAATCGTAGGAAGCTCATCCGCTTCAATTTTAACCAACGCTAAATCCGTGCTGGGGTCTGTGCCGATTACACGTCCCTTGTATTCACGTCCGTCATTCAGTTTGACACTGATCACATCAGCATTATCGATTACATGGTTATTCGTTACAATATATCCATCTTTCGAGATGATCACTCCGGAACCGAATCCCACTCTTTCAGGAGTCTGCACCTGACGCTGCTGACCGCCGCCTCTGCCATTTCCAAAAATATCACCAAAGAAATCATAGAACGGATCACGAACGGTAACCGTCTGAGTCTTTGATTCTTGAGTTGACTTTATATGAACTACTGCATGCACTGAATTTTCCGCTGCCTGAGTCAAATCCACCGGTTGCATTTGAGTGGCGTCCAACGCGGCGAGTCTTGTATTCGGATTTTGTTGGAACACATCATTAAAAGCCACGCTTTTGTTTGGCTCGGGTTTCAACATAGAATAAGCCGTTACTCCTGCTACACCTGCGCTGACTGCTACAATTGCTGCTGCGCCTAGTACCATTTTAGTTGCTTGTTTCATAACTTAATATCTATTAATTTGTTAATTTCAAGTTTGGTTTAACATTTATGACGCTAATGTAATGACAAATATTGTACGGTTGTACCGTTTGTCAGAGTTTTTTTTCCTCTTTTAACACAGACAGATAAGCACTTAACAGGGGTTAACCGCAGAATCTGCCAAATTTGCATTCATTATCAATAGCTGACAGACAGCAAGATGACACAGGATGCAACTTGCCTCATAGATAGTTATGTCTTGCAGGAAATACTTGCCTCTCGCCGGAATGCATCCATATACCCCCCCTATAAAAGAGCATGTCCGTGACCGGTCTTTCCAACTTTACTTTTTCAACTGGTTCAATACCCTTCCCGCACTATCCGAAAGAACGACAACAGCTCCTGCCAGAATAGCAATATCCTTAATGACCAGACGACCGGCGCCCGTCAGCAGAGGGAATCCCTGTTCGCCACTTCCCAAATCGGGGACCCACACCTCGGGCGTTGTTACAAGGAAAGACAAAGTGCCCAATGTCATGACAATAGCCAGTCCGGCCCCCACCAAACCGGTTTTCGGAGAGAAGATGCCTAAAAACGTCAAGATACCGATCCCCATAATCAAAATACCCAATCCATGAGAGAACCCATAAGTATTGTTCTCTTCATGCCACAGGTGCTTCGTTTCATCGAGTTCGCCTTCTTTCAGCTTATATTCTTTATATTCAGGAGCATCCTTAGTATAAAAGAAACTCATAAAGGGACTGTTCGCCACAAAAGGCACAATTCCTTCGGCTTCATAGTTCCAGAATTTCAGACCACCAATCCATACAAAAATTACAAGGATTGCCACACGGATAAGATTGATACCCAGTTTTTGGGCAGATGCTGCTATTGTTAAAAACGCAACAAACAGAGATTTTAATTTTGCCATCATTGCTTTCATTATTAAAAGATTTAACTTCCTGGTGCAAAGGTCGGTGGTTTTCCCCCTCCGGTAAATGGCAATTTCCCCATATAGGTTGGCAATTATTCCCGCTTCTCTCTTTTCCGGTATTCCGAAAGGCTCTCCTTGTTCATTTTCTTAAAGAAACGGCTGAACGTAGCCAAATCCTCAAATCCCAGAATCTCACTGATTTCTTTCGCACTCTTACCCGTATAAAGCAACAAGCGCTTGGCTTCCGCATCCACGCGTTCATGAATGACACGCAAAGGAGAAGAAAGTCCGTAAAGGGAAAAGAGATTAGAAATAGTCTTGGGAGAACGGCACAACATATCAGCATAATCCTGTACTTGCTTCTTCTCCTTAAAATGACTGTCAACCAGTACATAAAACTGACGAATCACATCAAACATGTTCTCACGTCCCGGGTCCACATCAAACTTTTCACGGGCTATGCGGGTACAAGTGATAATGAAACGTTTCAGAATAATACGCAACATTTCTTCCTGCAAGTTGTCTTGTATTCCACACTCCCCCCTGAAAATATCGACAATACTGTCAAGACGGGCCGACTGGGAAGGCGAAAGCTTCAAACGCATGACACGGGAAGAACCGTTAAACAGGAATCCGTTACAAGACACCTCGCTGTCATGCC
>PPYF01115664.1_pt1 | contig 10148 bp, 10 predicted proteins | sample 1559871 | NCBI WGS metagenome assembly PPYF01 (sample SAMN08240021, study PRJNA423297) | Human gut metagenome, whole genome shotgun sequencing project.
TGATTCATTGGATTTTCCTCTTTTCACAAATTCAATACCCCCAGTGTATCACAGCCGGGGAGGGGATTCAACCGATTTTCCGATAAGAAGCAGAAGATCCATCGAAGGAATCGAAGGGTCGTATCAAAAAATGAGCACAGAAGCAGAAGCTCCTGTGCTCAGAGGGAGGCAGCGTCAGTCCACCACCGGTACATCCAGCCCGAATTCCAGCGGGCGGAAGCGGGGGCAGACGTTTTCAGTGATGCAGATGACCGAGGCGGCGAGGCGGCTGCCGATCTCGCAGGACTGGGCCAGATTCTTGCCGTAGGTCAGGCCGATGACCGTCCCCGCAAAGAAGGCATCGCCTGCGCCGGTGGTGTCGATGACGTCCACCTTCTTGGCGGGCACGACGCCGCAGGCCCCGTCGTGCTGGGCGTAGACGGCCCCCAGACCGCCCATCGTCACCACCATGCTGGTCATATTGGCGCTGTGGACGTTCCGGGCTAGTACCTGAGCCATCTGGGTGGGGGAGAGGTGGCCGTAGTCGTCCGAGAAGAGCAGCCCGGCCTCCTGCTGGTTGCAGACGAAGCAGTCGATCTGCTGCAGATAGTCGCGGCGCTCCATGGCGATGCTCATGTTGGGACGTCGCCGTCGTTGTTGAAGATGGCCAGCCATGTGCCCATGCCGTCGGGGACTTTCTGGATGTATCGGGTGTTGACCTTGTGGTTGTCCAGCTTGTCGATGACGTCCTGCCCCATGCCGCTGTCATCCACAAGGCTCACGAAGGTGGGGCGCAGCTCCACGTTGGCAATGTCCTCCGCCACGTTCCGGCTCACGCCGCCGTGCACCTGCTCCATCCGCCCGGCGTTCCGTCCGCCGGGGATGTAGGTGGAGAGAGGATAGCCCTTGATGTCCACAAAAACTGCGCCGATGACTACGATTCCCATAGTTTTGATTCCTTTCCGAAGTATAGCAGTTTGCGTTTTTAATGCATAAGCAACATCCGCAAACTGCATATCGCAAATATGCTATTTTGATAGGCACTATTTTTGAAAATTGCGATAAACGCTCTTTGGGTCTTATTATACTGTATTTTACAGGGAGAATCCATCTTTTTACCATTTCTTTGTCCGAAAAGCAGAAAATCGACCGTCCCGGCGGGATTCGAGCCAAAAAGCTGTTGACAAAACCGCCGCCCTTTGCTACAATAAACAGGTAGACGCAGGGTTAGCTCATCCGGTAGAGCGACTGCTTCCCAAGCAGTAGGCGGCGGGTTCGAGTCCCGTATCCTGCTCCACCAGAAGGAGGAGGCCGTCCTCACGGTGGACATCTGGCCCGACCCGTGGGCGCTGGACCGCACCGACCCGGCCCTGCGGCGGCAGAAGGTCTTTCCCCTGACGGAGGAGGGCCGGGCGGAGGCGGCGGAATACCTGTCCTCCACCTACAGCGTCGACACCGCGTACTGGAAGCAGCGGCCCTCCATTCTGGACTCAGAGCCGTGGTCGCCGCCGAAGGATGAGGAAGCAGAAAGCGAAGGAGACAAATGATCTACCGCATCAAGGAACTCAAGGGCGACACCATCCCGGTGCCGCAGCTCATCTTTTCCAAGCTGGGCATCGCCGAGGAGTATAACGTCCGGGTGGCGCTGTATGTGCTGGCCACCGGCATCACCGACCCGGACAAGCTCTGCGCAGACCTGAAGCTGCGCAGCCGCATCTCTGCCGAGAGCGCCCTCTCCTTCTGGGCCGGCGCGGGGCTGCTGGAGCGCTACGACGAGAACGCCGCCCCGGGCGCAGAGCCTTCGGCCCCCGCCCCCATGACGTGGGCGGAGATCGCCGCCGCAAGCCGCACCGACCCCATGATCTCCAGCCTCATCGACTGCGCCCAGACGGGCTTTGCCCGCCCGCTGACCCACAGCGAAATGGAAAAGCTGGTCAACCTCTATGTGCAGGAGGGCTATGCCCCCGAGACGGTCATGCTCTGCGTGGCCTATGTGGCCAGCCGGGGCAAGCGGACCATGGCCGCCGTCCTCCACGAGCTGAAGGTCTGGCGGGCCGAGGGAGTGGAGACCGGCGAACAGGCCGACGCCCACCTCAAGCTGCTGGCCCTCCGCCAGACCCGGGAGCAGTACGTCGCCTCTCTGCTGGGCATTCCGGACAGCGAGCTTACCCTCGGCGGGCGGAAGGCCATCGCCCGGTGGTATGAGGTGTACGGCTACGATGACGCCATGGTGCAGGAGGCAGCGGTGCAGGCCGGGCCGAAGCGGGACCTGTGGTACTGGAACAGCATCCTCAAGACATGGAACGCCAAGGGCCTGCGGAACATCCACGATGTGCGCAGCCCGGTGGCGTCCATCGGTGCCAGCCGGAACATCCGGGTGGACCGCGAAGCCCCCAGCGGCAACGACTTCCTCAAGAACGCCGCCCGCCGCCGCTCTCTCAAGAAAAAGCCCGAGTGACACCCGGCATAAGGAGACACTATGCGTACCAAGAACGAACTGTATCAGGAGGCCCTGCGCACCGTCGCCCGGCGGCGTCAGACGGCCCGGGCGCGGGCAGAGGATGCCCGCGCAGAGGCCGAAGCAGCCCTGCCCGGGCTGCGCCACGCCGAGGAAGAGGTGCGGGTGCGGGGCATCCGCTGCGCACTGGCCGGTGCGGCGGGCAGGGACCGCACCGAGGCCACCGCCGCCCTTGCGGACGCCCGCAGGAAGCTCTCGGAGCTGCTGGCGTCCAGCGGCCGCCCGGCTGACGCGCTGGAACCTCGCTTCACCTGTAAGCTCTGCGAGGATACCGGCGTGGTGAAGGGGCGCACCTGTGAATGCGTCCACAAGGTGATGCAGCAGCTCCGCCGGGAGGAGATCGAGGCCCTGTCCAGCCTCTCCATTTCCAGCTTCGACACCATGGAGCTGCGCTATTACCCCGACGAGAAGGACGCCGATGTCGGCGAGTCGGCGCGCAGGTACATGGCCGGACAGCTGGCCGAGCTGAAGGGCTATGCCGACGAATTTGACCGCACCAGCCCCAGTCTGGTGCTTCTGGGCAACGCCGGTCTGGGCAAGACCCACGCCGCGCTGGCCATCGCCGGAGAGGTGCTGGAAAAGGGCTTCGACGTCATCTATGTGTCCAGCCCCGATTTCTTCTCGAAGCTGGAAGCCCTGCACTTCGGGCAAGACCCCGCCGGGGAAGAGGAGACGCTCCTGCGCACCGCTGCCGGGGCCGACCTGCTCATCCTCGACGACCTCGGCTCGGAGTTCAACTCCAGCTTCCTCATCAGTACCCTCTACAGCCTGCTGAACAACCGTCTGGGCGCAAAGCTGCCCACCATCGTCACCACCAACATCACCGAAAGCGCGCTGCTGGAACGGCTCTATACCGAGAAGATCTCCAGCCGCCTCGCTTCCTTCCTGCCCTGCCTCTTTGTCGGCAAGGACATCCGGGCGCAGAAGACGGCGGAATCCTGAATCACATACCCGGAACACACCGGAGAAGCAGCTGAGCTTTTGTCAGCTGCTTCTTTTTTTGTGCAGGCCGCTCCTGTACTTTACCCATTTTTTGGAAGCGCTGAAATAAAAAGAAAACGAAATGCCGCAAAGGGGCTGCTGTTTGTCGATGTTTTTGAAAAAATGTTAAAATTCCTTGAAACCCCGGCGTTATAATGATAATATATTCTTATATTGTCATTTTGCTGTGGACGTGCCTTTCCAATGGCGTTGTGGTATTGGGGGCGTAAAACAGGATGCACACAAAGAGAGACTGCGGCGTCCTTTCCGTGAGTCGTGATGGAACAGACAAGAAGACCGAAGCAGCCTGCCGAGAGACGGCAGGCTGTCGTCGGGTCATGAGGTGAATCGTTTGATGAAGAAGAAAACACTGCGCAGCCTTTTTTCCCTGCTTATGGCACTGGTGCTGGGGGTATCCCTGCTGACCGGATGCAGCGGAAAGGCGGCAGAACGGGCGGAGATGAAGGAAGACGCTGAGACCATTCAGGTGTATCTGTGGACGAATAGCCTGTACGAGATCTATGCCCCCTATGTCCAGGCGCAGCTGCCGGACGTGAATATCGAGTTCATCGTGGGCAACAACGATCTGGACTTTTACAAATTCTTGCAGGAGAACGGCGGCCTGCCGGACATCATCACCAGCTGCCGCTTCTCGCTGCACGATGCAGCTCCCCTGAAGGACAGCCTGATGAATCTTGCTACCACCAACGAGGCGGGCGCGGTCTACAACGCCTACCTCAACAGCTTCAAAAATGAGGACGGCAGCGTGAACTGGCTGCCGGTGTGCGCCGACGCCCACGGATTCGTGGTCAACCGCAGCCTGTTCGAACAGTACGACATCCCGCTGCCTACCGATTACGACAGCTTTGTGGCGGCCTGTCAGGCCTTCGAGAAGGTAGGCATCCGCGGCTTTACCGCCGATTATGCCTACGACTACACCTGCATGGAGACGCTGCAGGGGCTTTCGGCTACCGAGCTTACCACTACGGAGGGGCGCAAGTGGCGCACCGCCTACAGCGACCGCGCCAACAGCGAGCGGGTGGGTCTGGACGACACTGTCTGGCCGGGGGCATTCGAGCGGATGGCCCAGTTCATTCAGGATACCCGCCTCACGGCGGACGACCTTGGGCTGACTTACGATGACGTGATGAACCTGTTCCGGAACGGGGAAGTGGCCATGTACTTTGGCAGCTCCGCCGGCGTGAAGATGTTTCAGGAGGAGGGCATCGACACGACCTTTCTGCCCTTCTTCAGCCAGAACGGCGAAAAGTGGATCATGACCACCCCCTATTTCCAGATCGCCCTGAACCGGGAGCTGGAGCAGGACAGCGCACGCCGCGAAAAGGCCATGAAGGTGCTGAACGTCATGCTCTCCGAGGGGGGACAGAACCACGTCATCTCCGACGGACAGGATCTGCTGAGCTACAGCCAGAACGTCAGCCTCCACCTGACCGAATACATGAAGGACATCCGCCCGGTGGTGGAAGAGAACCATATGTACATCCGCATCGCCTCCAACGATTTCTTCTCCATCTCCAAGGATGTGGTCTCCCGGATGATCGCGGGCAAGCTTACGGCAAAGCAGGCGTATCAGGACTTCAACGCCCAGCTCCTCACGGAAAAGACCACCACGGACGAGACGGTGCTGACCTCCGGGAAGAGCTATTCCAATGTCTTCCACAAAAACGGCGGCAGCGCCTCCTTCTCCGTCATGGCGAACACCCTGCGCGGCGTGTATGGCACGGATGTGCTCATCGCCGCCGCAAACAGCTTTACCGGCAGTGTGCTGCGGGCGGATTATACCAAGAAGATGGCTGTCTCCATGATTATGCCGAATGGCCTGATGGCCTACCAGCGCACCATGACCGGTGCAGAGCTGAAGGAGACCCTCCGCGCCTTTGTGGAGGGCTGTGAGGGCGGCTTTGTGCCCTTCAACCGCGGCTCTCTGCCGGTGGCCAGCGGCATCACCATGGAGGTAAAAGAGGTAGGCGGCAGCTATACCCTGACCGGCATCACCCGGAACGGCCAGCCGCTCCGGGAGGATGACACCCTCACTGTGACCTGTCTGGCCACGACAAAGCAGATGACCGCGGTGTTTGCAGACGAAAGCCGCGCCGTCACGGACGAAGGTACGTGGGTAAAGGACGCATGGCGCGATTACGTTTCCGGCGGCGGCGCAGCGCTTGCAGAGCCGGAAAACTACATGACACTGAGGTGAGCGGAATGGCAGACGAAATGCACGAACCCAAACGAAAAGGCCGCTCCCGGCGGAAATGGCTCCCTGCCGCCGCCGTCACCCTCCTGCTGCTGGGGCTGCTGGTCGGCGTCAGCTGCCAGTACATCTCGTATGTGTCGCAGACGGTCTATCAGGAGAGCACGTCGCATCTGGAAGAGGTCCTGCATAAATCCAACAATATGCTGAAGGAGCTGGTGCGCAAGAACCTGACCTATCTGCATCTGTACAACGGATTTCTGGAAAATACCTCAGACGAAGGCGAAATTCAGGCGTATGTCGAGAAGGCACAGCAGGACACCGGATTTGCCGACTTTTACTTTCTTTCCTACGACGGAAACTATATGACCGTGTCTGGCGAAACGGGCTACCTCGGCTTGCAGACCAATCTGGACGAAAAGCTCTCCGACGGCGAGGATATCGTCATGAATGCGGTACTGCCCGGCAAACCCCAGATGCTCGTGTTCATCTGTCCCAAAATACAGGGCAGCTACCGGAACTTCGACTACGATGCCATCGCCATCGCGTACTATAACGATGCTGTGCTGAAAGCGCTGGACAATTCTGCTTTTCAGGGGAGCGCCAGCAACTATGTGGTCTACTCGGACGGGCGGGTGGTCATCGACAATTCTGCAAACGCCACAGAATCGGTCTACAACTTTATCGCGGTGTTGCGCGACCACTCCGACCTTTCGGAGGAGCAGATCCTTGCCCTCTCGGATGCGTTTGAGCAGGGCAGCAGCGGAAACATGAAGGTAAAGCTGGGTGACACCAGTTATTATCTGGTCTACGAGGGCACAGCCGTCCAGAGCTGGACGATGCTGGGCCTTGTCCCGGTCAAGGTCGTCAATGCCAATCTGGACAAGCTCTGGTTCCGGACGGTGCAGATCGTGACAGGCATCGCCCTCTGCCTTGCAGTGACGATCATCCTGCTCCTCCTGCGCAAGAGCCACGATATGCTGCGCCGGAAGAACACCGAGATCCTGTACCGGGACGAGCTGTTCCAGAAGCTCTCGCTGAACGTGGACGACGTTTTCCTGATGCTGGACACAAAGACCTCCAAAGTGGATTACGTCAGCCCGAACATTGAGCGTCTGCTGGGCGTGTCGGAAGGGGAAGTCCGGCAGAATATCCATGTTCTGGATAAGCTGCGCACGAAAAACGCCCCGAAAAACGACGAAGTCTGTCTGGATGGGCTTCGCAGCGGAGGACAGCGCGAATGGGATTTTGAGTATCTGCATCAGCAGACCGGGGAGCAGCGCTGGTTCCACATCATCGCCATGGGCAGCGAGGTGGAGGGCAGAGCCAAATACATCCTCGTCATGTCCGACCGCACAGCCGACAAGCAGGTGAATCAGGCGCTTTCAGATGCAGTGGCTGCCGCCGAGACCGCCAATCGCGCCAAGAGCACCTTCCTTTCCAATATGTCCCACGATATCCGCACCCCCATGAACGCCATCATCGGCTTTACCACGCAACCATCGTCAGCGGGCAGATCTACGCCAAGCAGCTGGAACTCTACATGGATGCCATAGATGTGACCGACGAGGATGTCTATTGCGACAAGACCCGGCTGAATCAGGTCCTGTTGAACCTGCTGTCCAACGCCATCAAGTTTACCCCGGCGGGCGGCACGGTCTCGGTACGCATCCGGCAGTTTGCCGGAAAGGTGCGCGGCTGCGGGCAGTACGAATTTCGCATCAAGGACAACGGCATCGGCATGAGTCCGGAGTTTGCCCAGAAGATCTTCGAGCCGTTTGAGCGGGAGCGCACCTCCACAGTAAGCCGGATACAGGGCACCGGACTTGGCATGGCCATCACCAAAAACATCGTGGATATGATGGGCGGCACCATCGAAGTCCAGACGGAGCAGGGCAAGGGCACCGAGTTTATCATCCGTGTGCCGCTGCGCCCGCAGGCGGAGCACCGTCCGGTGGAAAAGATCACTGAGCTGGAGGGCCTGAAGGCACTGGTGGTGGACGACGACTTCAACACCTGCGACAGCGTGACGAAGATGCTGGTCAAGGTGGGGATGCGCGCGGAGTGGACGCTCTCCGGCAAGGAGGCAGTGCTGCGTGCACGGCAGTCCATCGAGATGAGCGACGCCTACCATGCCTATATCATCGACTGGCGGCTGCCGGACATGAACGGCATCGAAGTCACCCGCCAAATCCGCAGCCTGAACGACGATACGCCTATCATCATCCTGACCGCCTACGACTGGTCGGACATTGAGGTGGAGGCAAAGGCGGCCGGTGTGACCGCCTTCTGCTCCAAGCCCATGTTCATGTCCGACCTGCGGGAGACCCTGATGAGCGCCCTCGGCCAGAAGCAGACGGATGCAGAGCAGGAACTCTTGCCCGAAGAGAATGCGGATTTCAAGGACAAGCACATCCTGCTGGTGGAGGACAATGAGCTGAACCGTGAGATCGCGCAGGAGATCCTGCGGGAGTACGGCTTCCGGGTCGATACAGCTGAAAACGGCGCAGTGGCGGTGGAAAAGGTCAGCGCTGCTGCGCCGGGCAGCTATGATCTGATCCTAATGGACGTGCAGATGCCGGTGATGGATGGCTATACCGCAACCCGGACGATCCGCGCACTGGATGACCCGGCCCGGGCAAAGGTCCCGATCCTCGCCATGACGGCCAATGCGTTTGACGAGGACCGCCGCAACGCATTGGAGAGCGGCATGAACGGCTTTTTGTCCAAGCCCATTGTGATCGGCGACCTTGTGCAGGAGCTGCATAAGATTTTGTGAGCCTGTCCAGCCTTCATGTGGATGAAGAACCCGGCGACCGCGCCTCCGACTGCGGCGGCATCATGGAGCCGGTGGCCGTCTGGGTACGCAAGGGCGGCGATGGACGGATGCGGTAAGCCGCAGCCAAAAACGAAAAGGCCGCTGTGTCGGAGAATCGCTCTGCGACACAGCGGCTTTTTTGCAACTTATGGGGATGATTCGGATTATATCCCCCTGTGCAATAAAATCGACGAGAAACAGTTGGATTTTTTCTGACTGTTTCTTTTTTATTGCACAAATCGGCAAAAACAGCGCCGACAGCTACGCACCCAACGAAGATGAAAATGCCCAAAAAAGCTATCAAATATCGCGTTGCTCTATACAAAATATAGCAATCGGTACACGCACCACAAAATATATGCGTCATATCGTTGGTTTTTTGCATATATCCCAACTGAAAGACTGGGGGTGAGTTTTCAAAATGCCTGTTATTTATGTTGCAAAAAATCCACCCACGCACGAAGAATCACGTTCGTTTAGGACAGACGGTTGAAAAACAGCATGATCCTTGATTATTTCTATGGGGGATTCCATCAAGGTTGCAGAAGCGAGGCTGACGGAAATCGCCGTGCTAAAAACCCACATCATCAACTATGCCAAGACCCGTGAGGTGTACACTGCTTATCGGAAAACTGGGTACAGCAAAGCCTTTCTGGAGGCTCACCGGGAGGAGAACACTCTGCACAAGGCGGCAAAAGCTGCCTTTGACGAAGCCGGACTGCAAAAGCTGCCGAAGGTCAAGGTGTTGGATGCGGAGTTCGCAGAGGAAAAGGACACCACCGAGAAAACTCAGACCCGATAAGCGATACCGCCGAGGACTCTTCCCGTTTTGGGGAGATGTCCTCGGTGTTTTTTGTGTGTATAGCGAAAATCTATGACTGGATTTTCGTCAAGCACGAATTATCGCTGTATTCTTGCTAATATGAGGTGCAGAAGATCGTGCAGTAATTGCGTATGCAAAAGTACTTCATGATGCAAAGAATACGCGGCTGCGTGATGGCAAGGAATATATTTATAGTAGTTTGCGTTTTTGATGCACAAGCAACATCCGCAAACTGCATATCGCAAATATGTTGTTTTGATAGGCACTATTTCTGAAAATTGCGATAACAAAAAAGTATCCTTCACAGTGAAAATGGAGGATACCAGTTTTAAATAATATTGTCTGCATCCTCTTCATCGGCATCATCACCCAGGACGTCATCAACCAGACCAAGTCCGAATCTCTGGTGGGGTCCTTTGTGGACACCGCCGCAGCTGCCGCCGAGGTGGGCAAGATCTGCAACGCCCACAACAGCATCGACATCGACTTTACTGTGCTGCTAACCCACATCGGCTTTGAGGAGGATCGCCATCTGGCCCGCCAGCTAGACCCGGCCTGGGGGGTGGACCTGATCATCGGCGGGCACAGCCACACCCTGCCAGAGCACGCGGTGGAGGAAAACGGCGTGGTCATTGCGCAGGCGGGCACCGGCACCGACCAGATCGGGCGCTTTGACATCATTGTGGACACCGACAACAACTGCATCGATTCCTACACATGGCACACGGTGTCCATCACCGCCGAGACCTGCCCCCGCAACCCCGCCATGGAGCAGGTGCTGCACCGCTTCACCAGTCAGGTGGACGAAAAGTACAGC
>PPYF01371012.1_pt1 | contig 10148 bp, 9 predicted proteins | sample 1559871 | NCBI WGS metagenome assembly PPYF01 (sample SAMN08240021, study PRJNA423297) | Human gut metagenome, whole genome shotgun sequencing project.
TGCCCCGGCGTTAAGACCGAGAATATGTGGCTCACCCAGCGGATTACGGACCACGGTTTGTAGCAATAACCCTGCCGCCCCCAGCGCAGCGCCGGTCAACAACGCGGCCAGCAGGCGAGTGAGACGCAGGCTCACCACGATGCGATGCTCAAAATTACGTGGGTCGTTGTGCAGCAATGCCTCAATCACCACCCGCGGTGCAATGGCACGAGCCCCAAGGCCAAGATGAATCACCGCGGCTGCGCACAGCAAAACGGTCACCGCCAGCAGCGCCCACAGCGGGCGAATCGCGCGGCGACGCGGCAATAGAATGTGTGCGACCATCAGCCCGGCTCCCGGCGCGCGCGCAATGGCATGAACAGCGGTTTGCCCGTTTGTGGGTTGTGCAGCATCTGCACATCAACATCAAACACCTGTTTGATGATTTCCGGGGTGCACGGCACCGATTCATCAACAATGCTGGCCACCTGTCCCTGCTTCATAAATACCAGCGTATCGGCGTAGTTCACCGCAAAGTTAAGATCGTGCAGTACGGTAATCACGGTGCGGCCATGTTCGCGGGTTAGCTGCTGCAGGAGTTCGAGAATTTCCACCTGATAGCGCAGATCAAGCCAGGTGGTGGGCTCATCCAGCAAAATGGTGGCGGTCTGCTGGGCCAGCGCCATGGCTATCCAACAGCGCTGACGCTGGCCGCCGGACAGACTGTCGACCGGGAGATGCGCGTATTCTAACGTGCCGGTCAAACGTAATGCCTCTTCTACCGCCTGTTCATCTTCCGACGACCACTGCCGGATAAGTCCCTGCCACGGATAGCGACCGCGGGAAACCAGCTCAAAGGCGGTAAGCCCCTCCGGTGTCAACGGCGACTGAGGCAGCAAGCCAAGCTGGCGCGCCACCTGTTTCGTGGGCTGCTGATGAATATCGCGCCCGTCCAGACGCACGCAACCGCCCAGCGGTTTAAGCATCCGCGCGATAGTGTTAAGCAAGGTTGATTTGCCCGATCCGTTAGCCCCTGCCAGAACGGTCATTTTGCCCACGGGAAGGGTTAGGCTGATATTGTCGACAATGCGCAAATTGCCGTATCCCGCGCTGAGGGACTCCAGCACAATTCCGCGTTCTAACGGGGCATCTTGCCGCTGTGGCATGTTTCTCTCTCTCCGGCCGCAACGACGTGGTATCGTTCTGCACTTTAAATAAATCTCATTCTCTTTTGATCATGCAGCGTAGGAATGTAGTAGTCAATAGCGCTACATTACCGTTTCATTTCATAGGGTTTTTGCTCTTTTTGCGCCATCAACACGCTAACGACAATAAATTAAACCAATTAAAATCAAATGCTAAATAACACTGCCTTGGTTCTTTTTCCGTAAAATAACCTACGCTTTCGCTGTGAAATAAATTTATTGCCCGCTGCATTTACTACTACATTTTCGCATGTTTGAATGATTCTCAATTACAAATCCTGAACGCCAGAGAGTGGCGTGAACGGATTTTTTTCGCGATTCAGGGCAATGACTTTTATCACTTTTTACTGCCGCAATAAGGCAGTTTTTTCATGGGAAACAGACAGATGACACAGCTCTCCCCGACGTTCACGGGAAAAACCGGGCGCGCACTTTTTTCACTGTTATTTGTGGGGGCGGTCAGTTCCCCTTCGCTGATGGCGGCGGAAACGACCTCAAACGGTGACGAGGCCAAAAAAGAAGAAGCGATGACGGTCGTCGGTACTTCTCAGGCCGACCAGACCGTAACCGACGGCTATCAGCCGCTCAGCAGCGCAACGGCTACGCTCACCAATATGCCGCTGTTGGATATTCCGCAGGTGGTGAATACCGTCAGCGATAAAGTGCTGGAAGATCAGCACGCCACCTCGCTCGATGAAGCGCTCTATAACGTGGCCAACGTAGTACAAACCAATACCCTCGGCGGCACCCAGGATGCCTTTACCCGTCGTGGTTTTGGTGCGAACCGCGATGGTTCTATCATGACCAACGGCCTGCGTACCGTGTTACCGCGCAGCTTTAATGCCGCAACATCACGCGTTGAAGTCCTCAAGGGACCGGCGTCAACGCTGTACGGGATTCTCGATCCGGGCGGCCTTATCAACGTGGTGACCAAACGCCCTGAGCGCGCGTTCTCCGGCGACATCTCCGCAACCTCCAGCAGCTTTGGCGGCGGCACCGGCCAGTTGGATGTGACCGGTCCGATTGAAGGCACCCAATTGGCCTACCGCCTGGTGGGGGAATATCAGAACGAAGATTACTGGCGTAATTTTGGTAAGGAACGCAGCACCTTTATTGCCCCCTCCTTAACCTGGTTTGGCGATGATGCCACGGTGAACGTCTCCTGGTCACATCGCAGCTACCATACGCCGTTCGACCGCGGCACAATTTTTGATTTGAATACCGGGCATGCGGTTGACGTGCCGCGCAACGAGCGCTTTGACGAACCTTTTAACGTCACTAATGGTGATTCCGACCTGGCGCAGGTGAACGCGGAATACCGCCTGAACAGCGAATGGACCGCGCGTTTTGACTACGGTTTTAGTCAGGATAAATACAGCGATAACCAGGCGCGCGTGATGGCCTATGATGCGAAGACCGGCAATCTGACCCGTCGCGTAGATGCGACTCAGGGCTCCACGCAGCGGATGCACTCAACCCGCGCCGATTTACAGGGCAACGTGGTGATTGGCGGCTTCTACAACGAAATCCTCGGGGGTATCGCTTACGAAAATTACGATCTGCTGCGTACCGATATGATCCGCTGTAAGAACGTGAAAGGTTTTAATATCTATAACCCGGTGTACGGTACGTTAGACAAGTGCACCAGTGTTTCCGCTTCTGACAGCGACCAGCGTATTCAACAGGAAACCTACGCCACCTATCTGCAGGACGCGCTCTATTTGACCGACAAATGGATTGCCGTCGCCGGCGTACGCTACCAGTACTACACCCAATACGCGGGGAAAGGCCGTCCGTTTAACGTCAATACCGACAGCCAGGATGAAAAGCTGACGCCGAAATTCGGCATGGTCTATAAGCTGACGCCAAGCGTCTCGCTGTTCGGTAACGTCGCGCAGTCGTTTATGCCACAATCGTCAATTGCCAGCTACATTGGCGATCTGCCGCCGGAAGAGTCGACCGCCTATGAAGTTGGCGCCAAGTTCGATCTGTTTAACGGCGTGACTTCGAACATTACTTTCTTCGACATTCATAAGCGTAATGTTCTGTACACCGAAACCATCGGCGATGAAACCTATGCTAAAACGGCGGGTAAAGTACGATCACAGGGCGTAGAAGTGGATGTCGCGGGGTCGCTGACCGATAATCTGAACATCATTGCCAGCTATGGCTACACCAACGCGAAGGTCATTGACGATCCTGACTATGCGGGCAAGCCACTGCCCAACGTACCGCGTCATACCGGTTCGCTGTTCCTGACCTATGACTTTAATAACGTCTACGACAGCAACACCCTGACCATCGGTGGCGGTGGCCACGCGCTGAGCCGTCGTTCCGGCACCAATGGCGCGGACTACTATCTGCCGGGCTATGCGGTTGCTGACGTCTTTGCCGCGTATAAAATGAAGCTTCAGTATCCGGTCACCCTGCAGGTTAACGTCAAAAACCTGTTTGATAAGACCTATTACACCTCATCTATTGCCAGCAACAATCTGGGCAACCAAATTGGCGATCCGCGCGAAGTACAGTTCACGGTAAAAATGGCCTTCTGACGGGCCTGCGGCCCCGCTTTGGGGCCGCCTTTACATACTCTTTCAATCGCCCTTCACTTCCCTACAGTTCCCTTACGCATAATAGTCGCTTTAACTTTTAAGCAACATTTTTTCGACCTTGAGGGATACGAGTGAAACGACAGACTCTGCAATTTTCTCGCTGGCTGATGGGGTTTATCCTTGTCGCCAGCGTCGCGCTGCCCGCCAGCGCTAACACCTGGCCGTTACCGCCCGCCGGCAGTCGTCTGGTCGGCGAGAACCGTTTTCACGTGGTGGAGAACAACGGCGGTTCGCTGGAAGCGATCGCCAAAAAATACAATGTCGGTTTTCTGGCATTATTACAGGCTAATCCCGGCGTTGACCCTTACGTTCCCCGCCCGGGCAGCGTGTTGACTATCCCGCTGCAAACCCTGCTGCCGGACGTGCCGCGCGAAGGTATTGTGTTAAATCTGGCAGAATTGCGTCTGTACTATTATCCGCCGGGGACCCATACCGTCACGGTCTATCCGATAGGCATTGGCCAGCTTGGTGGAACAACCGTTACGCCAACGATGGTAACCACGGTCTCTGATAAACGCGCTAATCCAACCTGGACGCCGACGGCCAACATCCGCGCACGCTATAAAGCCCAGGGGATCGACCTGCCGGCGGTAATGCCAGCCGGTCCGGATAACCCGATGGGTCACCATGCCATCCGCCTCGCGGCACACGGCGGCGTTTATTTGCTGCACGGCACTAACGCCGATTTCGGCATCGGCATGCGCGTCAGCTCAGGCTGTATCCGTCTGCGCGATGGCGACATCAAAGCGCTGTTTGATAAAGTGACGCCGGGAACCAAGGTCAATATCATTAATACCCCGATCAAAGCCTCAGTGGAACCGAACGGTGTGCATCTGGTGGAAGTTCACCAGCCGCTGTCTGAACATATTGATGACGATCCGCAGACCCTGCCTATCGTACTGAATGCCAGCATGCAGGCGTTTAGTCAGAAAGCGAATACCGACGCTGACGTGATGAATAAAGTGATGGATATCCGCTCCGGGATGCCGGTGGATGTCACCCGTCATCACGACGTTGCGCAGCAGAACATGTAACGAAAACCCGAAAAGAAAAGGCCCTGAGAGGGTTAAGCTCAGGGCCTTTTTTATTGCAGTGACATAAGCATTATGAGGGTTTAACGCTTATTTATTTGTAGATTACCGCGGTACCGTGGAGGGCGTTAGGACCGCTTACCGACGTGATGCGGTAGGATTTCGCACCCATTTCATCGGCTTTCTGCGACAGCTGCTGCTCCAGGGATTCCAGGTTCGGGCCAGCAGAAGCAGCGATGTTACCCACTTTATGCTGATCGGCTGGAGTAGATTGCACCTGTACTGCAGCGAAGCTGGCAAATGACAGAGAACTCAGTACGGCTGCGATGGCCAGAGTTTTTACGTTTTTCATGATTTTTACCTTTGCAGATGAATTTTGTAGGTCAGACGTTATTAACTTAACGATCGATAAGATAATGATAATGAGATCTGCGTCACACGTCAATGCTATTTTTATAACGACCGTTTAATTAAATAGAATTCATATATTTTTCATATGAATATGCATAATTTATTTTTATCGCAGAAGCGCTAGCCCCTGCCGACGATTATTTTTATAATGAGTGTTCACTAAAACCGACTAAGGTAGGCGGCACGATGACAACTGACACGCAAAGTTGCGCGAAAAAAGGCCGTGGTCGACCTAAAGTATTCGACCGGGAAGCGGCGCTTGATAAAGCGATGACGCTATTCTGGCAGTATGGCTATGAAGCAACATCACTCTCCGATCTGGTTGAAGCTACGGGGGCTAAGGCACCGACGCTGTACGCTGAGTTCGCCAATAAAGAGGGGTTGTTCCGCGCCGTCCTCGATCACTACATCACCCATTTCGCCTCCAAAAACGAGGCGTGCCTGTTTTGCGAAGAGCAAACGGTCGTCGAGGCATTAAGGAATTACTTCACCGCCGTTGCCACCTGTTTCACCAGCAAAGACACGCCCGCAGGTTGTTTTATGATCAACACCTCCGCGGCGCTGGCGGCATCGTCAAAAGAGATAGCGAAAACCATTAAGTCCCGACATGCGGTACAGGAACAGACGCTGAGCCAGTTCTTGCAGTTGCGTCAGGCGCGCGGAGAGATTCCAGCGGAGAAAAACGTCAAAGAGCTGTCGTTATTCCTCGGCTGTATTTTGCAGGGCATGTCGATTAGCGCCCGCGAAGGGGCAAGTTTTGAAACGCTGATGCAGATAACCGAAACCACTCTGCGCCTTTGGCCGCAGATGATTGCGGTGAAATGAAAAAACGCCCCTCAATCTGAGTGATTGAGGGGCGAATAGCACACTAACGCTTTTTTAGGCTTTATTCAGTACAAGCTGGCCATTGTTATCCAATGGGATCTGGCTTCCCGGGTTTTTATCCATACGGATTTTCCCCTGCTGGTCGCCGATTTTATAGGTGACATCATAACCGAGCGTTTTTTCAGACTTGTCATACACCGTCTTACAGCGCTGCTCGGTCGTCGTGTACGTATCGTTATTCTGCAGTGCGCCCTGCGCCTGGTTACCGGCGTAGCCGCCACCTAGCGCACCGACGACAGTGGCAACGTCTTTACCTCGCCCACCGCCAAACTGATGACCAATTACGCCGCCTGCCACAGCGCCTAATACAGAACCGGCAATGCGGTTTTCATCCTGTATTGGACGGCGATGTGTGACCGTCACGTTTCGGCACTCCTGACGCGGTTTTTTTACGGTTTCCTTGATTGGCGTTGCGGAGACAACCTGCGCATACTGCGGGCTACGTTCGAACACGTTCATGCTCGCCACGGCGGCAACCCCCAGTGCGGCTGCAACGCCAATACCAATACCCGCCAACATCGATTTATTCACGGGACTTCCTCCTTTGTTGCTATTGCTAACAATTGTGCAACCGATCATTAGCAGAGCCAATCAGACAGAAGCCTAAAAGCAGAGTTTTATTTGGGAAAACAGCGGTTTCAGAGAATTCTGAAGGGGGGAGGTAAAGCCGGCAGCGCAGACGCGCCGCCGGGAATCGCGGGGATTAGTGCAGTTTCAGGCGCGGACGAATCACGCGGTTAATGCTGCCCACCAGCATCATCAGCCCGGTTTTGCAGTAGCCGTGCAGCGCAATCTGGTGCATGCGGTACAGCGAGATGTAGACCATACGTGCAATACGCCCTTCGATCATCATCGAACCGCGCATCAGGTTACCCATCAGGCTACCAACGGTAGAATAGTTGGACAACGACACCAGAGAACCGTGATCTTTATAGCTGTATGACTTCAGCTCTTTACCCTTCATCTGCGCCAGAATATTGTTCAGCGCGCAGGTCGCCATCTGGTGCGCAGCCTGGGCGCGAGGTGGCACGAAGCCCCCTTCCGGACGGGCGCAGGAAGCGCAGTCACCGATCGCATAAATGTCAGGATCGCGGGTCGTTTGCAGCGTCGGCTCAACCACCAGCTGGTTGATGCGGTTGGTTTCCAGGCCGCCGATATCCTTCATAAAGTCAGGTGCTTTGATGCCTGCAGCCCAGACCATCAGGTCCGCCGCAATATATTCGCCGTCTTTGGTATGCAGACCGCCTTCATCAGCGCTGGTGACCATGGTTTGCGTCAGCACGCGCACGCCCATTTTGGTCAGTTCGCTATGAGCGGCACCAGAGATACGCGGCGGAAGCGCCGGCAGAATACGCTCGCCGGCTTCTACCAGCGTCACGTTCAGCGCTTCGTTGCTTAAACCTTTATAGCCGTAGCTGTGCAGCTGTTTCACCGCGTTATGCAGTTCCGCAGACAGCTCAACGCCGGTTGCCCCACCGCCAACAATGGCGATATTCACTTTGCCGTTCGCGCCCAGGTTCGCCGAATACTTCAGGAATAGATTCAGCATTTCCTGGTGGAAACGACGTGCCTGATGCGGGTTATCGAGGAAGATACAGTGTTCTTTCACGCCCGGCGTGTTGAAATCGTTGGAAGTACTGCCCAGCGCCATCACCAGCGTGTCATAGGCCAGCTTGCGTTCAGGGACCAGCAGTTCGCCCTTCTCATCGCGCAGTTCAGCAATCGTCAGCGTTTTCGCTTCACGGTTGATATCCATCACCGAGCCCAGTTGGAACTGGAAGTGATGATTGCGCGCGTGCGCCAGGTAGCTCAGCGCATCGACACCTTCGTCCAGAGAACCGGTTGCCACTTCATGCAGCAGCGGTTTCCACAGATGGCTATGGTTACGATCCACCAGCGTGATTTTCGCTTTTTTACCCCGGCCAAGCTTTCTACCCAGTTGAGTAGCCAGTTCCAGGCCGCCCGCACCACCACCGACAATGACAATTTTCTTGATTGGCGTAGTCATGAGACCCCCTTCAAATTTATTAACCAATTGTTAAGTAAAAGTTATAAATATAGCCTTTAATTAACAATAAGTTACTTACAAGAAACCATTCAGCTGCAATGAGAATAACATGAATGGTGCATTGGTCATACCAAAATTGATGTGTATCAAGTTTTATCGCGCAGAAGTTGAGCGGATGATTTTTTTAGCGCAAAACTGTGAGGCTCAGAGGTTAAAAATTAACAAAAAAAACCCCGGCTGCGTTTCCGGAGCCGGGGCTTTATTGATGGGATCAGCCGAGGGTTTTAAAGGCCTTTATCCGCTGCAGGTGCGGCGAAATATTTTTAAACTTGTGGCCCTGTTCTTCATCCCAGATGATCTCGTAATAGTGATGCAGCACGCTCGCTGAACGCTGGCTGTCCAACGCATCATCATGGCGAGAGAGGATAGCCAGACAGCGATCGCGATTCTTCTCACGGAAGTTATTCACGCACTTGGTGGCGATATCCATGTACTCTTCCGGACGGTCAATCTTACCTTCCATGTTCTCATCCGGGAACAGATTCGGGTTAAAGACCACCTGACGAATATCGCACAGGAAACCGATGCGTTCGGCCCAGAACCCCCCCAGGCCCACGCCGCAAATCAGCGGACGCTCATCGGCATTCAGCTGCAGCATTTTGTCGACTTCTTTCAGCAGATGCTGCATATCGTGTTTCGGATGCAGAGTGCTGTAGCTTATCAACCGCACATCCGGGTCGATAAACTGCAGCTGGAGCACCTTTTCATGGTTCCCTGGGCTATTCGAATCAAAACCGTGTAAATAGATAATCATCGTATCCTCACCACACCATTACTCCCACTCCGGGAGGGTTAATGACCAGCCTTCACTTCCTGCCAGCGTTCATGGAGTTGCTCCAGCTGAGCGCTAACCGTTTTCCAGCGGGCGGAGTCCATCAGTTCCTGACGGCTAAATGAACCTTTATGATACAACTTCGTAACACGTTCTGCGTTGATCGGCGACAGGTTATCCAACACGCTAACCGCACCTTTACGATTATTGCAGACGAGGATCATATCGCAACCTGCGTCGAGAGACGCCTGGCCGCGTTCCGCGTAGCTGCCCATAATGGCGGCACCTTCCATCGACAGATCGTCAGAGAAGATAACCCCATCAAAGCCGAGTTCACCGCGAAGCACGGTTTTCAGCCAATACGGTGAACCGCTCGCCGGACGCGGGTCAACGGCATCATAAATAACGTGCGCAGGCATAATGGCATCCAGCGCGTTTTCAGTAATCAGCGTCTGGAACACTGCCATATCTTTGGCGCGAATCTCCGCGTCAGACCGCGGGTCATGCGGCGTTTCTTTATGCGAATCGGCGGTGACCGCGCCGTGGCCCGGGAAATGTTTGCCGGTGGTTTTCATGCCCGCGTCGTGCATGCCGTTAATAAAGTGGCGTGCCATCGCCAGCGCTTTATGCGGATCCGCATGATAAGAGCGTTCACCAATAGCCGTGCAGATATGGCCGACATCGAGCACCGGCGCAAAGCTAATATCGATGTCCATGGCGATCATCTCGCTGGCCATCAGCCAACCGGCATCTGCCGCCATACGACCGCCCGCCTCTTCACCCAGCACGGCGGCAAACGACTGTGCCGCCGGCAAACGGGTAAAGCCTTCGCGAAAACGCTGGACGCGCCCGCCTTCCTGATCGACCGCCACCACCAGATGGTTGCGTGAGGCCGCGCGAATCTGACGCACCAGTTCACGAAGCTGCTCAGGGTCATGATAGTTACGGGTGAACAGAATTAAACCGCCCACCAGCGGATGCGCGAGGATCTCACGTTCCTCGGCGTCCAGTTCGTAACCTTCTACATCCAACATTACTGGCCCCACACGGCCTCCTTTTTATGCTTCAACGGTTGCCAAGCATCGTTGGCCAACCTGAAAAATTGTTCGTCGCCGGTCTGCTGCCCGCGACACTCAAACCAACCGGCCATGAGCATCAGCACCCACGGTCGCCAGCGTAATACCT
>PPYF01548367.1_pt1 | contig 10148 bp, 10 predicted proteins | sample 1559871 | NCBI WGS metagenome assembly PPYF01 (sample SAMN08240021, study PRJNA423297) | Human gut metagenome, whole genome shotgun sequencing project.
AACGACATCTTCAACCGCTGTACGACCGATGGAGGCTTTGTTCAGATTCGTTAGCGGCGTGGCGGCGGGGATCGCCGCGCTGTTCGCACCGATCGGGCCGCTGGCGGCTACGACCGTCGTCTTCATCGGCGTGGATTTCCTCTCGGGAGTGGCGGCCGACCGCGCTGCGGCCCTCCGCGAAGGGCGCGCATGGTATTTCGAGAGCTGCAAGGCGTGGCGCACGGTGCTCAAGCTCGCCCTCGCGCTCACGGCGATCTCGATGGCGTGGCTGATCGACAGCTGCGTGCTGGATTTCATGCGGCTGAACCTCGCGCGGCTTCTTACGGGGTTCACCTGCGGCGTGGAGCTGTGGTCGTTTCTCGAAAACGCCGCGCAGCTCTCCGACGCTCCGCTGTTCCGCTGGCTGCGCCGCTACGTGCACCGCCGCATCCGGAAGGAGGCAGGCGATGAGTAGGGGTTTGTCGAATTGCAATCCGGGGAACATCCGGCAGTCGAAGGTGCGTTACAAGGGCGAAGTGCAGCCCTCCCGGGACCCGGCCTTCAAGCAGTTCGAGTCGCTGGCCTGGGGCTACCGGGCCGTCTTCGTGCTGTTGCATACTTACCGGGTCCGCCACGGCCTGCGGACCGTCCGCGGGATGATCTCCCGCTGGGCGCCGCCCGTGGAGAATCACACCGAAGCCTACATCCGCGCCGTGGCCGCCGACACGGGCATCGACCCCGACGAGCCGCTCGACACGCTCGACCCGGCGACGATGATCCCCCTGGCCGCCGCCATCTCGCGCGTGGAAAACGGCACGGCGGCGGACCGCGGCGAAATCGAGCGCGGCTGGGCGCTGTTTTCCGACTGATTTTGCTATCTTTACGGCTCAATAGACTGTCCGGATGAAGATTTCCCGCCTGCCCGACCGGCTCGACCGTATGCCGATGCTCAAGATTCTCGTGTTTTTCGCCGCGGGAATCGCGCTGGCGGACCGCTACGAACTGCCCCTGTGGTTTCTCGCAGGGGCTTTCGTCGTGACGGGCGTGCTGGCCCTGTCGCTGCGCTCGTCGGCCGCCACGGCCGCAATGATCCTCACGGCGGGGTTCGCCGCGGCGCAGTTCCGTGCGCCCCGGGCCACCGTGCCGCGGGGCGTGCACACGGTCTATGAGGTTACGGTCGAGGGGTTTCCGGCCGACCGGGGCCGTTATGCCGTCGCCGATGCGTCGGTGGCGGCATGGCGCGATCCGGCCGACGGACGCTGGCACGCTTCGGACGCCCGTATCCGGCTATACGCCGATTCGCTTGCGGGGTTGCATGCCGGGGAGCGCATCCGCTGCCGGGGCGCGGTGCGGCCGTTTCGCGGCGGTGCGGAAAGCTATCGCCGCCTGATGGCGCGGCGGGGCTACGCCGGAACCCTGTGGATTGCGGAGCGGACGCTTCTCGAACGGCTTCCGGGCCGGCATGCGGGCCTGCACCGCAGGGCGGTCGAAAGGCTCTCCCGGCTGCCGATGAGCGCCGGGGCTGCGGCCGTCGTCGAGGCCATGGCGGCGGGCGAGCGGCGTGGCGTCACGCCCGAACTCCGCACGGCGTACTCCCGGAGCGGGTTGTCGCACCTGCTGGCCGTATCGGGACTCCACACGGGGATCGTTTTCGCGCTGGTCAATCTCGCGCTGTGGTGGCTGCCGCTTTTCAGGCGGGGACACCTGCTGAAAAACCTGCTGGCGGCCGTTGCCGTGTGGCTTTTCGTCGCGGCGGCGGGGTTTCCGCCCAGCGCCGTCCGGGCCGCGGCGATGTGCACGGTCCTGCAGGCGGCGCTGGCCTCGGCGTCGGAATACGTTGGGCTGAACGCCCTGGCCGCGGCGGGATTCGGGATGCTGGTCTGGAATCCCAGCTGGCTGGGCGACATCAGTTTTCAGCTGTCGTTCGTCGCCGTGGCGGCCATCCTCGCCTGGGGCGTGCCGCTCTGCCGCCGCTGCCGGACCCGGTGGAAGGGCGTGAACGTCGTCGTCGACGCCTATCTGATCGGGTTCGTGGCGACTGTCGCCACTGCGCCGCTCGTTTCGCACACGTTCGGCGTCGTGCCGCTGGCCGGACTGGCGGTCAATCCGCTGGCCATCGCGTTGGCCGGGGTCGTGGTGTTCGGCGGCGCATTGTGGATGCTCGCACCCGTCGGATTCCTCGCCCCGGCGTTCGGGTTCGTCACGGGGAGCGCCGCCGAAGGGATCAGCGCGCTGGCCCGGCTGACCGCCTCGCTGCCCGGAGGTGCGGCCGATTACACCCTCGGCGGATGGCCGACGGCGGCGGTCTACGCCGTTTTTGCGCTTGCGACCCTTGCGGCGTGGAGCGGCGAACCGAAAAAAAACGTATCTTTGCGGACGTGATTACCCCCGAAGAATACTCCCTCCTGCTCACGGACGAAGTGCGGCGCGCCGTCGCCGCCGCACGGGGCCGCGACCCGCTGGAGGTGGCTCTGGACCGCACCGTCCCCCACGCCCGGCTCGTGGCCACGCAGGTCAAGTACCTCGCGCGGGCCGCGCAGAAACTCCCTTCGTACGCCGCGGCGCAGTGCATCCTGCCGCCGCTGGCCTTCGAGCAGGCGTCGAGCGAGGCGTGCGCCGCCCACAAACTCCTCGAAGGCGACACGGTGCTGGACCTCACTTGCGGGCTGGGTGCCGACGCCCTTTTTTTGAGCCGCCGCTTCCGCCGTGTGGTGACGCTCGAACGCAATGAAATGCTGGCCCGCGTGGCCGCGGAGAATTTTTCCAGAATGGGCGTCGCGAATGTCGACGTAGTGAATGCCTCCGCCGAGGAGTATCTCCGACGCGACGGCCTGCGTTTCGACTGGATTTACGCCGATCCCGACCGCCGCTCGGACAAGGGCCGCAAACTGGTGCGGCTGGAGGATTGTTCGCCCGACATCGTCGCCCTGAAGCCGCGTCTGAAGCAGGTTTCGGGGCGTCTGTGCGTCAAGAACTCCCCGCTGTTCGACGTCGGCGAGGCCCTCCGGCTCTTTCCCGACAGCCGCGTGGAGGTGCTCTCGCTCGGCGACGAATGCAAGGAGGTCGTGGTCTATGACGACGGCACGGGACCGCTCGTCACCGCCACGGCTCTCGGGCGCGGGAGTTTTTCGGCCGCTCCGGGCGAGACCGCACCCCCTCCGGGCCGTTTCGACCCGGAGCGTTACGGCTATCTGGTGATCCCCGACGTGTCGTTGCAGAAGGCCCGTCTCGCGCGGATTCACCTTGCGGGAAAAGCCGACATCTGGAGCGACAACGGCTACGGCTTCGCCGTGGAGGAGCCGGAAGGCGTGCTGGGACGGACCTTCGCCGTCGAAAGCATCGAACCCTACGATCCCAAACGGCTCAAGCGCGAACTGAAAGGCCGCGAGGCGGAGGTGCTCAAGCGTGATTTCCCGCTCGCCGCCGAGGAGTTGATGCGCCGCCTGGGGCTGCATGCCGGGGCCGGCCTGCGGCTGGCCTTCACGAAAATCGGGAACGATTTTTGGGTTATCCGTTTAAAATAGCTACATTTGCCTGATTGCCAGGCTGCGACTTATGAAATTCAGCGATTTTCTGACATACTTCACCGACACGATTTTCCGGCGCGACGTCACCGAATGGCGCAACCCCGTCGTGCGGTGGCTCGTGCAGCAATACCGCCTGCTGTTCTACACGGCCCGCGGCCTGCTCGAACACGGAACCATCGTCCGTTCGGCGGCGCTCACGTTCTACACGCTGATGTCGCTGGTGCCGATTCTCGCGGTGGTATTCGCCGTGGTGAAAGGATTCGGGCTGGCCGACGGACTGATCGAAAACCTCTACGGTCTCTTCCCCCGAAACCCCGACATTGTCGACTACATCGTCAACTTCGCCGAAAACGCCCTGGCACGTACGCAGGGCGGCGTGGTGGCCGCCGTGGCGCTGGTCATGCTTTTCTGGGCCGTGATCCGGGTCTTCGGGTCGATCGAAAGCGCCTTCAACAACATCTGGGAGGTCAAGGTCGAGCGCAGCATCACCCGCCAGTGGACCGACTACATCGCCGTGGTGATGCCAGAGTGCGTTTCGGCAGCGCCCTGATGGCCGGCATCGTCGCCGGGACGATTTTCTTGCTCTTCCAGTGGGGCTACGTCTACGTGCAGCGGTGGATGACCTCGTACAACGCCATCTACGGCAGTTTCGCGGCCCTGCCGCTGCTGCTGATCTGGATGCAGACCTCGTGGGAGATACTCCTTTTCGGCGGCGAGCTGTCGTTCGCCTATCAGAATATCGCGCGTTTCGGCGAGGAGCGCGAATCGCTCCTGATCAGCTACGACCAGCGGCGCAAGGTGCTGCTCGCGGTGATGCTCACCGTCGTGCGGAATTTCCGCGACCGGGGCGGGGCGCTGCCTGCGGACGAGATCCGCGAACGCCTCGACCTGCCCACGCGCATCGTCAACGACGTGCTGTTCCAGCTCGTGCAGGCCGGGCAGCTGATCGCCGTGCGCAGCGGCGACGGCGAGCGGGAAACGGCCTTCACTCCGGCGCACGACATCGCGTCGATGACCGTCTACGGCGTGCTGGAGGCGGTCGAACGGTCGGGGCAGACCACTTTCGACCTCGGGCAGACGCCCGAACTGGCGCGCATCGACCGCGAACTGGAGACGCTCAAAGAGTCGGCCCGCCGGTCGCAGGACAACGTGCGGCTGACCGACCTGCTGTAATTATGAATTCTGAATTGAAAAAAACCGTCATCATCGGCAGCGGGAACCTCGCGGAAGCGTTGGCCCGCGCCGTCGCCAAGAGCGAACTGGAACTCGTGCAGATTTTCGCCCGCAACGCCGAGCGGGCGCGCGTCGTTGCGGAGCTGGCCGCGACCGGCTGGGAGACGCGCCCCGAAATGCTCCGCAAGGATGCCGACATCTACCTGATCGCCGTCAGCGATCGCGCCGTGGCGGAGGTGGCCGCAACGCTCCCGATTCCCGAAGAGGCTGCGGTGGCCCACACGGCCGGAAGCGTGCCGGTCACGGCCATCCCCGAACGATTCGCCCGGCGTGCCGTTTTCTATCCGATGCAGACCTTCACCAGAGGGCGCGAAGCGGACTTTTCCGTGATCCCCGTGTTTCTCGAAGCGTCGTCGCCCGAACTGCGTCCGGAGCTGGAGGCGTTCGCCCGGAAACTCTCCGGGACGGTCATCTGGGCCGACTCGGCACAGCGCTGCAAGGTGCATCTCGCGGCGGTTTTCGCCTGCAACTTCGCCAATCACATGTATGCCGTGGGCGAACGTATCGTCCGCGGTGCGGGGCTGGATTTCGACGTGCTGAAACCGCTGATCGCCGAAACCGCGGCCAAGGCCTGCGACGCCCGTTCGCCGCTCGACGTGCAGACGGGACCCGCCGTGCGCAACGATTTCGCCACGAAGGCCCGCCACGGCGACCTGCTGGCCTTCGACCTCCGACTGAAAAACATCTACTCAACGATAAGTCAAAGCATATGGGAAACTTCAAAGAAGATATAGCGCGCTGCGAAGCCTTCGTCTTCGACGTCGACGGCGTGATGACCGACGGTGGCATCATCCCCACGCCCGACGGCGACTTCATCCGCCGCTACAACGCCAAGGACGGCTATGCGCTGGCCTACGCGATCAAGATCGGCTACAAGGTCTGCATCATCACCGGCGGCCGGGGCCGGACGCTCGAAAACCGCCTTCGGATGCTCGGTATCGACCATTTCTACGTCGACTGCATGGACAAGATCACGGCCATCCGCGAATACATGGCGGGTCAGGGGCTCGATCCGGCCAACGTGATCTACATGGGCGACGACATCCCCGATCTGGATTGCATGCGCGAAGTGGGCCTTCCGGTCTGCCCGGCGGACGCGGCGGCGGAGGTGATCGAGGCGTCGCGTTACGTCTCGGAGTTCCGGGGCGGCGAAGGGGCCGTCCGCGACATCGTCGAGCAGGTGCTCCGCGCCCGCGGCGACTGGGCGCGCGACTCGCAGGGCGTCACGCCCTCGTCGCTCGCGGCGTCGCGGTAAGGCGTTCCGGAAGAGACGCGGTTCCCTTCCCGGCCGACGAAAAGGCGCGGCCGCCTTTCCCTTCTTTCTCTGAAAGAAGGGGAAACAATGCGGGGTTTCCGGCTAAAATTTGTATCTTTGCCGGGCTATAAGCCTCCGTCATGCTCGAAAAACTGGCCAAACAAACTGCCGTCTACGGCATCAGCACCATCGTCGTAAGGTTCCTGAGCTACCTGCTCACGCCTTACTACACCCGTGTGTTCGGGCAGGAGACCTACGGCGTCGTCACCGACATCTATGCCCTTATCCCGCTGGCGCTCACGCTGCTGACGATGGGCATGGAGTCGAGCTATTTCCGTTTTTCGGCCAAGGTCGAGGAGGCGGGCGGCGATGTGAAGGCGGCCAAGCGGCGGCTTTTCGCCACGACGTGGGGCGTCACGTCGCTCGCCGCGGCGGTGTTCTTCCTGGCGACGGCCTTTTTCCGCGACGGCATCGCCCGCATGATGGGCGAGGCGTATGTCGCGCATCCCGAATACGTCGTCTGGGTCGGCCTGATCATCCTTTTCGACGTCTGGGCCTGCATCCCCTTCTCGCGGCTGCGCGAACAGGGCCGGGCCATGACGTTCGTGGGGCTGAAAGCCATGAACGTCGTTCTGAACGTGGCGCTGGCCTTCGGGTTCGGCGCCGCCGGGCTGTTCGCCACCGACTTCGGCGTGGGATGGGTCTTCGTCGCCAACCTGATCGCCAGCGTCGTGACGTGGCTGGCGATCCTCGGGACCGCCGACCGCACCGTTCCGAAGATCAACTGGGCGCTGCTCGCCGCGATCTTCGCCTACTCGCTGCCGCTGCTGGTGGGCGGGCTTGCCGGTACGGCCAACGAGTTCATCGACCGGCAGCTGATCAAGTACCTCGTTCCCGAGGGGGCCATGGCCCAGCTGGGCATCTACGGGGCCATCACGAAGATCGCCGTGGTGATGATGCTCTTCTACCAGATGTACCGCCTGGCCGCCGAGCCGTTCTTCCTCTCGAACTTCAGGAAATCGGACTTCGTGGCGATGAACGCCGCGGCGCTGAAATACTACGTCATGGCCTCGATGCTGATTTTCCTCGGCATCGCGCTGTTCCGCGACGTGTTTGCGCTGATCGTGGGGCGCAGTTTCCGCGAGGGTATCTTCATTCTTCCGGTGGTGCTCGGGGCCAACGTGCTGACGGGCGTGTGGCTCAACCTCTCGTTCTGGTACAAGCGCGAGGAGCGCACTTCGCTGGCCATCGTCGTCACGGGTGCGGGACTGGTCGCCATCGTCGCTTTCGGGTTCTGGCTCATCCCGCTGTGGGGCTACTACGGGGCCGCGTGGGCGCGCCTGGCGAGCGAAACGGTGATGGTCGCCGTCAGCTGGTGGCTCAACCGCCGCTATTACCCGACGCCCTACGACTGGCGGCGCATCGGCGAATACGTCGCCGCGGCGCTCGCGGTTTTCGCCGTTTGCGAGGCTTTGACCGCCTCTGCGGACAATATGTTTGTAAGCTATGCGTTTAATATAGTGCTCTTTGCGTTGTATGCCGCCTACCTCGTCCGCCGCGAGCGGATCGACCTGGGGGCGATGCTGCGCGCATTCCTGCACAGGTAAAAAGTGAATCGGAGTATGCAGAAACGACTTTTCCCCAGAATCGCAGCCGCGGCTTCGGCCCTCCTGCTCCTCGCCGCCTGCGGTCAGTCCCGTCCGGAAGGCCCGGCCGAGGTGTTGCTGCATACCACGGCGGGCGACATTCGCATCGAACTCGACGGGCGGACGCCCCTTCACCGGGACAACTTCCTGAAACTGACCCGCGAAGGATTTTTCGATTCGGTGCTGTTCCACCGTGTGATCGCCGATTTTATGATCCAGGCGGGCGATCCCGCCTCGCGCCGCGCCCCGGCGGGCACGATGCTGGGCGAGTCCGATGCGGGCTACCTGATTCCCGCCGAGATCGTCTATCCGGCGCTGGCGCATACGCGCGGCGCGCTGGCCGCGGCCCGGACTTCCGACGAGGTGAACCCCGAACGGAAATCCTCCGGCAGCCAGTTCTACATCGTCTGGGGCAAGCCCTTCGACGGCGCGACGCTCGACCGGATTCAGCAGAGCGTGACCGCTGCGACGAACGGGGAGATCGTGATCCCCGATTCCCTGCGGACGATCTATGAAACCACCGGCGGCACGCCGTTCCTCGACGGACAGTACACCGTTTTCGGCCGTGTGACCGAGGGGCTTGAGATCGTGGAGGCCATTCAGGGCGTGGCGACCGATTCGGTCGGCCGGCCGCTGGAGGACGTGCGGATCATCCGGGCCGAAGCGGTTCGAAAATAGACTGAACATGAAGAAGACGACCGGAAAAATCGCCGTGATGGGCGCCAGTTTCGCGCTTTTCCTCTGCGGGGCCGGGGCGCTCCAGCTGGAGCGCGGCACGGCGCGGACCGTGATCCTCGCGGTGGTTTTCGCGGGTTTGCTGACGATTGCCGGGGTGCAGACCTTCCGGCGTATGAAAAATAAGGAGTAAAATGCGTTTTGCGGACATTACAGGACAGGAGGATTTGAAACGGCATCTGACGCAGTCGGTCGATGCCGGTCGCGTGAGCCATGCCCAGCTCTTCACGGGTACGGCGGGTTCCGGGGCGCTGGCCGTGGCCGTGGCCTATGTCCAGTATCTCTGCTGCCGCCACCGCTCGGGCGGCGACTCGTGCGGCGAATGCCCCGACTGCCGACAGATCGCGGCGCTGGCGCACCCCGACCTGCATTTGGTTTTCCCGGTCAACAAACAGGGCAAGAAGTCGGGAGAGGTGATGCGCAGCGACGAGTTCCTGCCGCAGTTCCGCGCGCTGTTCGCCGAGCGCGGGGGCTACTTCTCGCCGCAGGACTGGTACGACCGTCTCGACCTGGGCAAGACGCTCAAAGGCATGATCGCGGCCCGCGAGGCCGACGAGATCATCCGCAAACTGTCGTTCAAGAGTTTCGAGGCCGACTATAAGACCATGCTGATCTGGCTTCCGGAGGCGATGAACGAGGAGGCCGCGAACAAGATCCTCAAGATTCTGGAGGAGCCGTGGGACCGCACGCTTTTCATCCTGGTCTGCGAACATCCCGACCGCCTGCTGCCGACGATCGTTTCGCGTACGCAGGAGGTCTGCGTGCCGCGCATCGCGCCCGACGTGCTGGAGCGGGTGGCGCAGCAGCGGGGCGTGGCCGATCCGCTGCAAGCCCGCAACATGGCGCGCCTGGCAGGCGGCGATTTGCTGGAACTGGGCCATCTGGTGGCGGGCGAGAGCGATGCGATGCGCAAGGAGCATTTCGACCTTTTTTGCAGCCTCATGCGTTTGAGCTACAATGACCGGCACCTCGAACTGGTCGCCTGGGCCGAAGATGCCGCGCAGCTCACCCGCGAGCAGCAGCGGGCGTTTCTGCGCGATGCGGCGCGGCTTTTGCGCGAGAGCTTCATGCTCCATGCCGGTATCCGCGAGGTCAGCTATCTCTGGGGCGAGGAGCTGGCTTTCTGTTCGAAATTCGCCCCTTTCGTCGGCCCGCGGAATATCGAGCCGCTGATCGCCGAGATCGAGAGCGCCGCCGCGCAGATTGCGCAGAACGGCAATCCGACGATCGTATTCACCCATTTTGCCCTCTCGGTGAGCAAGATGATAAAACATTTGTGATTTATGGCACGTGTGGCACTTCTTTTAGGCGGTAATCAGGGCGATGTGAAACGGACCCTGCAAACGGCGCAGCAGCTTGTCAACTCCCGTGTGGGGGCCGTGCTGCGCTGCTCTCACCGTTATGAAAGCGAGCCGTGGGGATTCCCGGCCGCGGAGCGTTTTTCGAACCAGGCGCTGGAGGTCTCCACCGACCTCACGCCGCACGAGGTGCTCGACGCCTGCCAGCGGATCGAGCGGGAACTGGGCCGCAACCGCGCCGCCGAGGCGGTCGAGAAGGCCTCTTCCGGAGCCGTCTACTGCTCGCGGCCGATCGACATCGACATCATTTTCTACGACGACGAAGTGATCGGCGACGAACGCCTCACGGTTCCCCATCCGCTGCTCGCCGAGCGGGAATTCGCGCTGGTGCCGCTTTGCGAGATCATGCGCCAGCGGCGGCATCCCGTGACGGGAGCTACCGTCGGCGAGATGCTCGACGCGCTCCGAAACAAAT
>PPYF01614169.1_pt1 | contig 10147 bp, 5 predicted proteins | sample 1559871 | NCBI WGS metagenome assembly PPYF01 (sample SAMN08240021, study PRJNA423297) | Human gut metagenome, whole genome shotgun sequencing project.
ACCAGCTGCACTTCATGATCCAGCTGAGCGATAAGGTCGGTCAGCTTTTGTTTTTCGATCAGCGCCGCCCGGGCCAGATCTTCTTTCTCTTTGCGCAGGGCCAGCTCGGCTTTTTCCTGCCATTCCGCCTGCTGGGCGACCGCCTGCTCAATACGACGGGACAGCTGTTTCTTTTCCGCCAGCGCGCGGGCCGATGTCGAACGCACCTCAACCAGCGTGTCTTCCATCTCCTGGATCATCAGACGCACCAGCTTTTGCGGGTCCTCCGCTTTCTCCAGCAGGGAGTTGATGTTGGCGTTCACGATGTCGGCAAAACGAGAAAAAATACCCATAATTTCAATCCTCATAGTTCTGGTTTCAGGCATTCACCTGTGGCTTAGCTAATACAAATGGCGTGCCAACTTTTTATCTTATTGATTTTAAACAGGGTGGTTGCGAAACGTGCTGGGCATTGCTACAGTCACCTGGTTAATTACACTACTTAATGGCGAAATTCATCATGGCGCAGTACAAGGATAATCTGCTGGGCGAGGCCAACAGCTTTCTCGAGGTGCTGGAACAGGTTTCCCGGCTGGCCCCGCTGGATAAACCGGTGCTGGTCATCGGCGAGCGCGGCACCGGGAAAGAGCTTATGGTGCAGGAGAAGCTGTTAAGAGTGATTGAATATGGCGAGCTGGAGCGCGTGGGCGGCAGCCAGCCGCTGCAGGTTAACGTCCGGCTGGTGTGCGCCACCAACGCTGACCTGCCGCAGATGGTCGAGGAAGGTCATTTTCGTGCCGACCTGCTCGACCGCCTGGCCTTCGACGTGGTACAGCTCCCCCCGCTGCGCGACCGGCAGAGCGACATCATGCTGCTCGCCAACCAGTTTGCCATCCAGATGTGCCGCGAACTCGGTCTGCCGCTGTTTCCCGGCTTTAGCGAACGAGCGACCGCGACGCTGCTCGGCTACCGCTGGCCGGGGAATATTCGCGAACTGAAGAACGTGGTTGAGCGCTCGGTGTATCGCCACGGCGACAGCGAACATGAGCTGGACGCGATTATTATTAACCCTTTTCGTCAGTCCCCCGGCTCTCCGCAGGAAGCCGCGCCCGGCGATGAGCTGCCCGCGCTACCGCTGGATCTGCGCGATTTCCAGCTCCAGCAGGAAAAACGCCTGCTGCAGCGGAGTCTGGAGCAGGCGAAGTATCATCAGAAGCAGGCGGCGGAGCTGCTGGGATTAACCTATCACCAGCTCCGCGCGCTGCTGAAAAAGCATCAGCTGTGAGAGGCGCGCGGCAGCAGCAGCGCGCTCACCGCCATCGCCCCCAGACATAAGACGGCGTTAAACCACAGGGCATACTGGGCGGCATGGGCCATGCCCAGCGGTAAAAACAGCGCGAAAAGTGACGCTGTCACGGCGATACCCATCGCCCCGCCCAGCGAGCTGCCCATCTTATAGATCCCCGAGGCGACGCCGATTTTGTTCTCCGGGGCATTGGCCACCGCGGTATCCGTCGATGGCGTGGCGTAGCAGCCCAGCCCGAGGCCAAACAGCACGTTGCTGGCGAACACCACCCCGATATACAGCGCCTTTTCGAGAAAGGTGCAGGATATCAGCGCGATGGCGATAGCGGTCAACACCGGACCGGCCATCATCGGCAGCCGGGCGCCATAGCGCTGCAGCAGCTTCTCGCCGACCCGGATCATCGCCAGGACGGTCACCAGATAGCCGAGGGTCATCATCCCGCTCTCCAGCGGCGTCAGGTGGTGCCCTTGCTGCAGCCAGATGCTGGCGATCATCATGGTGCCAATCGCCCCATTGAGCAGAAAGTTCGACAGCACTGCCGCACCGTAGGCCCGATTGCGGAACAGCGCAAAATCAATCAGCGCCGCCTCGCCTTTGCGCATGCCGTTGCGGATAAATATCGTCCCCGCCGCCAGCGCCCCGGCCAGCATGGTCAACGACAGCGGGCTGCTCCAGCCCCAGCCGTGGCCCTTGCTGATAAACAGATTCACCAGCACCAGCGCAACAATCAGGCTCAGCAGACCGCCGACGTCCAGCTTATGCTGGCTGGCGCTGGCGCTGCGGCTCTCCGGCGTGCCGCGCAGCAAAAACAGCGCCAGCAGGGCAACGGCGATCGAGAAGACGAAGATCCAGCGCCAGCCCAGACCGGTGGCGATAGCCCCGCCGACGAAGGAACAGAGACCGCTGCCGCCCCACGAGCCGATGACCCAGAAGCTGACCGCCCGCTGCCGCGCACGCCCCTCATACCAGGTCTTAATCAGCGCCAGCGTCGCCGGCATAATGCAGGCTGCCGACAGCCCCTGCAGCACCCGGCCGGCGAGGAACAGCCCCGGTCCCTGAGCGACCACCAGCATGGCGCTGCCGACGATGCTTAGCCCCAGCCCAAGGGTGGTCATCCGCATCCGGCCAAACTTGTCCGCCAGGCCGCCGCTGGCGACCACGAAGCAGCCGCTGAACAGCGCGCTGAGACTGACGGCCAGAGTTAAGGTTTCAAGAGAGATATCAAGGCTGCTTTTCATCGCCGGCACCACGTTAATCACCGACTGGGCGAACAGCCAGAAGGTTAAAACGCTTAACACAATCCCCACCAGCAGGCGATCGTTGCCGACAAACGGGGTGTCGCTTATTGTGACAGTGCTCATCGCATGGCCCTCCCGTTTCTCGTGATTAGCGCAGATAGCGTTCCGTCAGGCCACACCACAGCGCCGCGCCGGTCAGCAACAGCGCGTCGTTGAAGTCATACCCCGGGTTATGCACCATGCAGCGATCCGGCTCATCGCCAGCGCCGATGGTGAAATAGCTGCCATGCGGGTGCTGCTCCAGCATGAAGGCAAAATCTTCACTGCCCATAAACGGCTTCACCTCGCCCACCTGCTCTGCGCCAAACAGCGCTGTCGCCACCTCCCGCACCATGGCGTTCGTCGCCGGATCGTTACGCAACACCGGACTGCCGTTGACGTGGGTCAGCGTGGCGGTGGCATTGAAGCTCTCCGCCTGGGCCACGGCGATATCATGGATCCGCTGCAGCACGGTCTCGCGCACCTGCTCATTGAGGGTGCGCACCGTGAGCTTCATCAGCACGTGATCGTTAATGATATTGGGCGCATGACCGGCCTGGATGCTGCCGACGGTCACCACCGCCGGTTCAAACGGGGTGATATTGCGCGAGACAATGGACTGTAGCGCGAGGGTAATATGGCAGGCCACCAGCGTGGCATCCACCGTATGCTCCGGCACCGCGCCGTGGCCGCCAACGCCCTTCACTTCAATATGCAGCGTATCGGAGGAGGCCATCATCGCCCCGTCGCGCAGGCCGATCTTGCCCAACGGCTGACCCGGCATATTGTGCAGGCCGAAGATGGCATCGCAGGGGAACTGGTCAAACAGACCGTCCTCGACCATTACCCGCCCGCCGTACAGCAACTCTTCCGCGGGCTGGAAAATCAGCTGCAGCGTGCCGGTAAACTGCCGGGTGCGCGCCAGATATTCAGCTGCGTAGAGCAGCGTGGTGGTGTGCCCGTCATGGCCGCAGCCGTGAAAGCGCCCTTCAACCTGGCTTGCCCACGGCTTACCGCTCCGCTCCTGCATCGGCAGGGCATCCATATCCGCCCGCAGGCCAAGGCGTTTTTTCCCCTCGCCGACGCGCAGCGTGCCCACCACTCCGGTGCCCGCCAGGCCGCGGTGAACCTCGTATCCCCACTCGCCAAGCAGTCGGGCGACCTCGCTGCTGGTCTGGTGCTCTTCAAAGCCGATCTCCGGCTGCTGGTGGAACCGACGACGCAGAGCTCACCGTACGCGATGTGCGTCAGCTGACCCAGCCGGAAAGCGATCTGCTGACGCTGCTGTGGGTACTGGAGGGAAGCGTAAATCTGGCGGTGGCGGAAGGTGCGTCGCAGCCGCTCGTCGCCGACGGGCTGGCGATCGTTAACCGCAACCGTCGCTGGAGCCTGCGCAGCGCCGGGGCCAACGCCGTGATGATCCTCACCCTCTCCGCCAGCTGGCTGGCCCGCCTCGATAATGCCTTTTTTGCCGTCGATTACCAGATAACGCCGCGCACCCGGGATGCCGATGACGGCCTGCGTCGCCTGATGCGCCAGCTGCTGGTGAGCGGCCTGGTCAATCATCCTGGCCATTACCGACTGGAGGCCAACCGCTGGCTGAGTGAGATAGCGCTGCTGCTGGCCACGCGCTTTAGCCAGCCCATCGCCTCCACGCCCCGGCGCGATACCGAAAAATGGAGCCGGAGAATAGCCAGCGTGGTGGCGCGGATCGACGCTAACTATCAGCGTCGCCTCTCGTTGCAGGAGGTGGCGGCCGCGGAATTTGTCTCCGAGGCCTGGCTGTCACGCTTATTTCGCAAAGAGGTCGGGGTTAGTTTTGTCCAGTACCTCACCGCGCTGCGCCTGCGCCACGCCGCCGACCAGCTATTAACCACCCGCAAAACCGTCCAGCAAATCGCCCGCGAACAGGGATTCGCCAGTACGCGAATGATGAGCGATTTGTTTAAGCGCCAGCACGGCGTGACGCCGCGCCAGTATCGTGAACAGCATCCTCTGGAGCTTGCCCGACCGCGCCCGCCGCAGGCCGATCGCTGGCAGCCGGTGGCGGCCGACCGGCTGTATGCGCGACTCAATGAGCCGGAACCACGCGACCGGGAAAGTCCCCCCCTGCCGATCAACCCACCGCAAACCCGAGAGATCAATCTGCGCGATCGTCCAGCGCGCCCCGCAGCGCTGCGCCATACCCGGATGGTGGTGACCGTGCGCGAACTGGACGATCTGCTGCGCGAAGATGTGCGCCGGGAACTCGAACAGCTGCACCACGCCCTACCGGTGTATGCCATCGATATCAACGATCCCTTTCTCAGCAGTCGGCTGTTCGGCACCGGCTGGGACGATCCGCAGATGGCCGGCTACGCCTGCTGGTACAACCTGCAGCAGATTTTTAGCTGGCTGGCGGCGATGGGCTGGCAGGTGATCCTGCACACCGGCGTCACCACCCGCAGCGACCTGCTGCAGCGCTTCCTGCAGCTCGCCGCCAACCATTTTCCGCCAGCCACGCTCAATAGCTGGCGCTTTGTCTGGCACTGGTCGCCGCAGGCCAGCGAAGCTGCGCGCCAGGCCGCCTGGCGGCAGCAGCGCGGGGTCCTTCATCGCCTGCTGCCGCAGCCGCAGCTGGGGATCTGGCACCGCTTTGCTCCCAGCGATCCCGGGAACGATCCGCTGTTCCACTCGCCGCTGCTGGCAGAGGCGGATTTTCTCGCCTGCCAGGCAGATGCCAACGAACAGCTGGATCTGGCCCAGGCAGACAGCAGCCGCCTGGCCTCCAGCGAACATTATCCGCTGCACAAGCTGCGGCAGATCCACAGCGCCCTGCGCCAGCGTCAGCTCAACCTGCCGCTGTGGCTGCTCTCCTGGAATACGCTGACCGGCGATACGCGGGATACCAACGGCCGCTTTTTTCGCGGCGCGCTGCTGATGGATAATCTGCTGGGGGTGGCGGACCAGGTCTGGCTGGCGGGCTTCTGGTTAAATTCAGGCCTCCAGGGCGAAGCTCGCGCCAACGGCAAGCTCGATACCTCCAGCCTGGCGCTGCACTATCTGCACGGCCTGCCGCGCCCGGTTTACTGGGTACTCTGGCTCTGGCGGCGGCTGTGCGGCGAGATCCTGGTTCACGATAAAAACCTGCTGCTGCTCCACCACCAGGGTCACTACCAGCTGCTGCTGCGCAATACGGTGGTCTACAATCCCTGGCTCTCCAGCGAAGCGGCCTTTATCCAGCGCTTCAGCCAGCCCTACAGCGTGCGGCTGCAGGGCCTGGATGGCAGCTGGCGCATCAAACAGCACCTGTTCGATCAGCACCACGGCGCGTTGTTCCCGCTGGTGGACGCCTTTCGCAGCCGCAGCGGCCCTGACGCCGAGGATTATCAGTGGCTGATGCATCAGGCCCGTCCGGCGCTCAGCGTGGATGAAGCCAGGCTCGATGGCTATTGGCTGCGGATCGACTCGCTGCAGAGCAATGCGCTGGTGCTGTATCAACTGGTCAGTTTCTTTCGTGGCGCCCATCCGCGTGACGTCGGCGCGGAAGGCGTTGACGATAAGCTGCCCCACCCTCTGCCAGTCCTCCAGAGTGCAGCGGGCCTCCGGCCGGGTAAACAGGCGGCGCAGCACGTTGCGCTCCGCCAGCGGCAGTTGGCTGTAGTCGGTCAGCACCCTGGCCGCCGGCGCGTTCCAGGCGATGACGTCCCAGCTGGCGGTGCGGATAATCGCCGGAATGGTGAAAGCGTCAAGCACCCGCTGCAGCCGCGGCGTCATATCATCCGTCACCGTCAGACGCGTCTGCGGCGGATGGCCAAAGGCGAGAATAAACAGATGCTCGCGCTCCGGGGTGGTCAGCCGCAGACCGCGGGCGATCCGCTCCAGCACCTCGCGGGAAGGCGCCCCGCCGCGCCCCTGTTCAAGCCAGGTATACCAGGTCGGGCTGATGCTGGCGAGTTGCGCGACCTCTTCGCGGCGCAGCCCCGGGGTGCGCCGGCGTCCCGCCGGGAAGCCAAACGTTGCCGGATCGAGACGCTGGCGGCGGGCGCGGAGAAAATCGCCTAAAGCATGGTTGTCAGAAGTGTTCATCATCTGCCTGTGGGTTCTGCCTGTTAGAATTTATACCCCGATAATGTCTCTACTTTTATAGTATGACATCGCAGGTAGGATACGCCTGAAACCCATTCAGGAGATCCATGATGCGTATATTTCTTACCGGCGCGAGCGGATTTATCGGCTCACGTATTCTTCCGGCGCTGCAGGCGTCGGGCCATCAGGTTATCGGCCTCGCGCGCAGCGAGAGCACCGCACAGGCCCTGAAGGCGGCCGGCGCCGAGGTGCATCGCGGCACGCTGGATGCCCCGGAGTCGCTGCTGGCTGGCGTCGGGAACGCCGACGCGGTGATCCATACCGCCTTCGACCACGACTTCAGCCGCTTTGCCGCTAACTGCGAGAAAGACCGCCAGGCGATCCTGGCCCTGGGCCAGGCGCTGCGAGGCAGCACGCGGCCGCTGGTGATCACCTCCGGCACGCTGATGGGCGACGACGGGAGCGGCGCCCCGGCCCGGGAGTCGTTCTTCAACTCAGCGCACTCCAGCCCGCGCACCGCCTCAGAGCTCGCCGGCCAGCAGTTGCTGGAGGCGGGAGTGGATGTCAGGGTGGTCCGCTTACCGCAGGTGCATGACACCGTGCGTCAGGGACTGCTGACCTGCTACATCGAACGCGCGGTCGCCAACGGGGCGGTAGCCCTGCGCGGCGAGGGAAGCAACCGCTGGTCAGCCGCCCATGTCGATGACGTCGCACGTCTGTATGTCAGCGCGCTGCTTCAGGGCGCGGCCGGCGAGCGCTATCATGCGGTGGCCGAAGAGGGGATCGCGTTACGCGATATTGCCGCGGTAATTGCCCACGGATTAAACCTGCCGCTGACCCACCTGGATGACTCGCAGGTCGACGCCTGGTTCGGCTGGTTTGCGCCGTTTACCGCCCTTGACCTGCGCGCCAGCTCGGCATGGACCCGCGAGCGCTTGCAGTGGCAGCCGGTTGGCCCCGGGCTGCTGGAGGACCTGCAGAATATGGACTATCATAAAGTGACACTGTCACAATAATCAAAACACGCTCCCCCTGTATCACACCCGACGGGTACGGCTAGTCGCCCGTCGGGTCATCGGCTTTCTCCCCGCTATACTGAATCTATTCTCTAGCGTCCGCACGCCGTCGCCGTTTGGTCAACCGCGGCCAAACAGAGCTGACTGGCGATATCGGCGATAAAAAGTTACCATGTTTCACTATACAGACTCGGTTCCGCGACTATTTTAATCAATTGACTGAATACTATACGCACCCGGTAACCGCATTATCCCTCAGGCTTGTTGAAGGCGGTGGTGAATGTCTATTAATCTTAATAAGATAGAGTTCAGCTCTATAATCAAACAGAAAATATGCGCCTGAAATTGTCATCTCTCCTGGCAGCCGTTTCCCTGCTGTGTGGGCCAGCTTTTGCCGCCCCTGCGCTCCCCGACCGCGCCGATATCCGCGATAGCGGTTTCGTCTATTGCGTCAGCGGCCAGGTTAATACCTTTAACCCGCAGAAAGTCAGCAGCGGCCTGATTGTCGATACGCTGGCCGCTCAGATCTACGATCGTCTGCTTGACGTCGATCCCTATACCTACCGGCTGGTCCCCGAGCTGGCGGAGAGCTGGGAAGTTCTCGATAACGGCGCCACCTACCGCTTTCACCTGCGCCGCCACGTCCCGTTTCAACGCACGGCGTGGTTTACCCCGACGCGGGACTTTAATGCCGATGACGTCATTTTTACCTTTGGCCGTATTTTTAACCGCGACCATCCGTGGCACAACGTCAACGGCAGCAGCTTCCCCTACTTCGACAGTCTGCAGTTTGCTGACAGCGTGGAGAGCGTCCGCAAGCTGGATAATCAGACCGTGGAGTTTCGCCTCAAGCGGCCGGACGCCTCGTTCCTCTGGCATCTGGCCACCCACTATGCGTCAATTACCTCTGCCGAATATGCCGCCCACTTAACGCAGGACGACCGCCAGGAGCAACTGGATCGCCAGCCGGTTGGCACCGGCCCGTTCCAGCTATCCGATTACCGCTCCGGGCAGTATGTTCGCCTGCAGCGCCATCCCGGCTACTGGCGCGGCAAACCGTTGATGCCCCAGGTGGTGGTCGACCTTGGCTCCGGCGGCACCGGCCGCCTGTCGAAACTGCTGACCGGAGAATGCGACGTGCTGGCCTGGCCGGCCGCCAGCCAGTTGACGATCCTGCGTGACGACCCGCGCCTGCGCCTGACGCTGCGCCCGGGAATGAACATCGCCTGGCTGGCCTTCAACACCGCCAAGCCGCCGCTGGATAATCCTGAGGTGCGCCATGCCCTGGCGCTGGCGATTAACAACCAGCGCCTGATGCAGTCCATCTACTATGGCACCGCGGAGACGGCGGCGTCCATGCTGCCGCGGGCCTCGTGGGCCTACGATAATGACGCTAAAATTACCGAATATAATCCGCAGGAGGCCCGCGCCCGCCTGAAAGCCCTGGGTCTGGAAAACCTGACCCTCAAGCTGTGGGTGCCCACCAGCTCGCAGGCGTGGAATCCCAGCCCGCTGAAAACGGCGGAGCTTATCCAGGCGGATATGGCGCAGATTGGCGTTAAGGTGATTATTGTGCCGGTAGAGGGACGTTTCCAGGAGGCGCGCCTGATGGACATGAGCCACGACCTGACGCTCTCCGGCTGGGCGACGGACAGTAACGATCCGGACAGTTTCTTCCGACCGCTGCTGAGCTGCGCGGCCATCGCCTCGCAAACCAACTTTGCCCACTGGTGTAACCGGGAGTTTGACGACGTGCTGCAAAAAGCGCTGCTCTCGCAGCAGCTCTCCTCGCGTGCCCCACTGCAGGGCGCTTCCCTGTGGAATGCGTGGCTGTTCTGGTTTGAAGGGGTGCTGCACTGGGATTTCGGCGTCTCCAGCATTAACGGCCAGCTGATTTCTGAGCAGTTGCGCGAGGTGTTCCCGGCGACCATGGAGCTGTGCATCCTCGCCTTCGGCTTTGCCCTGCTGATAGGCATTCCGGTGGGGATGATCGCCGGCGTAATGCGCAATAAATGGCCCGATACCCTGATCAGCGCCGTCGCGCTGGTCGGTTTCTCGATCCCGGTCTTCTGGCTGGCGCTGCTCCTGACCCTCTTCTTTTCCCTGACCCTCGGCTGGCTTCCGGTCTCCGGTCGCTTCGATCTGCTGTATGAGGTGAAAAACGTCACCGGTTTCGCGCTGATCGACGCCTGGCTTTCGGACTCGCCGTGGCGCCATGAGATGATCGTCAGCGCCGCCCGGCATATGGTGCTGCCGGTATTGACCCTGGCGGTCGCCCCCACCACTGAAGTGATCCGCCTGATGCGCATTAGCACCAGCGAGGTGTATGACACTAACTATGTAAAAGCGGCCGCCACCCGCGGCGTGTCGCGACGCAAAATTCTACTGCGCCATGTGCTGCACAACGCCCTGCCGCCGGTGATCCCGCGTCTCGGCCTGCAGTTTTCCACCATGCTCACCCTGGCGATGATCACTGAGATGGTGTTCAGCTGGCCTGGACT
>PPYF01603166.1_pt1 | contig 10145 bp, 8 predicted proteins | sample 1559871 | NCBI WGS metagenome assembly PPYF01 (sample SAMN08240021, study PRJNA423297) | Human gut metagenome, whole genome shotgun sequencing project.
TTCGCTACTCTTGTTGAGAAAACCGAATTGGCAGTTTTATTAGTGGAATTCTCAGAAAAGAGAGAAACTCTACAACAACTCAAACAGGATATTTACCGGATTGATCGGGACTTCATGGACTGGCACGAATAGATCGTTAGTTTTTGATGAGAAAATAACGGTCTTGGATGAGTGTCAGATCAGTAGTTCCGAGTACTGACGCACTCAAAAACAGCGGTTTGATCTAGTCTTGGATGAGTGTCAGATCAGTAGTTCCGAGTACTGGCCTTGTGCCCTAACATCGTCCAATGCTGTCTTGGATGAGTGTCAGATCAGTAGTTCCGAGTACTTAAACGTCGGGTCACTAGCTGGCACCAGAGTCTTGGATGAGTGTCAGATCAGTAGTTCCGAGTACATCTGCTCCGCAATGGCGTGTTTAAAGTCTGTCTTGGATGAGTGTCAGATCAGTAGTTCCGAGTACTGCATTGCTGGTATAGCGTGCGAAGTGGTAGTCTTGGATGAGTGTCAGATCAGTAGTTCCGAGTACGAGAAACCGCAGCCCTTTGGTGATGCTTTCGTCTTGGATGAGTGTCAGATCAGTAGTTCCGAGTACCGAGGCAACAATCATATCCATATCGATGGTGTCTTGGATGAGTGTCAGATCAGTAGTTCCGAGTACTAATCTCTGGTATTGGTTTGCTCATTTTGAGTCTTGGATGAGTGTCAGATCAGTAGTTCCGAGTACTTTACAGCTTGCATTCCAGTGATAACTTTAGTCTTGGATGAGTGTCAGATCAGTAGTTCCGAGTACTGGTATAGTATCAATGGGCAGACCGGCTTAGTCTTGGATGAGTGTCAGATCAGTAGTTCCGAGTACTAAAGCGGGTAGACATTGACTGTCTGGTCGGTCTTGGATGAGTGTCAGATCAGTAGTTCCGAGTACAAACGGAACTCTTTAACGTCGGCGACCTGGGTCTTGGATGAGTGTCAGATCAGTAGTTCCGAGTACGACGACGGTCAACAAACCATCGATAAGCAAGTCTTGGATGAGTGTCAGATCAGTAGTTCCGAGTACGCCCTGTTTGTGTCTTAGTAAAGAATAGCGGTCTTGGATGAGTGTCAGATCAGTAGTTCCGAGTACAATTAAGCTATCCATTGGCGTTGACGCGGGGTCTTGGATGAGTGTCAGATCAGTAGTTCCGAGTACCCTTTGTAGACGATATAAGCCGGGAGCAAGGTCTTGGATGAGTGTCAGATCAGTAGTTCCGAGTACATTAAGGAGCTCACCGACCAAATCCATAATGTCTTGGATGAGTGTCAGATCAGTAGTTCCGAGTACGCGTTGATATGCACCGATTGGCTTAATGTGGTCTTGGATGAGTGTCAGATCAGTAGTTCCGAGTACCCTGCAATCCCAACTGACTGATCGCGATACGTCTTGGATGAGTGTCAGATCAGTAGTTCCGAGTACAGAGGAGGTGTTACACTGGTGTTTCAAGGTGTCTTGGATGAGTGTCAGATCAGTAGTTCCGAGTACTTAGACGGGTTTACGACCACCGGTTTCTTAGTCTTGGATGAGTGTCAGATCAGTAGTTCCGAGTACTCACCTAATGAGTCAGCTTCTACCCGGCCCGTCTTGGATGAGTGTCAGATCAGTAGTTCCGAGTACGACGAAATGGAGTGTGTTTATTAAAAGTGAGTCTTGGATGAGTGTCAGATCAGTAGTTCCGAGTACTGCCATTGGTGAAGAACGACTTCATCGAGTGTCTTGGATGAGTGTCAGATCAGTAGTTCCGAGTACTATTGCAATCCTTGAGCTGATGGAATGTGGGTCTTGGATGAGTGTCAGATCAGTAGTTCCGAGTACGTCAACTCAGACAACGAATACTTTGAAGGAGTCTTGGATGAGTGTCAGATCAGTAGTTCCGAGTACAGTCTTTCACTGTTTTTGCCTCTCTTTTGAGTCTTGGATGAGTGTCAGATCAGTAGTTCCGAGTACTTCGCCACGCTAGCTTCGATCTTCCCAGCTGTCTTGGATGAGTGTCAGATCAGTAGTTCCGAGTACGGAAAAAACCGATGAATGGATCGACTTGGTGTCTTGGATGAGTGTCAGATCAGTAGTTCCGAGTACACGGTGCTTGCCGTGGTCACTCCCTCTGGGGTCTTGGATGAGTGTCAGATCAGTAGTTCCGAGTACGCATAAGGCTCCCGGTTGTCAACAAAGTTGGTCTTGGATGAGTGTCAGATCAGTAGTTCCGAGTACCTGGCAAGACAGCCAGACCGTAGCCAACGGGTCTTGGATGAGTGTCAGATCAGTAGTTCCGAGTACTTCTTCACATCTCCAAAAGACTTTACAGCTGTCTTGGATGAGTGTCAGATCAGTAGTTCCGAGTACAATTAGTTCGGCTAGGTCTGTGTCTTTCTCGTCTTGGATGAGTGTCAGATCAGTAGTTCCGAGTACTCTCTGTTAACGATATGAGTATCAACGGTAGTCTTGGATGAGTGTCAGATCAGTAGTTCCGAGTACCATTCCGGTGATAGTCTAGCCGATCAACTTGTCTTGGATGAGTGTCAGATCAGTAGTTCCGAGTACACAATCAAACCGGCTGATGGCACGGCGACTGTCTTGGATGAGTGTCAGATCAGTAGTTCCGAGTACGGCTTGTCATACTACGACGCTATCGTGTTCGGTCTTGGATGAGTGTCAGATCAGTAGTTCCGAGTACATCGGTGCCGACAAGATTGGCCACATCGTAGTCTTGGATGAGTGTCAGATCAGTAGTTCCGAGTACTCAATTCTTCGTAAGTCATAGCTACCTCCTGTCTTGGATGAGTGTCAGATCAGTAGTTCCGAGTACAGAATTAGAATTCCTTGACCAACGTAGTTCGTCTTGGATGAGTGTCAGATCAGTAGTTCCGAGTACGATGAAGTGCCTGGTTTTCAAACTCTGGTCGTCTTGGATGAGTGTCAGATCAGTAGTTCCGAGTACTCATTGTCACCAAGTTTAACCCCAGCTTTAGTCTTGGATGAGTGTCAGATCAGTAGTTCCGAGTACTGCTTGATCGCAAGCATTGAAGGCTGGTCCGTCTTGGATGAGTGTCAGATCAGTAGTTTTAGAGTTATAGACTAAGGGCGTTGCTGTTTTTAGCAATGCCCTTTTTGAAGTGATGAGGGAAAGGAAAATGTCTTCACGTTGGTAATCTAACGGGAACTTTGGTGGGCGATGTGCTAGGATAGGGCCAAAATGCTTGGAAGTGTTTGCCATGCAAATTGATCCCAAAATGATTCGCCCCGAACTGCGCCGGATCGGCAAGGTGGGGTACGCTGTTAACCTGTTGGCCAGCCCCGTACGCCTGCAACGAATGGGACGGATGATGGCGAAGGCGAAAATGCCCATTCACTCGCGGCGGGTGATCAAACAAGACGTTTGGATTGAACGCCCTGACCACAGCAAGCTTCGGTTGGCCATTTTCTGGGCCAAACAAGTCGTGACCAAGCGCCCGGCCACCGGGATCCTCTGGTTGCACGGGGGAGGCTATGCCTTGGAAAGCGCCGAAAATACATTGGTTTATGCTGAACAATTGGTGGCAGACGGGCGGTCCGTGATGGTGGCGCCGGATTACACCACCTCGGCGTTGGCACCGTACCCGGCGGCCCTGGACGACTGTTACCTAGCCTTGACGTGGCTAAGGGATAGCGCCACGAGGTTCGGGGTTAACCCCAATCAGTTGGTGGTCGGCGGCGATTCGGCGGTCGGGGGCTTAACGGTGGCCGTCTGCCTGCGGGCCCGCGACCAGGGGGACGTCTGGCAAATCCCAATCTACCCGATGCTTGACGACCGGCTGGTGTTAGCTTCGGCCAAGAAGAACGATGCTCCGGTGTGGAACTCCCGGGTTAATCAGGCGGCCTGGGACCTCTACTTAGGGGACTTGCCGCTCGACAAGATTCCAATTTACGCCGCCCCCGGCCGGGCTACCGACTTGGCGGGCCTGCCGCCGGCGATTACTTACGTTGGTGACCTCGACCCCTTCTTAGATGAAACCTGTTTATACGCTAAGCACCTTGAACGCGCCGGGATCCCGGTTGCTTGCAAAGTCTTTGATGGTTGCTACCATGGCTTTGACCAAGTGGCCCCGCACGCCGACGTTACGAAGGTAGCCCACGACTTTTTACGCACCGAATTCTTCAAGGCCCAGACCAATTATGGGCGGCAAACTAGGAAGCGCAAACCTTCCGTATGTAAACACCAAGCGCTCAGATTGCATTACGTAATCTGGGCGCTTTCGTCTTAGTATCTATTGAAAAGGTGGCTTGAGTTAAAGTTGGAATTACCATTCGGATTGCTAGTCGCTCCACTCGCTATCTAGCACCCCGTCTTCCAAACTAACATCCTTTTGGCGTAGTTCGTTTCCTTGAAAACCATTCTCCTTAAAGAGAGAAGGGGGAATGGGGCGGAAAATGATCGTACCGTCAGCGGTCTGTTCTACCGTGTAACATTGACCGTCAGGGATGCCAAACTCCTTTGGAATGACGAACGCCAATGAGTCGCCAACCTGTTGGACTTTCAGTTTCAGGGTCTGCCTCCTCGCTTTTTAGGGTACGTTTAGTATGCGCTAAAGTGGTGGGAAATGCACCTCAAGCGAATTAGCCACTTAGTCCTTGACCATTGCTTGGCCGCTGACTTCTTGGTCGTCCTTGCGCAGGATAAAGTATGCGTAGATGGCAGCACAGATAACGATGACGGCAATTACCAGGAAGGTCATCCGGTAGCCGATCTTATCGTGTAGCATCCCCAGTGGGGTGGAGAAGACGATTTGACCGATCTGGCCGGCAATTTGACCAACAACCATGTACATAGTGGCAGACAACCGGGTGTCAAAGTGAATCGTCAGGTAACGGAAGATGGCCAGGGCAAAGATCGCCGTTTCCGGGGCGTGGAAGAGCTTAACGATCGAAATGCCCACCGGGGTGGTGACAATCCCACACAACCCGATCCGCAAGAACATGATCGTGACCCCTAAGAGGATCGTCCGCCGTACGCCGATCTTCTTCATGATCCAAGGAACAATCGCCATCATGATCGATTCTAAGAAGACTTCCAGTGAGTTTAAGATCCCATAAGCCGTGTTTCCAGCGGCGTTGGTTTTAAAGAATTCGGTGAAAAACTGGGGAAACATCTGCTGGTCAAAGACCGTGTAAAAAGAACCACTGAGGATGATAAAGATGACCAGCTCCCACAGCTGCTTCATGGTAAAGACGTGGAGGATGTCTTTAAAGGTTGGCTTGACCGCCTCGTGTTGTTCTTCGACGACATTTTGGTACTTGGCCAAGGTCGCCGGGTTTTTGGTCTTGCCAAAGCAGAGGGTTAAAAAGGTCAGGAAACTAAAGGAACTGCACAACCAGAAAACGATGTAGGGGCTGATCGTGAATAGGTAGCCGGCGCAAAGGGCGGCGATGGCGTAACCAAATGATCCCCAGGCCCGGGCCCGGCCGTATTCAAAGCCAAACTGCCGGCTCATCTTTTCGGCCAGCGCCTCAAAGGTTGGTGAAGCCGCTAAGAAGGCAAAGGACAGGTAGATTGAACCTAGCACCGCCCCTAAAAAGAAGTTGGAATGGAGTAGGGGGGCATAGGCCCACGTGAAGAAGGGGCCGAGCAACATTTGCAAAACAGAAATCCCGATTAAGAGGTTGCGCTTCAGTTGCAAGCGATCCTGAATGGAACCATAGACAAACATCAGTACCAGGGTGATGGCGGAGTCAAAGGTGTAAATCAGTCCTACCTTGGTTCCGGAAAAGCCAAGGTCATTGGTCAACCAAATTTGAAAGAAGGACCACCAGATCCCCCACGACATGAAGAATAAGAGCAGGCTCAGTGAGCTTTGCAGGTAAAAGGGATTTTTAAAAACCGATTCTTGCTTTTTGTTCATGATACTTTCCTCCATTAAGCAAGGCGATAGGCAACGACCTCGGTGGTGCAACCGGTACCGTTAAGGAAGTGGGCGACTGGCCCCGTTGCGTAGTAGCGTTCGGTAAAGGTACTCTCCCCGTCGTTGACAAAGACTTCCACGGAACTAGTATCAACCAGAATTTGAAGGGAGCGCAACTGAGCGGCCGAGGCGTAGCGGTAGGCATCTGCTCCCCGCCGGTATAGGGTCAGTTGACCATCGGCGTAGGTGAGAGCGAGCAACTTGCCCAGCTGGTCATTGAGTTGCCAGCTAAATTCTTCGAGCAATTCCTTTGGCCAATGGAGGTCGATTTCACAGTGTTGGGGATCGGAAAGGGTAAGGGGCGTTTCAGCATTAACCAGGGTGGTTTCGTTGACGTCTTGGCTTTGACGTAGGTTTACGAGTTCCCAAATTGGTTGCTGAATTAGGCGGTTGTTTTGAATGGTCAGTTCCCGCGGGAAGGTTAGGCACCCCGCCCAGCCATCGGTGTGTTCTTGGAGCTGCTCTTCAAAGGGACTCATCCAACCAATTTGAATCCGCCGCTGGTCCGGCGTCAGCATTGTTTGGGTGGCATAGAAGTTATGGCCGTGATCGAGTTCCGTCAATTTAGTCCCGCTAAAGTGAGGGGTTCCATAATCAAGATGGCCAATTGAATAGTCGACCTGAGAAGAATTGAGGTTTTCATGGGTCGTAGCTTTGATGCCCATTGGTGAGGTTACCATTACGTCTTGCTCACCCAGGCTGAATAGGTCCGGGCATTCCCACATAAAGCCTTCGGTAGCTAAATCGTGGGCTTGGTCGATAATTCCTGCTTCTTGCCAGTGAAGTAGATCGGTGGATTGGTAAAGCAGTAGCCGCCCAAACCCTGCTGTATTTTGGCTCCCTAACACTAGGTAGTAGTGGTCGCCGTGTTGCCAAACCTTGGGGTCGCGGAAATGTTGAGTATTATCCTTAGGTGCTTCAATGACTGGATTACCGGAATACTTTTGAAAGTGGATTCCGTCATCACTAAAGGCAACGTTTTGGTTTTCCCAGAAGTGATCTTGGTCGCCGTCATCGTAATAGTGTTGACCAGTGTAAATGAGGTATAGGCGCCCGTCTTTAACGATCGCCGAACCGGAAAAGCAACCGCCATCGTCTTCTGGGTCTCCTGGAATCAGTGCGACGGGTAGATATTCCCAGTGAAGCAAGTCCTTGCTCCTGACGTGTCCCCAGTGCATTGGCCCCCATTCGGTGGAGTAGGGGTGGTATTGATAAAACACGTGGTAGTAACCCTTGTAAAAACAAAGGCCGTTGGGGTCGTTTAACCAGCCCCCGTTAGTCATGATGTGAAAATGTTGGCGGTAACGGTCATTGGTAACCGGAATGATCTTTTGTTCATCAAGTTGTGGCATCAGAGAAACCCTCCCATAAATTAATTTTGATAGCGCTTTCAACTATGAATGATAATCGGTTTGCAATTTTTGTCAAAAGTTTGACATAAATAAAAAGTGAAAATATGCTAAACGATTGACATAAACCGCACCAATTCGGGTTTGGAAAGGCCAACATGTTCTTTTACTCATATGATTAATGGTTCATCTATGGGTGAAAACGGGATGGCGTGCTTCCATCGTTGTGAAAAAAAGATTAAACTGAAGGTTAAGAACGGAGAAGGAGAAGGAAAAATGGCAATCCGACTAAGTGACGTGGCAAAGGAGGCGGGAGTATCCCCCACCACCGTTTCCAGGGTGATCAACCGGCGGGGGTACCTCAGTCAAAAAACGATTCACAACGTTGAAGCGGCGATGAGAAAGTTAAATTACCACCCTAACGCCAGTGCTAAACACTTACAGGCGCAAAAAACGATGACGATTGGGATTCTGGTACCCTCAATTTCTAACCCCTTCTTTGGTCAATTAACCTTTGATCTAGAACAGCAACTGTTTCAAGAAGGCTTCAACGTCCTGATTGGAAATGCGGTTCACGACCCGCAAAAGGAGCGGACCTACTTAGGGCGCCTACTCGGTCACGAGGTCGACGGGCTAATTGTCGCTACCCACAATAAAGACATTCCAGAATACGCGAATGCTAATTTACCGATTGTCTCGATCGACCGGTTTATTCGAACTGATATTCCTAACGTCAGTTCCGATAACGTTCAAGGGGAGCGGATGGCGACCGAAGCGCTCATTAAGCGCGGGGCTCGATACATCATCCACACCGACAGCATTGCTTTAAATAAGCACGATACCCTTCGTGAAGAGGCGTACCGTGAGGTGATGAACCAACACCACCGGGATCCAATTACTTACCAAGTTGATTTCGAGGCTCCCACGGAAGAGAAGATTGCGACCTTCACAAAGATGTTGGATCAGTACCCTGAGACTGACGGAATCGTGGCTAGTAATGATACAGATGCCTGCGTTATCTATAGTGTCTTGTTATCGCGTGGACTTCGGGTTCCCGAAGACGTCCAGTTAATTGGCTATGATGGAGCTCAAACTACCCAATCAATTTTTCCGGGGCTAGCAACGCTCGAACAGCCAATTCAGAAAATGGCGACTCTCGCCATCCAAGTATTGAAAAAGAAAATTGATCGTCAAGAAGTTGATGAGGAATACGTTCTTCCGGTTCGGTTAAAAGAGGGAACTACGATTAAACAACTTTGATGGTAATTCATTTCCCCGGCACCTGGGGAAACGACACCCGACAAATTTTTAGATTTGCGCAAAGAATGGGGGAGGTAGCCTGAGAACCTCAGTGCTAACGTGGTTTGTTGAGGATTGGTAATTGGCAATTGCGCCAAATTTTAGATTTGTCGTGTCCCTATTTTGGGGATTTTGCCAAATGTCAGGGCGTTGCGGCTTAATCAGTGGGTTCGATTGCGAAGCCTATTACGCTTCGCACCCAGGAAACAAGGAGTATGACTTCGGTTAACCGGTCGGCAGGAAAGTCTTTTGAAACAGTAAAGCGCTCGGATCACGTAGTGGCGATCCGGGCGCTTTCTTGCTTAAGTGAGGTTGGACGAGGTTTGGTGAAGTTGTTTGTAATCGTTTGCATTAGCCGTGTTGCCACGATCCCGATCAACGGCGGGGCGCTCCACCGTTAATTAAAAACTGGTCCCAACTTGATGAGGTTTTAACGCACTTCCTGAGGTTTTCACGAAGCGCTAACTATACTAAAAGTATAAGCTTGTATAGTTAGTTAGCGTCCGCTAGATTGAAATGGGGAAGTGATCGTATGAAGCAGGACGTGAAAAACAAGGTTGGGCTCGGTGGCCTAACTGGATTGATTATCGGTGGTACGATCGGGTCGGGGATTTTCACCCTCCCAGCTACCTTGACGGCCGGCGCCAATCCAGAGGGGATCCTGATTGGCTGGGCCATCGTGGCGGTCGGCATGTTTTCCCTAGCCGGCGTTTACCGGAACCTAACTTTGCAGCAACCGGACATTGATGACGGGATCTACGGCTGGTCCAAACGACTCTTTGGGGATCTTGGCGGCTTCATTGCCAATTATGGCCACGGGATCGGGGATGCCGTCGGGAACGCCTCTTACTTAACCGTTATGTTCTCGGCCTTCGGAGGCTTTAGTATCTTTGCCTTCTTTGGCTCGGGGACGACCTGGCCGGCGGTGATTGCGGCCTCGATTCTGCTTTGGATCATTACCGCCCTTGTCATGCGGGGGATTCATACCTCGACGGGAATGGACAACATTACCACCGTGGCCAAGGTCATACCGATTGCCATGTTTATCATCTTGGCGATCTAAACTTCTCGCCGCACATCTTCATGGCCCATTTCTCATCGACTCAGGTTTATAACGTCTCCACCCACACCTGGGCGCACAGTTCGATCTTCACTCAATCCAAGTCGGTCCTTTTGTCGGCCATGTGGACTTTGATCGGGACCGAATCGGGGACGATCTTTGCCACCCGGGCTAAGAAGCTTAGTGACGTCGCCAAGGCTACCAACATCGGGGAGCTCTTTGTCATCATCATGTTAGTGGGGACCTCGGTCCTGTCACTTGGCTTGATGGCACCAAGCAAAATTTCCGCCCTGCACGATCCCTCTTTTTGGTGCTGGGCGCTTACACCTACGCTAACAACTGGCTCTTTTTGGCTACCTTCATCCTCGGCTTTTGGTTAATCGCCTGGCGCCGGCATTTAATTGGCGTTCGGCAACTAGGGGTGGGCTGTTTAATTGACCTCGCCTTGGCTTGGCCACTGGCCCTCTTCC
>PPYF01017396.1_pt1 | contig 10144 bp, 6 predicted proteins | sample 1559871 | NCBI WGS metagenome assembly PPYF01 (sample SAMN08240021, study PRJNA423297) | Human gut metagenome, whole genome shotgun sequencing project.
AATATATATATTGCATTATTAATATAAATAGTATACAATAAATATGTAAGAAGAAAATATATTACATACTATTGAGTTGTGATATCGTTTTTTTAGATATTAATGCAACAATAATATAATTATCATATACTATACGGAGGAATTTAAATGAAAATAAAAGTAGGTCTAAATGGATTTGGTAGAATAGGTAGAGCAGTCTTAAGAATAGCAGAAAGTTCAAATGATTATGATTTTGAAGTTGTAGCTATAAATGCAAGAGCAAATGCAGAAACTCTAGCACACCTTTTCCAATATGATTCAAGTTATGGAATTTTCCAGGGTGATGTAGAAGTAAAGAGCGAAGACTGTATATCTGTAAATGGAAGAGATATAGCAATCACTAGAGAAAATCATCCATCAGAAATACCTTGGAAGGATCTAGGAGTTGACATAGTAGTTGAAAATACAGGTAAATTTAAAACTAGAGAAGATGCTATAGGACATATAGAATCAGGTGCTAAGAAAGTTGTTATAACTTGCCCAGCAAAGGATGAAGATATAACAGTAGTTCTAGGAGTAAATGATAAGGATTATGATTCAGATTTACATAATATTATATCAAATGCTTCTTGTACAACTAACTGTCTAGCTCCAGTAGCAAAGGTAATCGATGAAAAGTTTGGAATTGAAAACGGTATGATGACAACTGTTCATGCATATACTAACGACCAGCAGGTATTAGATAAGACTCATAAGGACTTAAGAAGATCAAGAGCTTGTGGAGCATCAATAATACCAACAACTACTGGTGCAGCAAAGGCTGTTTCACTAGTATTACCACAGTTAAAGGGTAAATTAAACGGTTTTTCTCTAAGAGTTCCTACTCAGACTGTATCAATTGTTGACTTAGTTGTAAATGTAAATAAGAAGGATGTTACAGCTGAAGAAGTAAATGCAGCTCTTAAGGAAGCTTCAGAAAATGAATTAAAGGGTATATTAGGATTCTCAGACAGACCTTTAGTATCAGTTGACTATAAGGGAGACGCTAGATCTTCTATAGTTGATGGATTATCTACTATGGTTATGGAAGATGGACTTGTAAAAGTATTATCTTGGTATGACAATGAATGGGCATACGCTGTTAGATCTGCAGACCTAGTTAACCTAATCTGTAAAAAATTAAATAAGTAATCTTGCTTAAATAAGCTAATGGTTTAAAATATTTTAATCCCAATATAGAATTCTGTATTGGGATTATTTTTATAGTTTATTTTAATATTAGTATATATTTTTCATACTATAATCTAAATAAAATATATAAACTTAATATTTCTAACGGTATATTTTGAAACATTAAGAAAGAATAAGACTGAAACTGAAAGATATAATAAAGTAAAAACAGAAAAAATAAATATTTCAAATGAGCTTATTACTTGCTTTTGGCAAGTGAGAAATATTCTTAATTTTCAAGTTTATTTACTTTTATTCATTGCTAGTGCGATTTTTATTAAAACTCTGGGTATATATGTTATAATAAGAGGATATAAATGCTACTTAAAAAGTGGTGTCTATATCATTATTTTATGTAATAATTAGATTTTTATTTTAGGAGGTATTAAGATGGAAGGGATCTATAATTTAGGAATAGATATAGGATCCACGACTGTTAAAGCCGTTGTACTATCGGATGAAGAAGATGTTGTATATAAGGAGTATAGAAGACATCTTTCTGATGTAAAAAAAGCTGTCAGCGATCAATTAAAAGATATATTTAAAAAATTAGGTAATATAAATGTTAAAACCGTAATTACTGGCTCAGGTGGTATTGGATTGTCAAAAAAAATAGGAATAAAGTTTGAGCAGGAAGTTATTTCCAGCACAGAATCTATCAATCACTATCATCCAGAAACTGATGCAGTAATAGAATTAGGCGGAGAAGATGCAAAGGTGACATTTTTATCTGGAGGAATTGATCAGAGAATGAATGGAATCTGTGCAGGTGGTACGGGTGCATTTATTGATCAAATGGCATCTCTTCTAAAGACTGATGCTTCTGGTCTAAATGAACTTGCAAAAGACTATAAAGTTATATATCCAATTGCATCTAGATGTGGTGTATTTGCTAAAACAGATATACAGCCACTTATAAATGATGGTGCAAGTAAATCAGATATTGCTATGAGTATATTTAATTCTGTAGTAGTGCAAACAGTAAGCGTTCTTTCTTGTGGTAGAAAAATAGCAGGTAAAGTTGCTTTTTTAGGAGGGCCGTTATATTTCTTATCAGAACTTAGAAAGCAGTTCTCTACTGTATTAAAACTTGACGACGAAGATATTATATTCCCAGATGATGCCCAACTATATGTTGCTCTTGGAGCAGCTCTTTTATCTAAGAAAGAAGAAGCATTTTCTATAAAGGATTTGATTCAAAGAGTAAGCTCTATTGATTCACTTGAGGATGGAAATAGCGAAGAAATAGTTCCTTTATTTAAAGATGAAGATGATTATAGAAATTTTACAGATAGACACTCAAAAGCTACTGTAAAAACACGTGATATAAACACTTATAAAGGTCGATGTTTTCTAGGTCTAGATGCTGGATCTACAACAACTAAGGCTGTATTAATTAGTGAAGACGGAGATATATTGTATACTCACTATGGAAGTAATGAAGGTAGTCCATTAGATATGAGTATAAAGATACTTAAAAATATTTATGAAGTTTTACCTGAAGGTTCAAGTATATCCAGAGCCACTGTTACCGGATATGGTGAAGAACTTATCAAGAAAGCCTTGAGATTAGATGAGGGCGAAATAGAGACAATTGCACATTATAAGGCAGCAAAATTCTTTGATCCAAAAGTTGATTTTATTTTGGATATTGGTGGTCAAGATATGAAATGTCTAAAGATAAAAAACGGAGTAATCGATCAAATAATACTTAATGAAGCCTGCTCTTCAGGTTGTGGTTCTTTCTTAGAGTCTTTCGCTAAGTCACTTCATATGGATGTCGTTGATTTTTCAAAAGAAGGTATTTCGGCTGATAATCCTGTTGATTTGGGATCTAGATGTACAGTTTTTATGAATTCAAGAGTTAAGCAGGCTCAAAAAGAAGGTGCTACAGTTGCAGATATATCTTCTGGTCTAGCTTACTCAGTAGTTAAAAATGCTCTTTTCAAAGTTATAAAGTTAAGAGATGTTGAGGAGCTGGGTCAAAATGTGGTTGTTCAAGGTGGGACATTCTACAATGACTTGGTACTTAGATCATTTGAGATACTTACAGGCAGAGAAGTAACTAGGCCAGATATAGCAGGGCTTATGGGAGCTTTTGGAGCAGCATTGATTTCAAAAGAAAACTTCAAGGGGATTAGATCTAATATACTTAATATAAATCAGCTAAATGACATCACTGTTGAATCAAGTGTAACAAGATGTAAGGGTTGCCCTAATAAATGTCTTTTAACTATAAATAAATTCTCTGAATCAGAAATATTTGTTTCAGGAAATAGATGTGAGGTTGGAGAAGCAATATACACTAATTCAAAGGTAAAGAAAGATAAAGATGTAATTAATCTGTATCAGTATAAGTATGATAAATTATTTTCTTATAAATCTCTAGATAAAAAACTTGCTCCTAGGGGAGAAATTGGAATCCCAAGAGTTCTAAATATGTATGAAAATTATCCATTTTGGCATACTTTTTTAACAGAACTAGGCTTTTCAGTAGTTTTATCTAGTAAATCTTCAAAGAAAATATTTGAAAAAGGGATAAGCTCGATAGCATCAGATACAGTTTGTTATCCTGCAAAGCTTGTACATGGTCATATTGAAGATTTAATTGAAAATGGAATTGAAACTATATTTTATCCATCCATAACTCATGAGTTTAAAGAGGATAAAAATTCTGACAATCACTTTAACTGTCCAGTAGTAACTTCATATCCAGAAGTTATCAAAAGTAATATGGACTCAATAGATGAAAATAATATTAAATTTATAAACTTCTTTATCACACTAAATGATAAAGAAAAATTAAAAAAGAGAATTTATGGTGCTATGAAATATCATTATCCTGATATTTCAAGAAATGAAATAAATAATGCTGTAGATAAAGCGACTAAAGCATACGATGATTTTAAGGAAGATATTAGACAAAAGGGTGAAGAAGCGGTAAAAACTTTAACGGAAGAAAATAAAAAAGGAATAGTTCTTTCAGGACGTCCATATCATATAGACCCAGAAGTAAATCATGGAATACCAGAGTTGATTAATTCACTTGGAATGGCGGTTTTAACAGAAGATTCCGTGTGTCATTTGGCAGATATGAAAAGACCTCTTAGAGTTGTTGACCAGTGGGTATACCACTCCAGACTCTATAAAGCAGCGGCTTTTTGTAATGAACATGATAATTTAGATATGGTTCAATTAAATTCATTTGGCTGTGGCTTAGATGCTGTTACAACTGAACAGGTGGAAGATATACTAAATGAAAGATCAAAGATACATACAGTTATAAAAATAGATGAGGGTAACAATCTTGGTGCAGCAAAGATTAGACTTAGATCTTTAAAGGCTGCTATTAACGAAAGAGAAAAAAGTGGAATAAAGCCTTCAAAGATAGAGCCTAAGCCTGTTGAATATCAGAAAAATACTAGATTAAATCCAGAACATACACTTTTAGCCCCACAAATGGCACCAATACAATTCCAGTTTATAGAAAAAGCTGTACAAAATTCAGGTCTAAAAGCAGTTGTTCTTAATGAAAATTCCTCAGAGATAATAGAAGAAGGTCTAAGATATGTAAACAATGATGCTTGCTATCCAGCTATAATAGTTATAGGACAGATAATACATGCACTTAAATCTGGCGAATATGACCCTGAAAATACAACTGTATTGATGAGTCAAACAGGCGGAGGATGTAGAGCAACAAACTATATCGCTTTTCTTAGAAAAGCACTTAAGTCTGCAGGATTTGAAAATGTAGCCGTTGTATCTATTAGTGCACAAGGAGTAGAGGATAATGGACTCAGAGAACATGTAAGTCTATCACTACTTAACAAATTAGTAATGGGTATAATATATGGAGATCTTTTAATGAAGGTCCTACTAAGGGTTAGACCTTATGAAAAATTCCATGGAAGTGCAAATGCTCTTTATGAAAAATGGGTAGAAAAATGTAAAAATTCTTTGGCAAATGGAAATATGAGAGAATTTAAGCAAAATATAAATCAAATTGTTAGAGACTTTGATAATTTGGAAATAACAAATGAAAAGAAACCTAGAGTTGGTCTTGTAGGAGAAATTCTAGTTAAGTTCAGCCCAATTGCTAACAATGACTTGATTTCTATACTGGAAAAAGAGGGTGCTGAGGCTGTTGTTCCAGAGTTGTTAAATTTCTTCTTAGCAGCTGCATATAATACAGTCTATAAAAAAGATAACCTTGAAGGTACTTTTAAATCTATGGTTGGTGGAAAAGCAGTTGTTAAGATAATCGAAACTTATCAAAGAACTTACTACTCAGCCCTTAGAAAAAGTAAAAGATTTGAAGCTCCTCAAAGAATTTCTGACTTAGCAAATCACACTAAGAGATTTGTTTCACTTGGTAACCAAACAGGAGAAGGTTGGTTGCTTCCAGGAGAAATGCTTGAACTTTTAGAGTCTGATTGTAATAATATAGTTTGTATGCAACCCTTTGGCTGCTTACCAAACCATATTATAGGAAAGGGTGTTATAAAAGGTATTAAAAAAGAATATAAAAAGGCTAATATAATACCTATTGATTACGATGCTTCAGCTACATCTGTCAATCAGCTAAATAGAATTAAACTTATGCTTTCTACAGCCTTTGATGAAATAAATGGAAAAATTGAAGAAAAAAATGACTTCAAGCCAATCGATTTAAATTCGGCAAGTAGATAGTATATAAAATAGTATGCCTTATAATTAAGGCATACTATTTTCTTAAAAATTTTTAATAAAGGGGTAATTATGAATATAACTAATGAAGCTATTGAGTCACTTTATAAGGATAATCTAATAAATGAGGAACTTATTATATATAGCGGTAAGTTTTGTATATATACAGATATACAAATAAAATGTGACGGTATAATATACTATAAAATTACAGACCCCGTAGCAATTAATTTCAAGGCCGATGTCTTCCAATATGAAGACTTGCTTGATAAACTTGATGAGCAGTCACTAGATAATGTCAAATTAGAAATTACAGGATACAAACTCATAGACGCAGAAATTGTTTCCTTTAGCAATGGAAGAATAAAGGGATATGTAAATGATTTACTGATGAAATCAAAAGATAGTACAGTAGATTATATACAATTTGACATAGTTAATATGGATAAAATACCAGGTAAATTGGTAAATTACGGGGAATTAGTATATGCTGGGAGAATCGAATTCTCTATAAATGAATTTAATATTGTTATAGATAAAAGTTATGACTACAATAAAGAACTTCATGGAGAACTTGTATCAAAGAACGCTTGTATTATAACTCATACTGGGAGAATATATAAAAATGATTTCGAAGCTTTTAAAACTAAAAATATTGATGGTTTAATCCATAGAATAGCTACAGCTATGAGCTTTGCCTGTGGTAGGTATATCAATATTCCATATGCATATGGATATAGAAAAAACAAAAATACATACAGAGCTTGGTATAGGATGTTATCTAGTGATTATAGATTTGTTTTCAAATGGACAACCACAATTGCCAACTGTCATAATTTTGAAAAATATCTATCCATAATGTGTAAAAAATTAGAAAACGACTATTATAATGACGCTATTACCAGCATAATCGATTGGTATATAGAAGCACTAAATGGTTTAAATATGGGGAATAATATAATTTCTATACAAACTGCATTAGAAATGCTATCTTATGTTGTTTTGGTTGAGGAAGAAGAGTTTTTCTCACAAAGTGAATATGACTCGCACATCGCTAGCCACAATATAAGATCCCTATTAAAAAAATGTAAAATTGATTATTCAATACCAGATGGTGATTGTTTTTCAGATGAGATAAAAGAATCATTTGATGATGGAGTTGATTTAATTACTTATTGTAGAAACTCAGTTGTACATCCTAGCAAAAAGAAAAGAAATGTAGATTTAGAGTTTGAAGAAATATGGAGTGTTATTCTTTTAGGTGTTAATTATATAGAATTATGTATTTTATATATAATTAATTACAGAGGGGAGTATACCAATAGGTTTAAGGACTTTTATTTCGGTGATATAGAAATTGTACCTTGGGCAAAAAAATAGAATTTTAAAAACTTTATATTATTTTATAAAATTTACTTGACAATTATCAGAATTTGTAATAAACTCAATACAACATCAAAATAACTTAATGACATTGATGAGAAATAGTAATTATGTTGATTTAAACAGAGAGTTGCTGGTTGGTGAGAAGCACATATATGACACATAATGAACACATCTCGGAGTCTGGTACCGAATTTAAGTAGGCTATCACGGGAGCACCCGTTACAGTGCCAGGGTATGATTGTACCTAGTGAGGTCATTATCGTGAGGTAATGATAAATAGAGGTGGGAACACGAAGTATTGTAATTGATACTCTCGTCCTCTGACAGAGTCAGAGGATGGGAGTTTTTTTATTTCTTTTTTTAAAAGATTGAATATTAAAAGTGTTAGAAAAATTCTAATTAAAATTGCGCGCATCACGAAATTAAGGCTTCCATACTCTAAGACTCAGATAAATCTTGATAAATATAAATAGAATGAATTAACTGTAGGAGGTATTTAAAATGAAAAAATCAATTTTTAAAAAAATATTACTAGCTACTTTAGGAGTAGTACTAGTATCGAGTCTAGTGGCATGTGGTTCAGATAAGGAAGAAAAAACGAATGATGTCGCAAAAGATAAGGAAATAATAGTTGGATTGGATAATACATTTGTTCCAATGGGATTTTTAGATAAAGATAACGAGCTTGTTGGCTTTGATATAGACCTTGCCAAAGAAGCTTTTAAGAGAGCAGGCTATAAAGCTAAGTTTGAAAATACAGATTGGTCTATGAAGGAACAATCTCTAAATAATGGAAGTGTAGACTGTCTATGGAATGGATACAGCGTAACAGATGAACGTAAAGAAAAAGTTGCTTTTTCTAAACCTTATTTAGATAATAAGCAAATAGCAATCAGCTTATCTAAAGAACCATTCAAGAATTTAATGGATCTAAAGGATCAGCCAGTAGGAACTCAAGCAGCATCTTCAGCATTAGAAGCTATAGAAAATGATAAAGATTTTATAGATATCATCAAAGATAAGAAACCTGCTACATATGACACTTATGACAAAGCCCTTAGAGACTTAGAAATTGGAAGAACTAAAGCGGTTATAGGAGATGAAGTATTATTGAAGTACTATATAAAACAAAGAGATCCTGAAAAATATAAAGTTCTTGAAGGCAATTTAGGAAGCGAAAAATATGCTGTTGGCTTTAGAAAAGACGACAATGAATTAAGAGAAAGTATTGATAAGGCTCTTGATGAAATGAAAGAAGATGGAACTTTTAAAAAGATAGAAGATAAATGGTTCAAATAATTTTTAGAAAAAGTAACTAGGAGGAAATAAATAAATGATTGATGGAGTGAAGATAGTATTGGAATTATTCTTTTTTACAACTATATTTTCAATACCACTAGGAATAGGAATTGCCTTTATAAGAATTTCAAAAAATAAAGTAGCCAGAAGTGTTACAAGCCTTTATATTTGGATTATGAGAGGTAGCCCTTTATTATTACAAATGATGTTTCTATATTATGGACTTCCGCTTTTAAGCGATAAACTTGTATTTGATAGAATGCCAATTGCTATAATAGCATTTTCAATAAACTATGCAGCTTATTATGCTGAAATATTTAGATCTGGACTTGAATCAATTGACAAGGGTCAATTTGAAGCGGCACAGGTATTAGGCTTTGACAAATTAACTATGTATAAAAGGATTATTCTTCCACAAGTAATTAAAAGAGTTCTTCCGCCAATATCAAATGAATTCATAACACTTGTAAAAGATACTTCTTTAGTATATATATTAGGTCTTAATGATTTGTTAAGAATAGCTACGGCAGCAAGCAATAGAGAAGCAAGTCTAATGCCATTTGTATATGCAGCAGTAATATACTTAGTAATGACGGCAATACTTACAAAGTTACTATCTATTGTTGAAAAGAAATATTCATATTATATTTAGGGGTGTTAAAATGTTAAAAGTTGTAGATTTAAAAAAGAGTTTTAATAGTACGAATGTCTTGAAAGGAGTCTCATTTGATATTTCTGCAGGAGAAATTGCCGTAGTACTTGGTAAATCTGGTGCAGGCAAAACTACTCTTATGAGATGTATAAATGGACTTGAGTCATTTGATAGTGGGAAAATTATAGTAGATGACATTCAAATTAATAAAAGCTCTGATATGAAAAAAATAAGAGGTCAGGTTGGAATGGTCTTTCAAAATTTCAATTTATTTCCTCATCTTACTGTTTTAGAAAATATAATAGAGTCTCCTATAAATGTTTTTAATAAAAATAAAGAGGAAAGCATTAAATTAGCTATGGATTTACTTGAAATGGTTGACCTATCAGATAAAAAAGATTTCTATCCTTTTGAACTATCTGGAGGCCAGCAGCAAAGAGTAGCAATAGCAAGAAGTTGTGCCTTGATGCCAAAAGTTTTATGCTTTGATGAACCTACATCAGCTCTAGACCAAGAAAATATAGAAAAAGTAATTGATATTATAAAAGCCTTCAAAAAAAGAGGAATGGCTATACTAATAATTACTCATGATACTGTTTTTTCAAAGAAAATAGCAGATAAAACTCTTTATATAGAAGATGGCTTATTGATAAATAAGACTTCAGTTTAGAAATTTTGTTTTAGTTAGATCCATCAATCATTATAAATCCCCATTGTCGTAATTTACGATGGTGGGGATTTTATATGTTTATATAGAATGTATAATTTTTTAAAATTAAGTAATAAAAGAATTTTACACAGCAGAAAAGTAACTTTATTCTTTTTATATCACTCAAAAAGTCATATAAAACTTTATATAAATATATACTTTTAAAAAACTATGAGGATATTTTTATATCAATATTATTT
>PPYF01209201.1_pt1 | contig 10144 bp, 8 predicted proteins | sample 1559871 | NCBI WGS metagenome assembly PPYF01 (sample SAMN08240021, study PRJNA423297) | Human gut metagenome, whole genome shotgun sequencing project.
GCCCACAACTGCGCTTGATGTGGTAGTACAGAGGGGAATACTGACTATGCTGTCAAGAGTGCAGAAGAAACTCCAAAATTCCATGGTCATCGTGTCTCACGACATGGGGGTGCACTATCAGATCACAGACAGGCTTGGAATCATGTATGCAGGGCAGATGATAGAGGACGGCCCTACACAGGAGATATTCGGGAATCCAAAACATCCCTATACGCAGATGCTCATCAAGGCCCTGCCGAGACTGGGGGATGATACACAAAAGGAAGGGATCCCCGGCCTGCCCCCAAGTCTGAGAAATCCGCCACAAGGCTGCAGATTTGCGGCCCGCTGTCCTAAAGCTTCGGACAGGTGCCGCAGGGAACAGCCTGTATCCGTCTCCGTGGGGGAACGGCATCAGGCCAGCTGTCATCTGCTTGCAGAGGGAAGGAGGTAGCGGTGGAAAATTATAATTTATCCATTAAGGATCTGACAAAATCTTTTAAAATAGGTGGGATGATCTTCGGTACCAATATTGTAGCTGTGGATCATGTAAACCTTGATATCAATTCAGACAAACCATGGATCATGGCCATAGTGGGAGAGTCGGGAAGCGGGAAGAGCACACTTGCAAAAATGGTTTTGAAGCTTCTGGAGGCGGGAAGCGGGGAAATTACCCTGGGCGGTGAGAACCTGTCTGTATATGACAAAAAGAAAAAGGAATTCAGGAAAATGGTGCAGCCTATCTTCCAGAACCCGTTTACTGCTTTCAGCGCAAGAAGAACCGTGGACAGTTATCTGTACGAGACCGCCTGCAGTCTGGGTGGTATGAGATCAAAGGAGGAGGCAGAGGAGAAGATCCGTGAGACTCTGGCCGAAGTGGGACTTAACATAGAACATGTCCAGGGGAAATTCCCCAATCAGTTTTCCGGAGGGGAATTGCAGAGGATATCTATTGCCAGGGCACTGATCACAAAACCGAAGCTGATCGTGGCAGATGAGCCGGTGGCAATGATCGACGCCTCCCTCAGAATGAATATTGTGAACTTGTTCAAGAAGCTGAAGAATGACCATCATGTGAATTTTATTTATATTACACATGATCTGTCTACAGCCTATTATGTGAGTGATTATATTGCCACCATGTACAGAGGAAATCTCATTGAATTCGGAAAGGCAAAGTCAATTTTAGAGAATCCGGGGCATCCCTACACGGAACTTCTGCAGGAATCCATCCCTGTTGTGGGGAGGAAGTGGGATCAGGATATGGTACTTCCTGACCTGGAGACAAAGGAATTTGCCGCCGCTGCCTGCAAGTTCGCGTCCAGGTGCAAATATGCTTCGGAGCGATGCAGACAAAAAAGCCCCTCCATGTATCCCATGGGAGAAGGTCATACCGTTTTGTGTTACCGCTATGAGCAGAAATAATTTAGGAAAGGATGTAACTGTGAACCAGCAGAACAGTTGTGAAAGGATAAGGAAAACATGATAGGAGATATGAGCAGTTTAAGTAAAATGCAGGATATCAGGACACGTTCTGTAAGTCCTGAGAACTTTACAGGAGAGAAGGGAGCCGGAGGGCAGGCCACAGAGGGAACCGGGGCCTCCTGCGCAAGGGATCTGGGCAAGGGATGGAAAGTTTCGCCCTCTGTGCAGATCGAGCCGGGACAGACATTTACTCTGGCTGATATCAAAGGACAGGGTATGGTGAAGCACATCTGGGTGACTACCAGCAGTATGCAAAACAGGACTCTGGTGCTGAGAATGTACTGGGACAACCGGGAGCTTCCTTCCGTTGAGGCTCCCCTGGGAGATTTTTTTGCAAGCGCGGATGAGCAGCAGTATGAGCAGCTTACTTCTCTCGCAGTGTGTGTGAATCCCCGCAGGGGGCTGAACTGTTATTGGGACATGCCGTTTTATGAGGGCTGCCGCATGACACTTGAGAACCTGGCAGAGGAACCTGTGATCGTGTATTACCAGATTGACTATCAGCTCAGAGAATTGGAGGAAGGCCATGGATATTTCCATGCACAGTACCGCCGGACAAATCCCCTTCCATATAAAGAGGACTATACTGTTCTGGATGGAGTGAAGGGAAAAGGACAGTATGTGGGCACTTATATGTTCTGGGGAGTAAACAACAACGGATGGTGGGGAGAAGGCGAGATCAAGTTCTTCATGGACGGCGACCGGGAGTATCCCACCATCTGCGGAACAGGAACGGAGGATTATTTCTGCGGGGCCTATGACTTTGAGGTGGACGGGGTTTACCGGCCGTACTGTACCCCATATGCAGGTCTGTCTAAGATCACCAATACGGACGGTGCCTACAAAACCCAGCAGAGATTCAGCATGTACCGCTGGCATATCACAGACCCGGTGTATTTTGATGAGGATTTAAAAGTGACCATCCAGGCGTTGGGATGGCGTTCGGGGGGCAGGTATCTGCCGCTGCAGGATGACATTTCATCTGTGGCCTACTGGTATCAGGACAGGCCCGTACCCAGTGGTTCCGTGCTGGGCAGCAGAGACGATATGGAAATCATATAAGACAGGAGGAACCGGTATTGAGAGGGAAAATGATGTTGGGAGCTGTTCTTTTGCTGCTGCTTGCAGGAGGGGCATATGCTGTATGGGAGATAAACAGGATACCGGTTCCTGTATCATGCTACATATATGACCAGTGCGGAGGATGTTCTGTGACAGATCATCCCTGCAATGCGTGTACCGGGGAACGGCAGTACAGGATCAGGATGGAAAACATGCTGGAGGAGGCAGGAGTGAGGGATCAGGTGGATCTGAAGATTTACAATGTCCTTTACTCTTTTTACAGAAATAATCTGACAAAGGCAATGGAAGCTGCCAGCGAACCGGCAGAGATGACCTACCCTGCAGTCTTTGCAGGCAGCACCATGCTGCTGGGTCAGGACGAGGTGGAGGCAAAGCTTTTATCCGCCATACGGGAGGAAGGAGCCTGGCAGAAAAAGCTGGGATATCTGCTGGGGATCAATCAGGAAACACATATGGGGAGCCGTGAAATTTCCCGTATCGTATTTTTTACCATGGAGGGGTGCCCTGACTGTCAGGAGGCAAAAGAATGGCTGGATGCAAGGAATGGGGAACTGGGCGGAAAGCTGTATGAAAAATTTGATTTTTACCCTGTGGGCAGTGAAGAACCGGGAAGCTGGGAAATGCTGAAAAAGTTCTATATCCTTCATGGGAGAGAACAGGAATCTCTCTGGGTACCCACAATTGCGGTAAATGACCGGTGTCTGATCGGCATGGATGAAATCAGGAATTATTTTGAGCATTATGATACAGACGAGAAAATCAGGACAGAGGTACCGAAAGATTATGAGTAAACTGAAGCTGAACAGACCAAGAACATTATGGATAAAGACTATTTTGATTTTCCTGACAGGCGGCATATTTATCTGTGTACTTTTCAGCATACTGTATTACCGCACAGTGAAGATCATGACGGAAAAGACAAATCTGCTTTTTGAAAATACAGTTTATCAGGTCTCTGAGAGATGCAGCCAGGAGACTGGGCAGATGGAAGATCTGATACTGGGAATTTCGGAGAATCAGTGGGTCAAGAATTATCTGTCCGGGCTTCTGTCCGGTACGGATAATTTTTCTATGACAGAGGTGCGTATCGTGCGGGAAGCTCTGCGGGAGAGAAATCTGAGTATGGCTGAAAATGTATACGTCTATACAAAGGATTATGAACCCATCAACTGTTTTTACAGGAATGCGGTTTTTGACACTGCGGAGCCATATAAAACATATCTGGAGGAATACCGGGAGATGCCAAATGGAAATATACTCTGGAGATATCCGGAGGGGGAACCGCGTATGATGGAGGCCGTAAGCTATATTCACGATGGGGATATAGTCTACGGGCTTTTGGCTGTTCAGTTTACACAGGATAGTTTTGAGACTCTCTTTACAGCCAAGAATAAAAGCCGTCAGGAAAAAATGCTGCTGACAGATGCGGATGGGCGTATTCTGTTTACAGAGGACAGGGACCTGATCGGAAGATATTTAAAGACGCAGGGGGAGGAGGAGGAACATCATGTGGTCTATCCTTTGGGGAGCTTCGGCTGGAACCTGTGCGGCATTCTTGAAAGTACAGCCGTTACACAGGAGCTGAACAAGATCATCCCTATTCTCATTATTGTCTTTTTGTGTATTGCCCTTCTTGTGGGGATCATAGCTCTCACCATATTCAAATCCTTTCTCAGACCGGTTAAACAGCTTCTGTACGGTATGGAACGGATACAGAACGGCGAGCTGGATTTTACCATGGAGCGGAAGAAGCAGGATGAATTCGGTATGATCATTGACAATTTTAATTATATGCTGGTTCGCATTAAGGAACTGCTCCATACAGTACAGAGACAGCGCAACAATTACTATAAGCTGGAGATGCTGGCGCTTAAATCAAAGCTGAATCCTCATTTCCTCTACAATGCCTTTGATATGATCTATTGGAAGATGGTCCTGAAAAATGAATATGAGATTGCTGATGTGGTGGCAACGCTGGCCGATATCCTGCGGTATTGCGTCAACCATAAAAAGGAATTTGTTACAGTACAGGAGGACATGCGGTATTTGTCGTCCTATTTGTCATTCCAGAGACTGCTTTTAAATGAAAAACTACAGTATGAGATTGATATTCCGGAGGAACTGTCAGAATGTGTGATGCCCAAACTGCTGATCCAGCCTTTGGTGGAAAATGCCATTAAGTACGGTATAGATGAACAGGGAGGAGAGATTTGGGTGAGTCTTCGCCGGGAGGGAGATCACCTGATCTTTGAAGTCAGGGACAACGGAAAAGGAATGTCCCAGGAAACCTGCCGGGACCTGCTGCGAGACGATGCAGGGGATAAGGGCGGATTCGGCGTGCGCCTTGTGAAAGCAATGGTAAAAAGCACTTACGGGGAGGAATGTGGTGTGTCTATTTACAGCAGGGAAGGATGGGGGACAAAAGTCACTGTCAGGATACTGAAAGATGTGCCGGTGCCGGAATATATCAGATAGAAGGAGTGCATTTTATTGGAGGAAAGGTTTGTCATTCCGGGAAAGAGGTGATAAGATAAATAAGAAAGAAAATAATTACCGGTAGGAGAACATCATGAGAAAACTGCTGATCTATATGAAAGACTATAAAAAAGAGTCTGTCCTGGCACCGCTGTTCAAGCTCCTGGAAGCGTCATTTGAACTGCTGGTGCCTCTTGTCATGGCCAGGATCATTGACCGGGGCATCGGAAACGGAGACAGGCACTATGCGACTGTCATGTGTCTGCTCATGGTAAGCCTGGGCGTCATCGGGCTTGTCTGCTCCGCTACGGCACAGTATTTTGCCGCAAAGGCCGCGGTGGGATTTTCCACAAAGCTGAGGCATGTATTGTTTTCCCACATCCAGGAACTTTCCTTCACGGAAATGGATACCATGGGAACCTCTACCCTCATAACCAGAATGACAAGTGATATCAACCAGGTGCAGAACGGAGTCAATATGGTACTGCGCCTGTTTCTGCGCTCCCCCTGTATTGTGTTCGGTGCTATGATCATGGCATTTACCATAGACGTGAAAGCCGCTCTTATTTTTGTGGTGACCATTCCCCTGCTCTCTGTAGTGGTTTTTGGGATCATGCTGATCACTATTCCCCTGTATAAGAAGACACAGGCAGCCCTTGACCGTGTACTGGGAATTACCAGGGAGAATCTCACAGGCGTGAGGGTGATCCGCGCGTTTAACAAGGAAGAGGAAGAGAAAGAACGTTTTCAAGAGAGCAATGATACGCTCACTGCCATGCAGAAGCACGTGGGCAAAATTTCGGGGCTTATGAATCCCATGACCTATGTGATCATCAACGGTGCATTGGTGGTGCTGCTTTGGACAGGTGCCATACGCGTCAACACGGGATATATCACCCAGGGACAGCTGATTGCCCTGGTAAATTATATGTCTCAGATCCTGGTGGAGCTGATCAAGCTGGCAAATCTGATCATAACGATCACAAAATCACTGGCCTGTGCAAACCGTGTGGAGAGTGTTCTGGAAATACAGTCCAGTATGCAGGACGCAGGTAAAAAAACACCGGAAAAAGCAGAGGAGAACAGTCCATCCGTAGAATTCTGCCATGTGGGGCTTGCATATAAGAACGCGGGAGAGGAATCCCTGACTGATATTGACTTTAAGGCCGAAAAAGGCCAGACTATAGGCATTATAGGCGGTACCGGCTCAGGAAAATCATCCCTTGTCCATTTGATCCCCAGATTCTATGACGTCACAGCAGGGGAAGTAAGAGTGAATGGAGTGGATGTGAGAAAGTACCCCATCCATGAACTGAGACAAAAAGTAGGTATGGTTCTGCAGAAGGCAACACTTTTTAAAGGTACCATCCGGGAAAACCTGCTCTGGGGAAACCGGGGAGCCTCTGACGAGGAGCTGTGGCGTGCCCTGGAGATATCCCAGGCAAAGGAGTTTGTGGATAAGAAGGAGGATGGCCTGGACACAGAAGTGGTGCAGGGAGGAAAAAATCTTTCAGGGGGACAGAAACAGCGTCTCACCATTGCAAGGGCATTGGTCAAAAATCCGGAAATCCTGATCCTGGACGACAGCGCGTCTGCCCTTGACTTTGCCACAGATGCCAGGCTGCGCCGGGCCATAGGAAATCTGAAGGATAAAATGACCGTGTTTATCGTATCCCAGAGAGCGTCCTCGGTCATGTATGCGGACCGGATCCTGGTCATGGAGGATGGCCGTCTGGCCGGCATGGGAACCCACAGGGAACTTATGGAGACCTGCAGTGTATACAGGGAAATCTACGAATCACAGTTTGAGAGCAGACAGGAGGAGGCATAAATATGGACAAGAAAAAATCAGCGCAGAAGGAAACTCTTCTGAAGGTACTTAAATATGTCCGCCATTACTGGCCGTTTCTGATCCTGTCCGTTGCAGCGGCAGCGGTGACGGTTGCTCTTACCCTGTATGTGCCAATCCTGACAGGCGAAGCCATTGACTATATTATTGACAAGGGAAAGGTTGATTTTGCCCATGTGCTTTTGACTCTGGAGAAGATAGGGATCGTGATCTTGTTTACAGCCCTGGCCCAGTGGATCATGAACGTGAGCAACAATAAAATGGCCTACCACACAGTACAGGATGTGAGAAACCAGGCATTTCAAAAGATACAGATCCTTCCGCTGAAATACATGGATGACCATTCCTACGGCGAGGTGGTAAGCCGTGTGATCGCGGATGTGGACCAGTTCTCAGACGGGCTTTTGATGGGATTTACCCAGTTGTTCACAGGGGTCATCACTATACTTGGGACACTGCTCTTTATGCTCACCAGAGATGTGGGCATTACGCTGGTGGTGGTGCTGATCACCCCCCTTTCCCTCTTTGTGGCAAACTTTATTGCCAAGAGGACATTTATCATGTTCAAACAACAGTCAGAGGCACGCGGGGATCAGACTGCGCTTGTGGAGGAAATGATCGGCGGTCAGAAAGTGGTGCAGGCATTTAATTATGAGGAAGAAGCCCTGGAGCATTTTGACAAGATTAATCAAAGATTGGCGGACTGCTCTTTAAAAGCCATTTTCTTCTCCTCTCTTACCAACCCCTGCACCCGTTTTGTCAACAGTCTTGTATATGCAGGGGTGGGCCTGGTGGGAGCTTTGTCTGTTATAAACGGCGGAATAACCGTTGGACAGCTCTCCTGTTTTCTCAGCTATGCCAACCAGTATACAAAGCCTTTCAACGAGATATCAGGGGTTGTGACAGAGCTGCAGAATGCGCTGGCCTGTGCCTCCCGTATCTTCGCGCTCATAGAGGAAGAACCGCAGATACCGGAGCCGGAGAATGTGGAGGATCTGAAACATACAGATGGGAAAGTGGATCTGGAGCATGTATATTTTTCCTATTCGCCTGAGACAAAACTGGTACAGGATTTTAACCTGCATGTACAGCCGGGTCAGAGGGTGGCCATCGTGGGACCGACGGGATGCGGGAAAACCACTGTTATAAACCTGCTCATGCGTTTTTATGATGTGGACAGCGGCAGTATACGCGTCAGCGGTCGTGATATCCGCAGCATCACAAGGAAAAGCCTGCGGGGTTCCTATGGGATGGTGCTACAGGATACCTGGCTCAGGACAGGGACCATCCGGGACAATATCATTATGGGAAAACCGGATGCCTCGGAGGAAGAGATCAAAGCAGCCGCCAGAGCATCCCATGCACACAGCTTTATCAAACGTCTGCCAAAGGGATATGATACCGTGATCACAGAGGACGGCGGCGGGCTGTCCCAGGGACAGAAACAGCTTCTGTGTATTACCAGGGTCATGCTCTGCCTTCCGCCTATGCTGATCCTGGATGAGGCCACGTCCTCCATTGATACTAGAACGGAGATGCACATCCAGGAGGCTTTTGCCAGTATGATGCAGGGCAGAACCAGCTTTATCGTGGCTCACCGTCTGTCTACGATCAGAGAGGCGGACGTGATCCTTGTAATGAATAACGGAAATATTCTGGAGCAGGGAGACCATAAGTCACTGCTTGAGAAAAATGGATTTTATGCCGCATTATATAACAGCCAGTTTTTGACAGGACAGGATACGCCTGTGGCTGCAGAATAAAAAAGCAGGGCCGCTGCGCGATCGTGATATGCTCCCTTCCGGGCAGACAAGTGAAAGAATAAAACTTGTCGCCTGGGAGGGAGCATATCATGTTTCGTGCAGCAGCCCCATTTTTATGTGCTGTCATATATTATGTGCTGTTATATATTACGTGATGTTGATAGTATGTACTGTTCTCTACTTCGATTTCTGTCAGCTCTCAGTCTGCTGGCTGAACACAATATTGTATTCTTTGTCACTGTCCTGGGTCACAGGGGTAAGCAGTTCCTGGATCAGGCGCCGGGCCTGTTCGTCTGCCGTTGTCAGCAGGTCGCTGTCAGCGGCATTTTTTTCCGCGTCCTCCTTAGCTGCCTGCAGTGCGGTTACCGTGTCCTCCTTGTTCTGAGGATTGAACAGCGCTATTTTTTCATCGTAGAACTCCAGACTGTCAGGGTCAATAACCACATCCTGGATTACTGCTTTGGGAAGTGTGACAGTGATGGTTTCGCCGGATACATCCACCTGCGCTTTGGAAAGGTCAATGCCTGCCTTGATGTGCGCATCGTAAATCATGGTAAAGCCTTTCTGGGTGATAAAGCGGATCTCACCGGCCTCATAGCGGATCAAACCCCTGTATTCCAGACGTGCGGTGGCTAGATCACTGGCTTGGGTCAGACGGGCAGTGATGGCGGAAACAGAGATATCTGCTTTCTGATATTTGCGCCCTTCCCAGTATCTTCCCAGAAATATGCCGAAAACCACCAGGATCAGGACGCAGACCACGCCGATCACCCTTGCTATTTTATTCTTCATTCTTACCTCCGTATTTTATAATATTCAGCAGCTCCCATTTGTACTGTTTTCATAGCCATCCAGTCAACGGAATGCGCCGGGTATCTGCCTATTTTCTACATTATACGTCTTTTTTTGACGTTTGAAAAGAAAAACATGTTTTTTGTATAATACTATTGACAGAAGTATATTATATGGCGTATAGTATTAAATATAAAATAGTATTGTAAAAAATATAATATTATACAAATCCTAAGTATCCCGGGGTTTCATATTTTGTGCCGGGAGGCAGCCGTCGGAAGTGCAGACGGTTTATTCGGAGAAAAGGAAGTGAGCATATGGTTTTTAATACAGGCGCCGCGCTGTTGGATGCAATTGTACTGGCGGTTGTCTCCAAGGAGACAGAGGGCACATACGGGTATAAGATCACCCAGGACGTCCGGCAGGTTTTGGAGGTATCCGAATCCACACTGTATCCGGTACTCAGAAGACTTCAGAAGGATGAATGCCTGGAGACCTACGATCAGGAGTACGGGGGCAGGAACCGAAGATACTATAAGCTGACTGAGAGAGGGATGGCACAGCTGAATCTTTATAAGACAGAGTGGAAGAACTATTCTACAAAGATTTCCAGATTGTTTGAGGGAGGGATACCAAAATGAATCGAAAGGAAATTTTAGCGCAGCTGGAACGGCTGCTTTGGGATATTCCGGTGCAGGAGAGAGAGGAGGCACTGGAG
>PPYF01307073.1_pt1 | contig 10143 bp, 7 predicted proteins | sample 1559871 | NCBI WGS metagenome assembly PPYF01 (sample SAMN08240021, study PRJNA423297) | Human gut metagenome, whole genome shotgun sequencing project.
ATCTCTTCCGGATTAAAAGCCGGGTGACTGACTTCCCACACATTCTTTTGTGATAGAAAGCTCCTATAGTTTTCGGGAGTAGCCGATATCCAATCATCCAGTACCTTTATTTCTTCTGGTGTAGCCTCTTTCGAGAGATATCTGGAGATTATAAATTCTATGTCTGAATCTTTATTTATCATATGCATTTTACCTTATATATAATAGACGTTTCAGAAAGAAAATCCCACATTCATTAGTGGAAAAGAAATAAAAAAAGTAGTAAATAAAAATCTTTTAATAAGATGCGGAGCTGCTTCAATGCTTTGCTGATACGTACTTCTACCGTTCTGACAGAGATATTCAGGCGATTGGCTATTTCCTGATATTTAATATTTTCTAATCGGCTCATCTCGAACACTTCTCTTTCTTGAGGAGGTAATTGTTCCAATGCATTTTTAAGTTGCCGGCATAAATCAGAATATAGTATGTAGTTTTCTGTCGTATCTATATCTATAGAATCCGATTTAAGTTCGTAAGCAATGTGCTCATCTATAATCCTGCGATGGCGTAATTCGTCCAGACAGTAATTCCTGACCGCTTTCAGTAAATATGATTTTAGTGAGTTCTCAATTACCAATGATTTCCGGTCATTCCATAGTTTGAGAAAGATATTTTGTACAATATCTTCACAGGTAGATTTCTCCGGAATGTAAGTACCGCCAAACAATACCAAATCTTTATAATAAGCATGGAATAGTCGGGTAAAAGCCTGTTTATCATCCTGTTTTAGTGCTATTACCAGAAAACGGTCGTCGGAAGTCTGTTGTTGGATATTCGGCATAGTATTGTAGTAAAGGTTCTATTGTCGGGGGTAAAAATAGAAAGATTATTTGGGATAAACGATAGTTTGAAGAAAAAATAATGCAGATGAAAAAATAATGCGATATCCAATGTGGCTTTTATTTTTAGAAACGTCTTATTGATAGAAACGAGAGAAAAACACATTTATTAACCTTTAAATAATACAAGCCATGAGAAAGACATAATCAGTGAATTCAGCTTCCGACAACTGATAAAAAAAGGAAGGTCTGACTCACCTTCCTTTCCAAAGATTCAGTTATTCGTTAATCAACTTATTTGTAGAACCAATAACCAAACATGTAAAGGTATGAAACTTATTTCAATTAGAAAAATGAAAAAGAGAATTAATGTACCTGCGAATGTAAAAATGGGGAGAATCTGTGCTATATGGTTGTTTTGTATAGCTTTGCAAGCTATCAGTATACCTATCCTGGCACAATCCGCCAAAATTACATTGCGACTGAAAAATGTGACTGTAGAGGAGGTCTTGACTAGTATCGAAAATCAGACAGAATACCGTTTCTTATACAACAAAGACATTGTTGATGTAAGCCGTATAGTAAGCATTACTGTGAAAAATGAACGGATGACTCTGGTACTGGATAAACTTTTTAAAGGCGAAGGAGTATCTTATACGATTGAAAAACGTCAGATTGTATTAAACAATAGGTTACACTACATATACGCAGAAAATTACCCGACCGATGACGTTGAATGTGACGATGAAAGAGGATTCAAAACAGTTGGATGAAGTTGTTGTGGTGGGGTATGGAACGACCACCCGTAAGAATCTGACAACTTCCATTGCAACGGTAAAAACGGAAAAAATATCGCGAGCCGCAACAAGTAATATGTCACAGATGTTGCTTGGGCGGGCTGCCGGACTGGAAGCTACGTTGACAAGCCCGCAACCGGGTGGAGCAGTTGACCTTTCAATTCGTGGGGCAGGTACTCCTATCTTTATAGTGGATGGCGTAATGATGCCTTCCACTTCTTTAGAGGTTGGAAACGGAAACCAGGTTATGCCCAACTCTATCAATCGTTCGGGATTGGCCGGACTTAATCCTGCCGATATTGAATCTATCGAAGTGTTAAAGGATGCATCTGCCTCCATTTATGGAATTGGTGCAGCCAATGGTGTCGTTTTAATCACTACAAAGAAAGGTACTGAAACTCGTCCCCAAATCACTTATGAAGGAAATTATTCTATCGTGAAAAACTATCCGTATCTGGAACCTTTGAGTGGGGAAGAATATATGAATGTTGCCAACATTTTCAATAAAGAAAACTATTTATTTACGAACGGTATGTATCCTTATGGTGATAAACCTTTTGATAATAAATGGGTACCTCAATTCTCACCTCAACAGATAGCTGCCGCTCAAACAACAGACTGGCTGGATTGTGTATTAAAGGATGGTAGCATCAATAATCATAATATCACAATTACGGGTGGTTCTAAACTGCTGAAATATTATCTGTCCGGAAATTATTACAAACAGGAAGGTACGGTAGAAAACTCCGCTATGGAACGTTATGCTCTTCGGACAAACATTTCTTCACAATTGCTTCCATTTCTTAAGTTGACAGCAATTGTCAATGTAAATGAGAATGAATATACAAACTCAACTTCCGGTGGCGGTGGTGGTGGAAATGGGTACGATGCCATACAATCAGCATTGACTTATCCTTCTTATTTACCAATCAGAGGTGAGGACGGAAAGCCTACCTTATATTCAAATTACCCTAACCCGGCGGAAATGATAAAAGTTAGTGACCGGACTAAAACAAGCGGTTATTATCTAAACTTTGCTGCCGATGTGGATATAATCAAGGATATGTTGTCCTTCCGTTTGATGTATGGCATTAATAAGGAGAATGCTAATCGTAATCTGTATATTCCTTCTGATATATATTTTATGGACATGTATAAATCAAGAGGGCATTTGGGATATGTTGAACGTAGAAACCAAACTATGGAAGGCACATTGACTTTCAAAAAACAGTTTGGAGATTTGTTACGTGTCGATGCCGTAGTCGGTATGGGAAGATATACGAACGATTCAAATGGACTTGAACTTGACTACGAACAGATTAACGATCACATTGCAGCTGATAAGGTGGAAGCTGCGGAAGGCGCTTTCTACCCGACTTCTTTCAGGGCAGCCGATGAACGTCGTTCTCAATTTGCCAGGGCAAGTGTGGATGTGCTCGACAGATATGTAGTTGCCGCTACTATTCGTCGCGATGGAACGGATAAGTTTTTCCCGGGAAAGAAATATGCCTATTTCCCTTCAGTATCATTGGCTTGGAAATTATCTAACGAGCCGTTTATGAAGCATATATCATGGATTGACCAGTTGAAGATTCGTGGTAGTTATGGACAGACAGGTAATGATAATCTGGGTAGTTCGCTTTATGGCACTTTCAGTCTGGCAGCCCAATATATCAAGTTCTCTAACAATTCAGTGACTTATGTACCCTATCTGCTTAGCGGTCCTGATTACCCGAATGTTACCTGGGAAAAGACTACCATGAAAAATATAGGTATAGACTTTTCAGTTCTGAAAGATAGAATCTGGGGAAGTTTTGATATGTTCCGCAATGATGTAACCAACTTGCTGGGATATGACTCTGCCTCTCCGCTTAGTATGACATCTTCCGTCCCGATGAATTATGGACATTATGTACGTTACGGATGGGATGCGACTATCAACTCACTAAACTTTGAAATCCCCCGTGTGTTTAAGTGGACCTCACAATTGACCTTATCACATCATAATGCCGTTTGGAAAGAACGGATGCCCAACTATTATTATGAAGAATATCGAATCCGCAAGAACGAACCGGTGAATGCTTATTATTACTATGAAACGGAAGGCGTTATCAACATAGATAAAAGTAATATGCCCGAATCGCAGAAATCTTTGCCGGCAGATGCGCAACAGCCCGGTTATCCGATTATTAAGGATGCAAATGGGGATAACAAAATAACGATTGATGATGTGAAGATGCGGAATACACTTCCAAAAATTCACATAGGCTTTGGAAATACATTTGTATACAAAGATTTTGATCTGGATGTATTTATGTATGGACAATTCGGACGTACACGCTATAACTATGCATATCGTTGGGCACTTGTCGGAGATGTGTATTACACGAGTCCCAAGAATTCGAACAAATATGTATATACTATCTGGAATTCTCAAACCAATCAGAATGGAAACCGGCGTGGTATTGCTTCAACAAAGGCTGTCGCTTTGCCTGGTAACGTAGGTTTTGAGGAAGATTATCAGAATGCTTCGTTCGTACGTGTCAGGAATATCACTTTAGGATATAACCTTTCAGGAAAGAAGCTGGGAAGAGTAGGTGATTATGTGAGTTCTATCAGAGTTTTTGTCGACTGTCAGAATCCGTTTACTTTTACCAAGTTTGTAGGTGTCGATCCTGAAATAAAGACGGGTGGCGACGGCTCCAAAGCGGAGTATCCGATGACGAGAACATACTCCTTCGGAGCAAAAATATGTTTCTAAGAAAACCTGTAACGAAAGAAAAGATTGAAAATATGAACAAGAATAAATTATTTAAGGTGTTTGTCATGATTGCATTTATCATGTGCAGTTGTGAGGATAATTTTGATCCGAAGATGTATGGCACGTTGAATGTTTCTAATTATCCGGTGACTGAAGCCGAATACGAATCATTTATGATGACCTGCTATATGCCTTTTACAACAACATGGACCTATTGGATCGGTGCCGGAACAAGTGGCAATCAGCACGGTTGGTATATCCCTGCCGGAGGTGTACTGAAGTTCTTTGATTATCCGACAGATGAGGTGGCTGTGTGGAATAATGGTTGGGGAGGCGGATATTATTTCCTTTCTAAAGCCGATTTCAGTCAGTGTGTTTATTACGCAAGCGGTACATTAAGCGATGAAAACCCGAACCACTTTCCGAAAGTAAGTGAGATTTCCTACTTCACCAATGTGATCGGCACACTGGAGAAGGCTTCTACCGAAGTGGTCTCTGAAGAGCGTAAAAGAGAATTTATTGCTGAAGCCCGTCTTTGTCGTGGATTGATGATGTATTATCTATTGCATGTATATGGTCCTGTTCCTTTGATTGTCGATCCGAACGACCTGATTAATCCTTCAAAACTGGAAAATCTGGTACGTCCGACATTGCAGCAAATGACGGAGTGGATTATGGCTGACTTTGAGTATGCTTATCAGTATATTGCAGATACGCAGCCGGAACAGGGACGTTACAATAAAGACTATGCACGTGTATGCATCATGCGGCATTGCCTGAATGAAGGCTATTATATGTCCGGTTATTATCAGAAAGCGATTGATATGTATAACGAGTTGAAGGGACGGTATAGTCTTTTCAAGAAAGGGGACAATCCTTATATCGAGCAATTTAAAAATGCCAATAACTTTAATTCGGAAGTGATTATGGCTGTCAGTTGTGATGAAACGGCGGATGGTACGAATAAGTCCGGCAACTTTAATCCGCTGATGATGCTCGCTACTCCCGATAATGCAGCCAGAGTGGACGATCAGGGAAATCCGACTCCTTTCTATCTGCAAGGGCAGGGATGGGGACAAACTTTCAACGTGTCTCCGAAATTTTGGGATACGTATGATCCTTCGGACAAACGTCGTGAAGTGATCCTTACTAAATATTATACGACTGCAGGAACCTGGATTGACCGGAATACTACTACATGGGATGGGTTTATCATTAATAAATTTCCGGTGGAAACAGCTACGGCTTTTCAGGGGACTGATATACCGTTAGCCCGTTGGGCAGATGTATTGCTCATGTATGCGGAAGCCGAAGTACGTAAAAACAATGCAGCTCCGTCTGCTGACGCTATTGCTGCGGTCAATGAGGTGCGTAAGCGTGCTGGACTGGGGGAGCTTCCGTCATCGGCAACAGCGAATGTTGAAGCTTTCCTGGATGCTTTACTTACGGAAAGAGGACATGAAATGTTGTATGAAGGGATGCGTAAAATAGATCTCATCCGTTTTAATCAGTATGCGCAGCGTACAGCGAAGATCAAAGGAGTGGCTCCTACACATCAATATGTGCCTATTCCTAATTATGCGGTTCAACAAGCTTCGGAATCTTATGGAAAAGTGTTGGTACAGACATTTGAACGTGAGGGATGGAAAGCGGATCTTGCGGCAGCTCGCAATTAATGTCATCATTCATTATTGTTAAACTAGAGATCTTAAGAAAAATGAAAAAGATATATGTATTATTCATGTCGTCGTTATTGCTCCTTTCGTGTGCAAAAGATGATGTTAGTAAGCCAAGTGAATGGCCGGAGTGGCCTACACCTTCAAAACCTAAAATAGAAAATGCCGTATTGCGGGGAGTGAATGGTGAAACGGTTGTGGCGGCTGGTGATAAAGTGAAGTTCACCGCACAGGTCAGTGATGAATATAATGATTTGGTTTCATTCCAATTATTAGTGACAATGGATGGAGCCGAAATCTTGAATTTGTCTAAAGGCTTGAGCGGACGTTCTGCGGTTATTGAAGAGGAAGCTACTTTACCTTTTGTTGCTGGTTTCCAGAATGGACGTCCTGTGGTGACTATAAAAGCTGTAAACGATTTAGGTGGCAATGAATCGACCCTGACTTTGGATGAGGCCGCAAGTGTGGCGGTGACCCGTCCGGAAACACCTTCCCAATTATACCTTGTTGATGATTTGGGAAATGTGTATGAAATGGACAAGGAGAGTCAGAATGAAACGGATTATAGTTTCCGGACGAGTGCGGCGGATTTGGCAGGGATTGGCGACCATTTTAAAGTTGCCGAAAAGATAATAAATAATAAACCTGATTATTCCGGTTTGGTATGGGGATATTCAGACGATAAGATCGCGATTGTGACTGATGATGCAGCTACTTCGATTCCGACTCCTAAGGTAGGGAGTTATACATTGGAGAATATCACTTTTGATATGTTGAGTTTTCTGGCTGATAAGACTTTGACATACAGCATTGATATTGATAAGTCCCGCTTCTTTGATGTGGGAGGAGGGTATGTCCAGTTGGATGTTCAGTTGGTGGAAAGCGCCAAGATTAATTTTATAGGTTTTGGTAGTGATGTCACCAATATGCTCCGGCCGGAATTTTTTAAAGATGTTTCAGGGAGCAAAGCAAAATTCGATGGTCCGTCGGTACTTTATAACTTGAAATATAATACATCAAATGGTTTCATGTATATGGAACGCCCACGGGATGTTTTTTATCCGGAGGTGATGTATATTGTCGGTACTGGAGTTGGATTTCCACGCGAACCTTATGTGGCTACGCTTGCTTGGGACTTCGCATATCCTCACCAATGGTTCTTCTTTAAGAAGGTAGGGGCAAGTGCCTTTGAAGCAGTTGTGTATATTGATCAGACTATGGGATTTAAGTTCTTTAGAGGATATGGTTGGGCGCAAGAGGAGGATACGAAGAATCTGTATACGGTTGAGCCTGCTAACTTGATAACAAGAAGTGCTCCCGGCGATCTGATTCCCGGTCCTGATTTTAAAGCTGGACTTTATACGATACATATTGATAAAGCCAGTGAAGTGATACGATTGACTCCTTATAATTAAAAAGGGATCAAGATTAATAGTCTTTAATTTAATATTCAATAGAATTATGTATATATCAATGAAAACATATAGTAAGAAGTTACTGGTCGCATTCTTTTTTTCGATGTTGCCAATGGTATTGATGTCTTGTTCGATGGATCCGGAGAAAGCTTCTTTCTCAATTTCCGGGAATTTGGAGAAGTTACAGATCGGTAATGACGGTTTTACGGAGGTTTATTCGATAAAGTCTAATACGGAATGGAAATTTGTAAACGAGACGGATCAGTCTTGGGTTACCATCTCACCGGCCAAAGGGAGTGGAAACGGAACTGTGACAATTACTGCAAATGCAAATACAGGAACCGGACGTACGGCTGTATTCCGCGTAGTACCTAATGGAGTAAAGACACAAGAAATTGAGATCATTCAGGGTAATTCTTATATCCCTACAACTGATGGAGAATTCCCGATTATAGCATGGACCGGAGTGGAAGCAGACAAGTCGCTGGAGAAATTCCCGGTGATGAAAGCATCCGGCATTAATATTTATCTGGGATGGTACGATGATTTGGAAACAACATTGAAGGTGCTTGACGCTGCACAGAAGACCGGAGTGAAAATGATAACTTCTTGTAAGGACCTCTTATCTGTCGGTACTGCCGAAGAGGTCGTAAAAGCAATGATGAATCATCCGGCTTTGTATGCTTATCATTTGAAGGATGAACCGGAAGTGAATGATTTGCCGGGCTTGGGCGAATTGGTGAAGAAGATTAAAACCATCGACAGTCATCATCCTTGTTATATCAACTTGTACCCCAATTGGGCATGGGGGAAAGAACTTTATTCTGAAAATGTAAAGTCGTTTATAGAACAAGTCCCTGTTCCGTTTATTTCGTTTGACAATTATCCTATTGTATCTATAAATGGTGCTCCCAGCATTGTCCGTCCGGACTGGTATCGGAATCTGGAAGAAATATCGGCTGCTGCTAAAGAGAATAATAAGCCGTTCTGGGCATTTGCACTTGCACTTTCCCATAAGCTTGATGAAACTCATTTTTATAAGATACCGACATTGCCCGAGTTGAGATTACAAGTCTTCAGTGATTTGGCTTATGGTGCGCAGGCAATCCAGTATTTTACCTATCGCGGACTTCAACATGACGAACCGACTGAAGTGTATGATTTGGTCAAGACTGTTAATCAGGAAGTACAACAGCTTGCAGGTATATTCTTGGGAGCACAGGTTATTTCTGTATCTCACACCGGAAGTGAAATACCTGAAGGCACGAAGGCTTTGGGAAGTCTGCCGACTCCTATAAAATCATTGACTACGAGTGATACAGGTGCGGTTGTCTCTGTCCTGGAGAAAGGTGGTAATCAATATCTTGTGGTAGTAAATAGAGATTTTCGTAATGTGATGAACCTGTCTATCGATGTGGATAGTTCTGTTAGCAGAGTGTTGAAAAATGGTTCAACGACTACTCCGGACGGCTCTACGATAGCAGTCGAACCGGGTGATATGGTAATATTTACGTGGAGAAAATAAAAAGATTTTTAATTTGATAAAGTAAAACGATTATATGAAAAAGATATTACTTTCCTTTTTTATTGGTGTTATGTTGATTGCCTGCAACCAGAAAACTGTCTCTGTTCGTGAGGTCTGGACAAAAGAGCAGGCTAATGAGTGGTATAAACAATGGGGATGGCTTCGTGGATGCGATTTTATTCCGAGCACGGCAATCAACCAAATGGAGATGTGGCAGGCAGATACTTTTGATCCGGTGACTATTGATCGTGAACTGGGGTGGGCGGAAGAAATAGGCATGAACTGTATGCGCGTATATTTGCATCACCTGGTTTGGGAAACAGATAAGGAAGGCTTTAAGAAACGTATCAATGAATACCTTACTATTGCCGACAAGCATCATATCTCTACCATCTTCGTCTTCCTGGATGATTGTTGGAATCCTGTATATCAGGCTGGCAAACAGCCGGAACCACAGCCGGGAGTACACAATTCGGGATGGGCACGTGACCCGGGTGATCTGTATTATAAAGGCGATACGGCAGTGATACTTCCGGTATTGGAAAGCTATGTGAAAGATATCCTGACTACCTTTAAGGATGATAAGAGAATCGTATTATGGGACTTATATAATGAACCCGGAGGTTCGGGAGGATATAGATACGGTGAAAGAAGTTTGCCGTTATTGCAGAAGATATTTACGTGGGGACGAACGGTGAATCCGTCACAACCTCTGTCGGCCGGAGTTTGGGATATGAGCCTGACTAATCTGAATAAGTTCCAATTGGAAAATTCGGATGTGATAACATACCACACGTATGAAGGCGTGAATTCGCATCAGCAACTCATTGATACATTGAAGCAATACGGTCGCCCGATGATTTGTACAGAATATATGGCACGTACTCAAAATAGTACTTTCCAGGATATTATGCCAATGCTGAAGAGAGAAAATATCGGTGCAATCAACTGGGGACTTGTAGCTGGAAAAACAAATACGATCTTTGCATGGGACACTCCATTGCCTGATGTTGTTGAACCTCCATTGTGGTTCCACGATATATTCCGTAGTGATGGAACCCCTTATTCGACAGAAGAAGTGGAATGTATTCGTTCATTAACTAAATAATTCCCTTATGATAACTATGAGGAATATATGGATAATGATG
>PPYF01103719.1_pt1 | contig 10141 bp, 11 predicted proteins | sample 1559871 | NCBI WGS metagenome assembly PPYF01 (sample SAMN08240021, study PRJNA423297) | Human gut metagenome, whole genome shotgun sequencing project.
CGGGAAATTTTCTTATAGGGCTTGCCCTGTTCAAACTGCGGATCGTAATAGGGCAATTTTTGATAAAACACCAGAATGTTTTCTGTCCGCTTTAGGGGAGCCCGCCTTGCGTTGAGAAAGCCAGTACACCTGCTTTTGTACCACACCCATTCATAGCGGAGCATAGAGAGGTTGGATGCCCCCAGCACCTTATCATAGGGGCATTGTGCGAAAAACAGCACTGCGCCATCCGGCTTGACCGCCCACTTGACCGCCTCCCACAGCTCCGGGAGCGGGAGCGGCACATCCCAAAAGTTACGGGTAGTGCCATAGGGCGGATCGGTAAGGAGCATATCAACCGAGTGCTTCGGCAAAGAGCGCAGCCCTTCAATCCCGTCCATCAAAAACAGCCCCTCCGGGCAGGCTGGAGACTTCGGGACAATTTGTCTCGAGGTCACATCACCTGTCATCCCGGGCCTCCTTTTTCTTTGCCGGGGCGGTTCGGGCGGCATTTTCCTTCCCGGCCTCCCTTGCGGCCTGTGCCATCTGCTCCTTGATCGGGGTGGGGCGGACTGCCTCGGCCCGGGCGATGAGCTTTTCCACCGCTGAATGGTACGCCTGGGCTCCCGCCGCATTGAGCCGCTCCTGGGTGGTCCGGTCATTGATCCGCACCGTGGAGCGGTAGCCCGTCCTGCTGGTGGGATCGGGTTTGCTGGGAGCACCCAGGAAAATCCCGTTCTTGCCATCCACCACCTTGAAATCGTCAATCACTACACCGCCATAGTTGACGCTGGCAAAGCCGATGAGCTTGCCCTGGGGCTCAATCGGGCGAACCGCGACTTCGATGGGAACAGTAGCCTCCTGCAAAATTGCGTCCGTCCGCAACTTAACCGCCTCGTCCACCGTCACGCCTTTTACCTCGGCCAGCTCCGCAATCGGCGCATCGAACAGCCAGCGCCGCTCCTCGGCGGCGATCTGTTCCGGGGTTAATATGACATCCTTATCCAAAATCGTTTCCTCCTTTCCCGGCCTCGGGACAAATTGTCCCGAAGTCCGTCCGTTTAATGCGCCCCGAAGATGCGCTGGGCGATGCCGCCTGTCTTAAACAGCATGAAGCACAGAAGAACCGTATAGCCTACGGTTCCCCATATCGCTCCAATCGGATCGCCGCCTGTGGCGATGCCTTGGATGAGCATCGCATAGATCGCAACACAGACCAGTATGAGCATCCCTTGAAAGCCCACGGCGAACAGGGATTTTAGGTAGTTCTGCCCTGTGCCGCCAATGATGATCCCCATGATCTGCATGGTCAGCCCGATTACAGAGGACTGGAGCCACAGGCCAAGGAGCGGCCCCAAGTCCATGCCCTCCAGCGTGGTTTCCAGCTCCGCCAGCATATCCGGCGTAATGTCGGTGGAGCCCTGAATGAGCCCCGCCGCATCCGCAATCACGCTCTGCGACACATCGAACACCGCCATGACAATATCAAAGGTGTTGGAAAGAATGAGGATGGCACAAGCGGTCTTGAATACCCATTTGTAGATATTCGCCACATCAAACTCGTGCATATTGTTCTTTTCCAAAAGCATCTGTATCAGCTCGTAGGTGGCAACAAAGGTCAGCACCAATCCGGCAATCGGCAGGATCACCGTTTCGGAAAGCTGGCGGATGAGGGAGAAAACCCCGGCGTTCCATGCCGCCGGGGTAGTCCCTGCCTGTACCGCAATCTCTCCGACTTTGGCATTGACGGTATCAAAGAGCCCTTCGAGGTTCCCCATGATGCCGCTGATCAACAGCTCTTTCAGCCAGTTCGTGAGCCAGTCGGTGAGAAAATCCATAAGCCCTCCTTAGAACAAGCCAGACAGCAGGGGGATCAGCGTGGTTCCCAAAAGGATGATGCCGCCGCCAGCCATGAGCTGTTTCATGCCCTGGCTTTTGGAACCTGGGTTGTCCGATCCATAGCCCTCCAGCAGATTGACAACACCCCACACGCCAAGTCCAGCGCCGAGGGCTACAACAAGAGTCTGCAAAGTATCAATAGCGGAAGTGAAAAACTGCATAGAGCCTCCTTTTCTCCGGGGTATTCCCGGCCATGAAAAAAACCGCCATTTCTGGCGGCGAGTTACATACTTCGGGACACTTTGTCCCAAAGCCCTATTTATGCAAAGGCGTCCGGATCGTCGATGTCATCATAATTGAGGATGTCCTCGTCCTCGCTTGTGAGCCCATCATCCGGCACAGCCACGGCATACACCTCACACATCTCGTCCGGCCCGGGCCGCCTTTTGCGGTTAATGAGCCGGTCAAGGTCAAAGGCGTTTTTCTTTTTGTCGGCTTCAGCCGTATATCGGTAGTTCGGGTGCTTTTTCAAATCGTATTTCGGGGAATAGAACGGGGGCAGGCCCCGAAGCTGTAAAATGCACTTATCCCCGGGCATGGTCGCCAGTTCGCTGGGTGTCATCAGCTCCCGGCCCAGCCGCTGGTTATTTTGACTGTAGCTTTCCGACTGGCCACGGGAGCGGCTGTCCGTCTGCATGGAGATTGTAGCCTTACCCAGCCAGTTCTCGGATATTTCCTTGATGGTGCTGGCCTCCCGGCCTCCGAGGAATATCACGCTGTCCATATTTCCCAAAATGGTTTCGGCGTGTTTATCGTAAATCGCCTTACACTGCGCCAACTGCTGATAGAACAGCGTCAAGCTGATCTCACGGGAACGGATGACAGCCACGATTTTTTCAAGCTGGGGAACCTGCCCTGTGTTGGCGGCCTCGTCCCACAGCACCCGTACATGGTGGGGCAGGCGGCCTCCGTGAACATTGTCGGCCCTCTCGCACAGCAGATTGAACATCTGCGAAAAGGCCAGAGCCACAAGGAAATTATAGGTTTGCGTAGTGTCCGAGATGATAAAGAACACCGCCGTTTTTCGATCCCCGATGCGGTCAAGCTCCAGCTCGTCATAGGCCATGACCTCCCGAAGCTGGGGGATGTCAAAGGGAGCCAGCCTTGCGCCGCAGGAAATAAGGATCGACTTTGCTGTTTTGCCGCTGGCCAATTTGTACTTTTTATACTGCTTGACCGCAAAGCAATCCGGCTTTCGTTTTTCCAGGCCCGCAAACATATAGTCCACGGCGTTCATAAAATCCTCGTCATCCTCCTTGACCTCCATCCCGGAAATCATGTCAACCAATGTGTTCATGTTCCGATCCTCAGCGGGGCCCTCAAAAATGATATAGGCGATGAGGGCGCAGTAAAGCAGGGTTTCCGATTTTGTCCAGAACGGATCGCCTTCCTTGCCCTCGCCTTTGGTGTTGGAAATGAGAGCGTCCACAAATTTAAGGATGTCGGCTTCGTTGCGGATGTACGCCAGCGGGTTATAGTGCATGGATTTTGTAAAATCAATGGAATTGAACACCTTGATCCGATACCCACGCTTTTGCAGGAAGTGGCCCACCTGCCCGAGAACGCCTCCTTTGGGATCGACACACACATAGCTGCATCCGCTGTTTTTGTCTGCGCTGGCCTGCAAAATCTGCGGGGTAAGCCAAAACCGGGTTTTGCCGGAGCCAGACGAACCGATCACACAGGCATTGAGGTTGCGGGCGTTGGCCGGATTTTTCGGACGGGTATTCATGGTAAGGAACTCCGTCCCGGTCAGAATGATGTTGTTTTCAAACTTTGGATCTACGAAAGGGGCTATATCTTTCGGACAGCCCCAACGGGCTGATCCATACTCCTCATCCCGCCGAAATTTTTTGGCGTTTTTACTTTTCACATAGACCATCACCCGGAACGCCACAGCCCCCACAATGCCAACGAGCCAGTCAAAGGGAGCAAGCCCCGGGGCAAAGTCAGCAAAGGCCGGGCCAATGGTCTGGCCCAGCCCCATGAGCTTATGAGCAAAATCCGCACCCGCCGCCAGACGGTAGGCCGTCCCCAGCTTGAGAAAGGCCCACAGGACAAACAGATACGGGATGTTGGGAATAAGGTATTTTTTGATGCTATCGTTCTTCACGAACCACCTCCTTTGTCCGTTCCTGTGTTTTGGGCGGTTCCTTTACAAGCTGTTCCGCCGCTTTTTTGAGTTGTTCCCGGATGGGGATGCGGCTGGATTTTGACTGTTCCAGAAGCCTGCGGGAGTACCGCTCAAAACAGGCGGTAATTGCATCCGCCTGTCCTGCCTTGAAAAACAGCAGGTATTTGTCCGGCCCGGTTTTGTAAAAGGCATAGTCCACATTAAAACGGCGGGCCATACGGTCAAAGAGCTTCGGGGCCTCCACCTCGATGCTGTTCACATTTTCGCCGTGAGCCATGAGCTTTTTCACGCTCTGCCTGCCGTGGGGCCTTTGGGCTGTCTTATGCCGTTTGGCGATCTGGCGGCCCGCCGCCCGGAGCACATAGGCCAGCCCCCGGGCTGTCAGCTTGCTGGCTCGGACAGAAATCGCTATGGAACTCCGGGAAATTTCTTCATCAATCAGTTACACCGCCTCCTTTCGCCTTGGGACAAATTGTCTCGAAGTCCCGTTACCGTTCCTCATGGTGTTTTCAGCCAGCCGCCGGAACCCCTCCTTTGAGGAACCGTCAATAATTTCTTGATAAGCGGCCATCTGCTCCCGGATCGAAAGCTGGGGGTAAGCAAAAACCCTGTGTTCAGCGGGGATGTCCTGGGGGCCGTGGTAGACCTCCCGGAAATCGTCACTCACTTTCGTCACATAGCCGCCCGGTGCAAAGTGTCCGTTTTCGTTGATGGAAATGTCCCGCCCGTATGCTTCAAAGTCAAAGTAGGGTTTTATATTGTCCGGCACTTCGAGACTTTCCATATCCTCCACATAAAGGCGGCCCAGCATTTCCTCATTGTCCACACCGGGATGCAGGTCGTAGCAGTCCAGATTTTGCGTAAGGTTGATCAAGCCCTGCACCGAGCCACAATGCTGGCCGCTGTCCATAACCGCCTCCAGCGTTTCCCGTTCTGATGGGGAGAGCTCCTTCAGCAGATGGGCCAAGTGGTTGAGCTCGTCAATGTTTTCATACTCGCCCAGATAGTCATAAAGGCCGAGAATGTCGCTGTCAAAGGAGATAATAAAGTATTCCTGGCAGCGCACCCCGTCCACGCCGATCCGCTTTAAGAGGGACTGCACCTCCTCCGTGTTGGTGGGGAAATGCAGCGTTTCCCCCACCAGATGCCCCGCACTGTAAAGGGCAGGATTTGAAATGAAAGCCTCAAAAACAGACTCCATCAGCGTTTGCCCTGTCCCTTGACGGTCAGGATGCCCTCAAGGGTGGTGGCGGTAATTCCCAGCCGATGGGCCACGGCAATATCATTTTTCATGGCCTCGGTCATGGTGTGGCCGCAGACCACCAGCACATGGGAGCGGCGGAGCAGGTCACGGCCCATGTCGATGCCGCTTTTATGCTCCTCGGGTACTGCGTCATTGAGAAACAGGGGCAGATAAAGGGGCGGGCAGATAGGGGAAAAGCCTGCCTCATAAACCGCCCGGCAGTAGCGGGCGGCCTGTTCTGCGTTTTCACTGTCGCCGCCAAGCCATGCGGCGGTAATGTATGCAAGGGGACGCTTCATAGTCAATACCTCCGATATTTTAATAAGAAAGTTCAACCCAATCCCCCCGCCCTTTCCCAATCATGGGAAAGGGGGCGGCTCTGGAGGATATACCCCCGCCGCTTGCCGGGGAAATAGCACAGCCGGGGCAGACCGTCAAGGGCAGGCCGCCGTAAAACGGCGGTGCGATGCACCCTTGACAGCCCGCTCCCGGCTGTACGAAAAAACAGGTGGCGACGGGGGATATATACCACCAGAGCCATGATGCGGAGGGCAGGACCCTCGGGACAAAATGTCTCGAAGTGGTTACTTGTCCTGCTCCATCTTTTTCGGAGCCTTCGCCAGTTCGGGCGGCTGTTTCTCTTTCCACTCGTCCAGCAAAGTCATGATCTGCTCCTTCATTTTGGCGGGAGTGGCCTCCTTGCCAAAATACTTTTCCAGTTCAGCGGTAGAAATAATCACGCCTCGATCCTCCTTCTTCTTTTCTGATAAGATGCCATCAATGACATCGCCGTTGAGTTTTCCGTCCTTGTCCAGCTCCCGGAGCTTTTTCGCCTGGGCCAGAGAGGGGGATGCCTGTTCTCCGTCAATGGAAACAGCGATCAGCCGCTGGTTTTTGGGGCGGATATAGGAAATCTCCACAGCGGGCATAAAGCCCATTTTTTTATCGTCCACCTTGTCCAGCAGTTCCGGCACAAGGGAGTTCAGCCGCAGATAACGCATGACCTTTTTATAGTTCATGTCGTGCGCCTCGCCCACGATCTCAACGGAGCGTTTTCCAATATCGCCCTCGGCCACATTTTTCAGCCGCCCGCCCTGGTGTTTGATGTCCTCCACTTCCAGCTCCAGCAGGGCGGCCAGTTCGCTGGGGAGCGTCTGATCCCTCTGCTTGTTGCTGTCCTTCATGGCCTGTACCGCCTCGTGGTCAGTCATTTCCCGGACGATAAAGGGCATTTCCTCCAGCCCGGCCAGCTCACAGCCATGATGGCGGCGATGGCCCGCCACGATCTCATAACCGTTGCCATCCTTTTCCGGGCGGGCAAGACCAGGAACCATTACGCCGTTTGCCTTGATGGACGCTACCGTTTCCTGCATTTTGGCGTCGTCCCGCACCTTAAACGGGTGGGGGCGGAATGTGTGGAACGGATGCATTTCGGAAAGCTTCAGATAGACCAGCTTTCCTTCCTCCACAGGACGGGGCGGAGCGGCTGGCTCAGGCGGAGCCTGTTCCGGGGCCGGAGCCGCATTTTCGGGTGGGGCCTTTTCGGGTTCGGGGGCAGCTTTAACCTCCGCAGCCTTTTTCCCACTTCGGGACAATTTGTCTCGCTTAGTCGGCGTGGCCTCGCCGGGGGCCGCCTTATCCGCCTTGGGTGGGCGGCCCTTGCGGGGCTTCGCCGCCTCCTTGCCAGCAGGCTCCGCTTTTTCCTCTTTTGGGGGACGGCCCCGGCGGGCCTTTTTCGGTTCATCATCCCCAGCGGCGGGAGGTTCCTCCTGCGTTTTCTCCTCCGGCTCTTTTGCCGCCTCCTCTTTTTCTACCTCGGCCCGGGCTGTCTGCCGCTTTTCATTCATCAGCTCATTGATTTTGTCAAAGGACACCACCACATCACCGGGCTCGGGCTGGGCAGGCCCCTCCTGCTGGGGTGTGGGAGCGGCGGCCTGTTCGGGAGCCGGAGCCTGGAGCCCGTCAGCCGTAACAGGAGCGGGAGCCTCCGGGAGCTTCTCCTCACCGGGGCCTGTGTTCAATTTTTCATCTGCCATTCACTATCCTCCTTCTCGTGAAAGTTGCACAATTTTGCGGGTTAAATTTCTGTAATTATTTTTCTGCCTCCTTCCGGTCTATCCACGCAAAAAAGCCGCCCGATTTTAACGCCGGACGGCTTTTTGTGTAATGTGATAGATCAAATATTATTTTTTGTGGTTCGTAGGCTCCGAAAAGCCTTGTATTTACAGCGTTCCTAATAGGAAACAATCATAGGAAAAGAGTACCCATTTCCGTATTTTCGCCCTCCCACCCTGCGGCGCGTCGGTTGAAAATTACTTGTTGGGAAGTGTCCCAAACCCTCGGAACGGAAAGGAGTGAGTGCATGAATGGACGCAAAAGAAAAGTACAAATCAAATTCTATGTAACAGAGGAAGAACGGGCATTGATTGAGCAGAAAATGAAGCTCGTCCCCACCCGGAACATGGCGGCGTATCTTCGCAAGATTGCCATTGACGGCTATATCATTCAGACAGACCATAGCGATATAAAAGCTATGACCGCGGAGATACAGAAAATCGGGGTCAACATCAATCAGATTGCAAAGCGTGTCAATACGACAGGCAGCATTTACCAAGAGGACATAGAGGAAATAAAGGGGGTGCTTGCAGAGATATGGCGGTTACAAAGATTAAACCTATTAAAAGCACGTTGAGCAAAGCCCTTGACTATATCCAAAACCCGGATAAAACAGAGGGGAAAACGCTAGTGTCCTCTTTTGGGTGCAGCTATGAAACGGCAGATATTGAGTTTGAATATACCTTATCGCAGGCTCAGCAAAAAGGGAACAACTTAGCCTTTCATCTGATACAATCGTTTGAACCGGGAGAGGTGGACTGTGAGAAAGCCCACGCAATCGGAAAACAGCTTGCCGACGCAGTAACAAAGGGACAACACGAATACGTCCTAACCACCCACATAGATAAGGGACATATCCATAACCATATCATTTTTTGCGCGGTCAATTTTGTTGACTACCATAAGTACAATTCCAATAAGCGCAGCTACTACGGCATACGGAACATGAGCGACAAGCTGTGCCGGGAAAACGGGCTGTCTGTTGTTGTTCCGGGTAAAGGCAGTAAGGGAAAAAGTTATGCGGAATATCAAGCTGAAAAAGCCGGGACAAGTTGGAAAGGCAAGCTGAAAATTGCCGTTGATACGCTTATCCCCCAAGTGGCAAGTTTTGAAGAATTATTGCAGAGGTTACAGGCGGCAGACTATGAGATAAAGCCGGGAAAATATATCTCCTGCCGCGCTCCCGGACAGGAACGCTTTACCCGCTTAAAAACCCTCGGGGCAGATTATACAGAGGAAGCAATCAGAGAACGGATTGCAGGCAAGCGCACAAAGGCGGCGAAAGCTTCCAAAGAGCAACGCGGCGTATCATTGCTTATCGACATTGAAAACAGTATCAAGGCACAAGAGAGCCGGGGGTATGAACAGTGGGCGAAAATCCACAATCTGAAACTGGCTGCAAAGACCATGAATTTCTTAACAGAACACAAGATTGAGCAGTACGCGGATTTAGTCAGCCGGATTGAAGAAATAAGCGCGGAAAATGAAAAGACAGCAGACGCATTAAAGAGTGTAGAGAAACGTCTTGCAGACATGGCGGTGCTGATGAAGCACGTTGCCACCTACCAAAAGACAAAACCAGTCTATGAAGCATACCGCAGGGCAAAGGATAAGGACGCATACCGGGCAAAGCAGGAAAGCAGTCTGATACTCCATAAAGCAGCGGCAAAGGCACTGAAAGCGTCGGGCATTACCAAACTCCCCAATCTCGCCGCTATGCAGGAAGAATACAGGAAGTTCCAAGCGCAGAAAAAAGCCCTTTACGCTGATTATGGAAAACTGAAAAAACAGGTCAAGGAATACGACGTTATCAAGCAGAACATAGACAGTATTTTGCGGCAGCCAAGAGAGCCGGAACAGGACAAAGGAAAGGAACGGGAATAAAATATTTTCCAATAAAAGAAAAGCAGAATGTGACATGAAACCACATTCTGCTTTTCTTTTATTGGGCTTTTTTATCGTGATATACCTTGAACATATTAGCAAGATATTTTTCTGGTTCCGGCATAGGGTGCCCTTTACCTGTTGTATTATGTTGCTCATGCTGATTATATCTTTGTTTTACTCGTTCCCAATCTTTCGGGTACATGGATTTGAAAAGTTGTTTAAACTCCTCCATATCCTCTGGGTTTTTCATAGCTTCAAAAACAGCATTGACTTTTTCTTCTTTTTTTACAATAACACTCTGTGCCATATACAGCACCTCCTTTGATTTAATAGTAAAATTATATCAGATAGCAAAAGAAAAAGCAAAAAAATGGACGCAGCAGCCATGTAATTATAGCCGCCGCGCCCGTTTTTTATGAGTGCAGATAATTTGATATGTTACGCAGTAGAACCCCAATTTCAAAGGAAAAGGTATTCTGTATCGCCTATGCCAGTTTCACGCCATTTATGCCCTATAAATCAAGGCTTTTTTTGCCCTTATTGCGTAACCGCGGCGCGCCGTTTCCTCATGCGCACGGCTGCCTGTTTACGGGTAATCCGCTTCCGGCAGTCCGGGCAGTATTTGACGCTGTTTGATTTTGATACAAAGAATGTGCCGCACTCGGTACAACGCTTTTTGTCCTCGGTCTTGAAAAGCTCTGCATAGAGCAGCTTATCAAGAGGAAGTACGGCAATCTGAAACCACTTGCATAAAAGCGAATAGGAAATAAGCTGCGGGCAGACACATTTCTCCCCGTCGTCCAGTAAGATACAGTGTCCGCGCTCGCAGTTGCAGCACTCCTTTTTTACAAGGCTGTTGACTTTCCGGCTCTGTGGCGGCGTGA
>PPYF01130589.1_pt1 | contig 10140 bp, 10 predicted proteins | sample 1559871 | NCBI WGS metagenome assembly PPYF01 (sample SAMN08240021, study PRJNA423297) | Human gut metagenome, whole genome shotgun sequencing project.
ATGTAACAAACGATACCACCCACATCGGGTACAAAAACCCATTCCGGTACCGGGGGTATTACTACGATAATGAGACGGGCTGGTACTACCTGCAAAGCCGGTATTATGATCCGGAAGTAGGACGGTTCATTAATGCGGACGGACAATTGAATCCTGGATTACTCGGGAATAATCTATTTGCCTATTGTGAGAACAACCCGGTCAACCGATATGATCCTACTGGGCATTTCTGGGATTACTTTTTCGATGGAGCATTCTTAGTTTGGAGTATTGTAGATATAGTAAAAAATCCTAGAGATTGGAAGAACTGGGCGGCATTAGGAATTGACATTGTATTTGCTGTAATACCATTTGTGCCAAGCGGTGCGGGACAAACTATTAAAATAGGTAATAAAATTGATAATGCCATTGATGTTGCAAATGCAATAAATAAGTTGGACAATATTAGTGATATTGGTAAATTAACAATGATAGGTCGAAGTATGGATAGGGTTACTGACACGGCTAAAATAATTGACAAAGCAGATGATCTTTATGTGGTTTGGAAAGGGTATGGTAAAGTGGCGAGTTTTTCAAAACCTTTAGCTAATGCTATTTCGGCGATACATGATGGTAATTGGTTGTTTGGGAAATTAAGGAAAGGGTATTCAGTAATTGATATCGGGATAACAACTATGCATAAAGGAAGAGGTCTTTGGTACGGCACAGAAAAATTTGTTTTGGCAATGTGGAAAACAAGAAACCTTTGGAAGTTTCCAATCAATCATTTTTCATAAGGAGGAAGAATGGATATAAAGGAATTATTTGGTTTTTTAGTAAAACAATATGGCCTCACATATGTTTATCAAGACTTTAAAAATTGTTTTGATGGAAATTGGCAGGTATATACTCACAGTTTTTATAATGAAAGCGGTTGTTTTACCATCCATAATTTACCACAACGAGGAGAACTCGACTTTTATTATGCCAAAAAATTTAGTAACAATCGCAAGGATCTATGTGAAAAAATGATAGATATTCGTTCAGCAGAGGAAGAAATATGGAAAAAGCATAGTAACGTTTTAGGCATTAGAAATCCATTCTTTTGGTGGAGTGAAAAGAAAGTTTTAAGTACATTGGTGGAAGTGATTAAAAGCCAAATTAAAAAGAAAGGAGAGTTTTTTGGGATTGAAATTAAGAATATAAAGTAAATTGCAATTGATTTACTCTATTGTTTTTCAATGAAATATAAGAGCGAGAGAGTGTAAGAAATTTTACTGATTAGTTATGTCAAAGTGGGAGCCACCTTTTGTAGGGTAAGCGAGTTGCTGCTTTTGTGGCAACTCCTTATCCCGCTTTTAAAATACATAATTTTGCTACGGAAATTCGAGATGTTTTTGTGTGGATATTCGTATCAACTCTAACGAGACGGGACTGTACTATCTGAACGCAAGATATTATGATCCGGAAGTAGGAAGGTTTCTTAATGCAGATGGACAATTGAATCCTGGATTACTCGGGAATAATCTATTTGCCTATTGTGAGAACCACCCTGTTATGGGATATGATCCCTATGGTACATTCGATTGATGGGGATTTGCAAAAGGCGTTGGTAGAATTGTAACAGGTATAGCAGCCGTTGCGGCAGGTGTAGCAGTATGTGTTGCTGGAGCACCCGTGTCTATGATTGCAGTAGCAGCTGTTACCATTACCGCAGGAGTACTTACTGCAGTAAATGGTGAGATATACAACAGTCTGTTACTGGAGTTAACTTTGTCCGAGATACAGTGTTTAACGGTAACCAAACGGCATATGATGTTTATTCGGGTGTAACAGAAACGGTGGCGGTTGTTGGAACTGCTGTTTGTGGAAACTATCTAAGTAACACATATACAATGAAAGGATCTGTACCAGAAACGGAAGGTAAAGTCACACTGGAACCCGGTACAACCTTAGATCAATATGGCAGCCAATACGGTAGGTATTTAACCGAGCCTGGAACTTCTATGAATCAGTTAGCATTGACCCCGGGTAATTCGTGTAATCTAACCACTTATGTAGTAAATCGTCCATTTACCTTTAGCACGGGAATTGTTGCACCTTGTGCATAGGGGCCAGGCGGCGGTGTTCGGTACTTTTCCTGGATGTCCGTTCGACGATTGGTGCAATTTGGATTCTTGACACCGTTAGGCTAAAAAGGAGGCAATACTGATGAAACAAAAAAGTATGTGGAGTTGTCTTAAATTAGACTCCTTTGGCATTGAAATTTCCTTTTCAAAATCAAAAAAAGCGATTATTTGTTTTTTAAAAGAAAAGAACATTTCAATAGATGCACCCACGGAAATGCAGATTGTTATTAAATCAAAATTGCTCTCTCTTGATACTAAATTTTCCATAGCTTTTCATTTCAACGGTGAAAAACTAATTGCCATAACAGTGTCACCAGATATGTATTTAGAAGGTAAAGCTTTGTATTCTCGTTATAAAGAAATTCAAAAAGCCTTGGAGAACGAATTGGGACATCCTCATAATCGTTCGTAGCTAATTATGAATTTGTTAGATCCGGATAATTGGCTGGCACGCTGGCAGAGCAATGGAATTAAAATTGAACACTATCTTCTAAATCGATTTGGAATAGAAGAAACGATCAACATTGAATTGCGATCACAATTTATAATGCGACATACCGACAACCTGTATAGTGAATAGAAAGAAAAAGAAATTTTTTGAAGAAGAAACAGCATAGTGTGCAGAGCGATGAAAGTGGGGGCCCACTTGTAGGGCACCGAGTTGCCCTTTGTGGCAACTCCTTATCCTGCCTAAAAATTTTTATGTTTTGCCATAGAAAATGTCTTACATTGTGGACAAGATATATCTTAATTTTAAGTGGATCCCTTATTTCGCATTGCTCCGGTTATGCGGGCAAATCATGGTGGTGAAATTGGAAACTGGATAATTGGCGCAGCTGTTGGTGCGGTTATTGGCGTTGCTGGTCAATTTGTAAGCGACTTGGTCACAAGCGCAGTGAATGGGGAATGGACTTTTAGTAATCGGAGCGGCAGACTAAACAAAAACGAAGTGAAATAACAGGCCGTGCAACCGCATTTTCGGTTGCCGGATACATCTTCTGGAGCGACAGGAGCCTATGTGGTTATTGATAATGTAACTCGAGAGATTGTTCAAATCAGTGACAGATTTGATCCCAATTGGGTTATTGACCAGACAATAAAATTGTTTAAATAGGGAGACACAATGATACTTGAAAAATATTTGATAAAGGCAAAAAAGCATGGGAATACACCAGTATTCTCATATGAGGATTCGCTTAAAATAATAATGGAATGCAAAACGAATCATGTAACTATTTTAGGGATTGATGGATTTCATATTACGAGTACAAAGACAATACCATTACAAGAATGTAGCGTAGATTTTACATCATCTTTTAGCCCATTGAAAGGCCTTACTGTATGGGACGAATCCGAAAAGTTTATTCGTGGCAATCCACCAGATATTTATTACGAAATAACTATAGATGATTAATACCTCACGCAAGCAGGCGCTGTTGTCTTAAATAACGCAGGACAAATAGTCACCGCATACACCTCACAATACTTTGTTTAAGGAGTGTTTTTAGAGTCGTTTGGAGAAATCACAGTTGAAAAGAGCAAAGATGATTGTATGGGTGTGGCTTAGAAACTTTTTAATGCAATGAAGTAGTTTTTTTTGCCCCATAGCTGCCCATTGGGCAGCTATGGGGTGCCTCGGGCGTTCCACCTCACACCACGCCGGCAAACCTCCACACAATCGTGACCTCCCTCTTCCTTTATCTTTTTTAATAAAGGCTATCGATTAGCGCACTTCCGTTTTTTTCACGTGAGGCAATGCACTAACTTTTTATTCAAAAGCAGTATAATGGGATTTCTCCGGTACGGCGGAGCGGCAGGCACGAAAAAGCGGCCGCCCTATTCGCGCAAAAAGAAGCACGATTCTGTGACGCCACTTTTTACAAAACCGTCAGTGCCTTGGATACCCCCGTCAGGATTTCCAGCCGGCCGGCTACAGGAGTCACCAAATCTTCAATCCGAACGCCGCCTGTCCCGGGCACATAAATTCCCGGCTCGATGCTGAACACCATCCCCTCTTCCAGCACCGTTTCTCCACGGAAAGAAAGGCTGGGCTCTTCATGAATCTCCACGCCCACCCCATGGCCCAAACCATGGCCAAAGTATTCGCCGTAGCCGGCTTGGCCGATTGCCTGCCGCGCAATCGCATCCACGTCCTTTCCTGTCATACCGGGCCGGTAACCGGAAATGGCTTTCTCCTGGGCATCCAAAACCACCTGATAAATGCGGCGCAGTTCCGGAGACGGCTGCCCCAGGAAAACCGTACGGGTCATGTCCGAGCAATATCCCTGGAACACCGCCCCGAAATCCAACGTAATCCCCTGTCCCTTTTCCAGCCGTTTGGCCGTTGCCGTTCCATGAGGCATGGCGCCACGCAGTCCCGATGCCACAATGGTATCAAAAGACGTTTTCTCCGCACCTTCCTTCCGCATCAGGTATTCCAGCTCCGCCGCCGCTTCCTGTTCGGACAGTCCCGGACGGAGCCGCGGAAGCAGCTTCTCATAGGCCTGGCAGGCGATCCGGCAGGCCTGCCGGATCCGGACCAGCTCATCCGGCTCTTTCCTGCTTCGCAGCCGTTCCAGGGTGTCGTCCAAAGGGCGCCACTGCTCCTCGTCCAGCCCAAACAGAGAAAAATAGGATTGAAAATCGGCATAAGGAATCCTTTTGTTTTCAAAAGCAATCGTCCGGAAATCTCTCTTACCGGCCAGATTGCGAAGCTCCTGCTGCCGGTTGCTCCCGCAAATCCGAACCGTCATTTCCGGACACTGCTCCGCCGCCTGTAGTGCATAGCGGGAATCCGTAAACAAATAAGCGTCTTCTCCGGTAACCAGGACGCAGCCGTCGCCATACCCGGTAAAGCCGGATACATAAAAAACATTCTCACCGGAGGTCACCAGCGCCGCATCCCAATCCTGCCGGACCATCCATTCACGAAATCGCTCCAGATGTGACATCCCACAATCCCCTTCCTTCTTCAATGGCCTGGCGGATCTCCGGAAGCCGATCCGGTTCCACCGGACAGCCCGACCAGATCTCCCACGCCAAGACCGCCTGCCAGAATAACATTCCCATTCCATTACATATCACGGCGCCTTCCGCTTCCGCTTTTTGGAGCAGCACGGTTCTCGCCGGATTGTAAATCAGATCACAAACCCTCTGTTTGCCATCAAATCGAACGGTTGGCGGAATCGGCAGCGCTTCCCGCTGTTCCCCCATGCCACAGGACGTGGTGTTGATAACCAGATTTGCCGCACGGATCCCTTCCTCCGGATCATCACATAGAAAAACACGATCTGCCGCTTCTGCACCAAACGAAGTCAGCAGCGTCTCTCGGAGAGCGGCAGCGCGGGACGCGGTACGATTCCAAATCAGCAGTCGCCCGCAGCCATACTGCAAGCAGCCCGCCGCAACGGCTTTTGCACTGCCGCCTGCGCCCAACAGACACACAGAATCGCCCTCCACACCCCGTCCGGTGCCATCCAGAAGACTGCGTTGAAAGCCTTCACAATCGGTATTGAACCCATATAGCTTATTATCCCGAACCAGTACGGTATTGACGGAACCAATCCGGGCAGCCTCCTCGGAAAGGCCATCCAGAAAAGGCAAAATCGCTTCTTTATGCGGCATCGTTACATTGAATCCGGTAACTTGCAATGCCCGAAGGCCACGCACCGCGTTCTCCAGCTCCTCCGGCAGCACATCAAAATTCACATAAATATAAGGTTTCCCCATCACACCGCTAATGGCGTTCTGAATCTGAGGAGACAGCGAATGTGCCACCGGATGGCCGATCAGTCCCAATACCGCCCGGGGGGCGGGACGGGGAGACAATCTAAAATAAGGATTCCCCCGGTTCTGCTCCGTCATGGCAAAACCGCCTTCTTTCGCTTTTGGTAACAATGTAAAAAGGGCTTCTCCAAAACCCGTTTCAGCAACACGAACCAAGGTTCCCTGCCCGGTTCGATGGGTGTCACCAGAATCGTGATACAGCCAAAACGGTTGCCGCCCCAAATATCCGTGAACAACTGATCTCCTACCATAACGATCTCATCCGGCCGAAGTTCCATTTGACTGGCCATCTCGGCAAAACCACGTTTGGATGGCTTGTTGGCGTGTCCCACAAACCGAACACCAGCCTTCTGAGCAAACAAACTGGCGCGTCCCGCTTTGGCATTGGACAAAATACCGGTCTGCAAACCGGCCGACTCCAGCTGTCTCAGCCAAGTCAGCAGCGTTCCGCCCGGTTCCTTTGTGGCATATGGCTCCAGCGTGTTGTCAATATCGAATAAAAATCCTTTGATACCCTGGCGCTGCCACCGCTGCCAATCGATCTCATAAATCGTATCCAGCCAGACATCCGGCTTCCATCCTTTTTTACCCCTCACAACACGCCTCCTAGATGATGTTTCCAGCTTATTATTATATCGGATTCCGCTGGAAGCGTCAAATATTTGACAGGCCTTTTTCCCCGGAGTATAATTATTCTTTGGATAACATGTTACAAATAGGAGGTTATAGGTTATGGATGTAAAAAGCGGATCCGTATCGATTAGTACGGAAAACATTTTTCCCATTATTAAAAAGTGGCTTTATTCGGAGAAGGATATCTTTCTGCGGGAAGTTGTGTCCAATTCCAGCGACGCCATCCATAAGCTAAAAAAGCTGATCGCGGTCGGTGAGGCGGATTTGCCGGAAGAAGAGACGGAATGGAAGATTGAAGTGGCGCTGGACAAAGACGCCGGCACCATTACCATTCATGACAACGGAATCGGGATGACCGAAGAAGAAGTAGTGAAATACATCAATCAGATTGCATTCTCCGGCGCGAAAGATTTCATCGAAAAATATGAGGGAAAAACGGATGACGCGCAAATCATCGGACATTTCGGACTGGGCTTCTATTCCACATTTATGGTGTCGGACAAAGTGGAAATCGATACATTGTCCTGGATTCCCGGCAGCGAAGCAGTTCACTGGGAAAGCAATAGCGGTATGGATTACGCCATCTCGCCTTCGGAAATCGAAGAGCGGGGAACCTACGTCACCCTGCATTTGTCGGAAGACAGCAAGGAATACCTGGACGAATTTCAACTGAAAGATACCTTGGAAAAATATTTTTCTTTCCTGCCTGTTCCGTTGTATTTCATCAATGTGGGCGAAGCATCTGAGGAAGCCGAGGCAGAAGAGGAACCCGTTGAAGAAGCAGAGGAAAAAACGGAAGCTGAGGAAGGCGAGAATCACGAAGAGGGTTGTTCCTGTGAGGAATGCCAGGAGGGACAAGTCCAAGAGGCGTCTACCGTCAAAGAACCCAAGCCATTGAATGATACGGCGCCCTTGTGGCTGAAACCGCCAAAGGATTGTACCGAGGAGGAATACAAAGCGTTCTATCACAAAGTCTTCCACGATTTCAACGATCCCTTATTCTGGATTCATCTGAATATGGACTATCCGTTTAACCTGAAAGGAATCCTGTATTTCCCCAAACTGAAAAACGAATACGATTCGTTGGAAGGAACGATCAAGATTTATTACAACCAGGTTTTTGTAGCAGACAACATCAAGGAGATTCTGCCGGAATTTCTGTTGCTGCTGAAAGGTGTGATCGATTGTCCCGACCTGCCGCTGAACGTTTCCCGCAGCTTCCTCCAGAACGACGGTTATGTCAACAAAATCTCCGCCCATATCACCAAAAAAGTAGCGGACAAGCTGAATGGCCTATTTGAGACCGAGCGGGAAAATTATTGCAAGTATTGGGACGATATCAACCCCTTTGTCAAGTACGGATGCTTGAAGGACGAAAAGTTCTACGATAAGGTGAAAGAATCCATTTTGTACAAAACCACGGATGATTCCTATGTGACCCAGGCAGAATACGCGGAAAAATACCCGAACGCTGCTGAGAACACTCTGTATTATGTGGATGATGACGTGCAGCAGGCACAGTATGTGAGTCTGTTCCGGAGCAGCGGGATCGAAGCCGTCCGGATGACAGGCCCCATCGACAGTCATTTTATGCAGTTCATGGAATACAAAAATCCGGGCAAACTGAAATTTGTGCGGGTGGACGCGGACGTGTCCGACCAGATGAAAAATGAAACCTCGGATATTTCCCGGGAACAAATGGATCAGATGGCGGCGGATTTGGAGGCAGAATTCCGGAAGGTATCCGGAAACGACAAGCTGAAAGTCCGTGTGGAATCCATCAAATCCGGTATGCCCGCCATTATTTTACTGTCCGAGCAGGGCCGCCGGATGCAGGAAATGATGAAGATGTACGGAGGCGGCATGGGATTCCCCATGGGCGATGAAGAAGTCACGCTGGTGCTCAACGAAAGCAATCCAACGGTCTCCCGTCTGTCGGAACTTCGTCAGGACACAGCCCGGGAAGCAGAATACGATATGATTTGCAGCCAAATCTACGATCTGGCGATGTTGGCACACAAACCGATGGATGCGGAAGGGATGACAAAATTCATCGAACGCTCCGCTCAGCTGCTCAACAAAGCGATCTAGTCCGGATACCAGAAAATGCCGAATTGCCCCAAGGTTCCGGATCGGACCTTGGGGCAATCTTGGGAAAGAGGAAAGGACACTCTATATGGTACAGCGAGTATACATTTTTACAGGACATTATGGCAGCGGCAAAACGGAAGTAGCAATTAATTTTGCTTTTTATTTGAAACGCCTTCATCCACAGCGGAAAGTGGCAATCGCGGACCTGGATATCGTCAATCCCTTTTTCCGGACAGCCGACGCGAAAGAATCGTTGGAACAAGCAGGCATTCAGGTCGTTTTGCCGCTGTATGCCAATACCAACGTGGACGTACCGGCGCTTACGCCTCAAATGGCCGGATTGATCGAAGATACCGAATGCGACGTGGTACTGGACATCGGGGGAGACGATTTAGGCGCGAAAGCGGTTGGCCGCTATCGGGAGGAATTGGAGAAGCGGGGGTATCTGCTGTATTTTGTTCTCAATCCCAATCGCCCTTTTACCCATGATCTGCCCTTGGCCTGCCGCATGTTTGAAGAAATCCAGGATGCCGCAGCCCTGCGGATAACCGGGATTGTCAACAACGCCAACCTATTGCAGGATACCACAACGCAGACCATACGGCAGGCTCTTCCGTTGGTCCGGCAGCTGGCGGACGCCAAACAAGTACCGGTGCTTCTGCATACCGTTTTCCAGCCTGTTGCGGAAGAATTGCTGGTACAGGCAGCGCAGCACGCCAACGAACTAGAAGAAGCAATCGCCTTGCCGGCTGATCTTCATCTGGAAGGCCTGCCGGACTGGGAGGGTGCCCCCTTGCTAAGCATGACAGAAAATGTCCGCCTGCTCTGGGATCGCCGAGACGAATAACAACGTCCGCAGGCTTTCCCGGCTTAGGAAGAACGCTTCTTTTTAAATACAAATTCCCGCTGGACGTAGAAGCTTAAGACGAACAGAGGGATATCCACAAAGATCTTGCAAAGCAAATTGGGGAAATGCAAATAGTCGGAGAAACATTTGGACCCCGCCGAACCCAGAGCCAGGACAACAAACCAAAGAATGTAGTATTTCACAATCGACCATTTCGTGGTTTCTTTGAAGACCAGTTTACTATTTAAAATAACATTGGGCACGGAACTGATGATTCTGGCCAGAATAAACGACAGACCGACTCCCCAGCCAAGCAAATTGCAGAAAAACAAATACGCCGCGTAATCCACCAGGAACGAGCCAAATGCCACGGCACTGTACTGTAGGATCTGACGTAAGATCCGCAACGAATCCCGGACCGGATGATAGTGGGAGCCCTTATTGTCGTCAATGTAGATCGTGGAGATCGGAATTTCCAGATAAGGAACAGACCAATCTTTAATGGACAAAAGCATATTCATCTCATATTCATACCGCTCGCCCCTCAGCGTTACCATGCGCGGAATCCATTCTCGCGGAATGCCGCGCAAGCCTGTTTGTGTGTCGCGGATTTTCAAACCGGTAGCAAGCCGAAAAATCCATCGGGTCATCACGTTTCCAAATGCCGATCTTGCC
>PPYF01130871.1_pt1 | contig 10139 bp, 10 predicted proteins | sample 1559871 | NCBI WGS metagenome assembly PPYF01 (sample SAMN08240021, study PRJNA423297) | Human gut metagenome, whole genome shotgun sequencing project.
GCAATGCCCACGTCCCGCAGGTATTCAAGGGTCTTTTCCCGGGCGGCCTTGCCCTTGAGATGCTGGTGCAGCTCCACGGCTTCCATGATCTGGTCGCCGATGGTCTTCAGGGGGTTCAGGCTGGTCATGGGGTCCTGCATGATCATGGCGATCTCATGGCCCCGGACCTTCAGCCAGTCCTTCTCCTTTTTCAGGTCGGAAAGGCGGATGGGCTTGCCGTCATCGGCACCGTAATAATCAATGGTGCCCGAGGTGATGGAGCCGTTGGCATCCAGCAGGCCCATGAAGCTCTTGGTGAACACGCTCTTGCCGGAGCCGGATTCGCCCACGATGGCAAGGACTTCGCCGTGGTAGATGTCCAGGTCGATGCCGCGGATGGCGTGCAGCACCTTGCCGCGCAGGTTGAATTTGATGTTGAGGTCCTTTACAGAAAGGATGAGCTGATTTTTTTCCATCTTCTGTCCCTCCTTACTGCAGGTGGTTCTTCGGGTCAGCAGCATCCGAGAAGGCGTTGCCGATGAGGTAGAACGCAATGGTGACAAAGCTCAGGATGATGGTGGGGTAGAGCAGCTGGTACCGCAGGCCCGCCTGCATCATCACCTTGCGGCCGTCGTTGATCAGGTTGCCCAGAGAGGGCGTTTCCACAGAAAGGCCCAGGCCGATATAGGTGATGAACACCTCGCTGCCGATGGCGGCGGGGATGGTCAGGGCCATGCGCAGCATGATGACCGATACCAGATAGGGCAGCAGGTTGCGCAGCACGATGCGGCGGATGGGGGTGCCGATGCAGCGGGAAGCCACGTTGTAATCACGGTCGCGGATGATCAGGATCTGGTTGCGGATAAAGCGCGCCATGGCGATCCAGCCCGTGATGGACATGCCCAGGATCAGGGTCTGGATGCTGGGAGACGCGACATAGGAGATCAGGATCAGGATGATGGTGGAGGGGATGTTATCGCAGATGTTGTACAGCTCGGTGAAGAAGAAATCGAGCTGGCGGACATAGCCCCAGAGCACGCCCACCGTGATGCCCACCACGGCCTCGATGAGGGCTACGAAGAAGGCGATGGTCAGACTGGTGCGTGCACCGGCCCAGATGCGGGCCCACAGGTCCTGGCCGATGGCGTTGGAGCCCCAGATAAAGCCCTCTTCCCCGGGGGCGATATTGCGGAACTGGATACCGGTGGTAGAGTCTACCTGACAGAGATTGGGATCTGCCTGACCGGGCAGATAGGGCTGCAAAAAGGCAAAGCCCACCACGAACACCAGTGCAATGAGCAGGGCCACGGCGATCTTATTCTTGAAGAAAGCACGGAAGGTGCTGCCCCAATAGCTGTAATTGGAGTAGGAGGTGGCCTCGGCACGCTCCTCGCTGAACCCGGCGGGGGTGAACAGCTCGTCCTCGGGCAGGTCGGCCCAAGCGGCGGGGCCGTCCTTCTGCAGCTTGTTCAGATCGTTTTCCAGAACAGCTGCCTTGTGATCTTTCATGTGGAACAGCATTATCGGCCACCTTCTTTCTTGCCAAAGTTGATGCGGGGATCGATGAGCACCATGAGCAGATCGCCCAGGATCAGGCCGATGATGCCCACGCAGGCGTACAGTAGTACGATGCCCTGCACCATGGTGTTGTCGTGGCGCTGGACGCAGGTGACCAGCAGGCCGCCCATGCCGGGGATGGAATACAGGCTCTCGATGTAGATGGAGCCGACCACAGTGTTCAGGAAGGCAGAGGGAATATACTGCACCAGCGGCACCATGGCATTGCGGAAGATGTGGCGCAGGGCGATGTTGCTCTCGCTCACACCCTTGGCCAGCGCCAGCCGGACGTAATCCTTGTTGCTCTCGTCCACCATGTAGCGGCGCAGCCACATGGCGTAGAATGCCACGTTGCCCAGGCTCATGGAGCAGACCGGCAGCACCCAGTACCGCCAGTCGGAGGCATCAAACAGCAGGCCCACGCCCAGGGCGGTGGTGCCGTACATCTGAATATAAAGGTAATACACGGCGGCAGGCACGGCCTGAATGAGCACGATGATGGCGGTGCCGATCTTATCCGGCCAGCGGTTCTTGAACCGGCCCATCAGCAGGCCCATGGGAATGCCAATGACCAGGCTCAGCAGCATGGCAAACACGCCCATCTGGATGGAGATGGGCAGCTTCTTGGCCAGGATGCCGGTGACCGAGGCATTTACCTTATAAATATGGCTCACGCCCAGGTCGCCGTGGAGGGCATTCCACCAGAAGCGGCCGATCTGCACCGGCAGCGGGTCCAGCAGGCCCATGGACTGCAGGCCCGCCTGGATCTGGGCCTCGGTCATTTTTTCGTAGTTTGCAAAGTAGCCTTCCACCGGCATCAGCCGCAGCAGGCAGAACACGAGCGTTACAATGACGAACAGCGTCAGGATGGAACGCCCGATGCGTTTTGACAGATATTTCAGCATATCTGTGCGCACCCCTCTTTCGTTTGTGGTTCCTCCGCGGACAGTGGTCCTGAACAGCGGATAGGAATAGAATACATCAAAATTGCACTTTTGGAAAGTGATTTGCCCGGATTTTGAAAAATGTTTTTGTAAAAGCAGGGTAAAGTGAACGTTTTTCTTACAAAAACAACCCTCTCCGCCGGGTTGACGGAGAGGGATAAAAGTTTTTATAAACCTCTGCGCTTCAAAATCTCATCCAGAATGGCATCGGCCACATCGGCCTTGCTCATCAGGGGCAGCTCCCGGGTGCCGTCGGGGGTGATGAAGGTGACCACGTTGGTGTCCACCCCAAAACCGGCCCCGGCGACCTTCAGGTTGTTGGCCACCACCATGTCCAGATTCTTCCGGGTCAGTTTGGCCGTGGAGTTTTCCACCATATCCCGGGTCTCCATGGAAAAACCGCAGAGGAACTGGTGGGTCTTTTTCGGGCCGATGGTACCCAGAATGTCGGCGGTGCGCTCCACAGGGATGGAGAGGTCGCCGTCCTTTTTCTTGATCTTGTCGCTTGCCACTGTCACGGGGCGGTAGTCTGCCACGGCGGCAGCCATCACCAGCACGTCCATCTCCTCAAAGCGGCTGGTCACGGCATCGTACATATCCTGCGCCGTGGTAATGGGAACATCGGTGGTGAAGCGGACCGGCGGCAGGTCGGTGTGGCCGTGGATGAGGGTGACCTCTGCTCCCCGCATGGCGGCGGCCCGGGCGATGGCATAGCCCATCTTGCCGGTAGAGTGGTTGGTCAGGTAGCGCACGGGGTCCAGCGGCTCCTGCGTGGGCCCGGCGGTCACAGCGATGCGGACACCGGCCAGATCCTTGGGCCGGGCGATGGTGTGCAGGATGTACTCGATGAGCACATCCTCCTTGGGCAAGCGGCCGCTGCCCACATCCTTGCAGGCCAGCACCCCGCTCTCAGAGGGGATGACCGTGAAGCCGTAGTGCTCCAGCGTTCTGAGGTTGTCCTGCGTGATGGGGTTTTCCAGCATCCCGGTGTTCATGGCCGGGCTGACCAACTTGGGGCACCTGGCCGCAAGCACCACGGTGGTGAGCATATCATCGGCAATGCCGTGGGCCATTTTGGCAATGACGTTGGCTGTGGCCGGTGCCACCAGAACGACATCCGCCTTTTTGGCCAGCGAGATGTGGGTGACCTCGAACTTGAAATCGCGGTCGAAGGTGTCCACCATGCACTTGTGGCCGGTCAGCGTTTCAAAGACGAGAGGGGTGATGAAATGGGTGGCGTTCTCGGTCATAATGACCTCCACGTCCGCCCCCAGCTTTTTGAGTGCGCTGGCCACATTTGCCATTTTATAGGCGGCAATGCCGCCGGTAACGCCCAAAAGGACGCATTTGCCCTGCAGATCCATCCAAAAAACCTCCTGTTTTGCGGGTTTGCCTCTTTAGTATAATCCAAAATCACCGCCAGCACAACAAAATCTTTCGGTTGGGTCTTGTATCCAGCGCAAAAATGCGGTAAAATAGCTTGACTTAGAATAAAACCTCTCCGTCAAGGTCTGCGTCTTTGCCGCCTCTCCTGCCGGGAGAGGCAAGCCAACCGGCTCCTCTGGCAGGGGAGCCGGAGCAAAGCGCCTGAGAGGTTTTGCAGGAAAGGTAAAATATGATCTTAGCCATTGATATAGGCAACACCACCGTCGCCCTGGGCGGCATCAAGGACGGACGTGTATGCTTTGTGGCCCACATGGATACGGTGCGCACCCGTACCGCCGCGGAATACCGCATTGAAATGGAAAAGGTGTTTGCTCACCGCCGCCACCCGGAAAAGCCCATCCGGTTCGAGGGCGCGGTGCTGACCAGCGTAGTGCCCCAGATCACCGGGGCACTGGCTGAGTGCGCCCGCTATTACACCGGAAAAAAGCCGGTCATCGTTTCGCCGGAGATCCGCACAGGCCTGACCATGGGGGTGCCTGACCCCCATGCCGTGGGCAAGGACCGGCTGGTGGATGCCGCTTACGCTGCGGCGAACTTCCCGCTGCCGGTCATCACCGTGGATCTGGGCACTGCCACTACATTTAATGTTGTGGATGAGAACCGGGTATTCCGGGGCGGTGTGATCTGCCCGGGGCTTTCCACCGGCCTGCGGGCTCTGGGGGAGCGCTGTGCCCAGCTGCCGCAGGTGCGGCTGAGCTCCCCCAAAACGGCCATTGGTGTGAACACTGAGAGCTGTATGCTTTCGGGCTCTGTGCTGGGCACGGCAGTTCTGCTGGACGGCATCACCCAGCGCATTGAGGAAGAGCTGGGCCGTCCGGCCACCCTGGTGGTCACGGGCGGGCTGGCAAAGTATGTCACGCCGCTCTGCCGCCATCCGCTGACCTACGACCCGGAGCTGCTGCTGAAGGGGCTGGCACTGCTGTACCAGATGAATGCCCCTCAGCCGCACTATGCCGCCGGGGGCAGGCGGCGGAACCCGAACAACAATTTCCGCCGGGGCCGCCGTCCCCGCTCCCAGCGCCGGGAACGCCGCGAGGAGAAGAACAAAAACGGCTGACGACGAAACAGGATGGAGAGAACAATGAAACTAGGGATCCTGGGCACGGGGATGATCGTGCGGGAGTTTCTGCCCTGGCTGGCAGGGCCGGACTGCCCCTTTACGGTGCAGGCACTCTGCAGCACCCAGCGCAGTGCGCCGGTGGCCGACGAGATGTGCGAACAGTACGGCATTCCCCAGCGCACCACGAACTATTTTGAATTATTGCAGTGGGTGGATGTGATCTATCTGGCCGTGCCCAACCTGCAGCATTACCGCTATGCCAAGGTGGCGCTGGAAGCGGGGAAGCATGTCATTGTGGAAAAGCCCATGGCCTGCACCGCTGCCCAGACCGAGGAGCTGGCGGCGCTGGCCCGCCGCAAAAAGGTGTTCCTGTTTGAGGCCATGACCACCCAGTACCTCGAAAACTACAACAAGATCCGGGAGCTGCTGCCCCGCATTGGCAGGGTGAAGCTGGTGCAGTGCAATTTCAGCCAGTATTCCAGCCGCTACGATGCCTTCTGTGCCGGGGAAACGCCGGTCTCCTTTGACCCGGAGTGTGCGGGCGGTGCCCTGATGGATCTGAATGTCTACAACATCAGCTATATCGTGGGCCTGTTCGGCGAGCCGAACCAGGTGCACTACCTGGCCAACATGGAGCGCGGCATCGACACCAGCGGTATCCTGACCATGGAGTACAACAGCTTCAAGGCAGTCAGCATGGCCGCCAAGGACTGCGGTGCGCCTGCCCGGTATGTCATCCAGGGTACAAAGGGCTATATCCTGCAGAAATCCACGGCCAACTGGTGCGGCGGCGTGACCTTCCACCCCAATCAGGGCAAGGAAGAGCACTTCAACCTGAACGGCGGCAGACCCCGGCAGGCGGCAGAGTTCCACGCCTTTGCCAAGGCCATCGAGGGCGGTGACCAGGAGCTGTGCAGCCGGATGCTGGATACCTCCGTGGCCGTCAGCCGTGTGCTGACCGTGGCCCGGCGGAGCGCCGACATCAAATTTCCCTGTGATAGATAAACATCCTAACCCTCTCAGGCACTTCGTGCCAGCTCCCCCAAAGGGGGAGCTTTTGACAAAACCGCAAACTTTGCATGGATTGCCAAGGCCTCGCCCTTCGGGAGAGGTGGCATTGCGAAGCAATGACGGAGAGGGTGAGGTCGTTTATAAATTTTCAAGCATCCCTGACATTTTATCAAAAACCAGATTTGCGCCGTATCCGACGTATAGGGCGGAACGGCAGCAGGAGGAAAACTGAATTATGAAAAACAACGATCTTCGCACTCTCACCCGACTGGCACTGCTGGTCGCCATCGAGCTTGTAATGAAGGCCATCGGCCTGGGCAGTGTGCCCATGGGCCCGCTTTACATGAGCTTCCTGACCCTGCCCATTGCGGTGGGTGCCATCACCATGGGCCCTGTGGCCGGTGCTGTGCTGGGCGGCGTGTTCGGCGCGGTGAGCTTCTATGATGCCATTACCGGTGCTTCCGCTATGACCGGCGCTCTGTTCCAGGTCAGCCCTGTCAACACCTTTATCCTCTGCGTGGGCATGCGTGTGCTGATGGGCGTGTGTGTGGGCCTGATCTTCAACGGCCTGAGCAAGCTGGACAAGAGCCGCACCTGGAGCTATATCGTCAGCGCCATGTGCGCTCCGGCCCTGAACACCCTGTTCTTCATGGGCTATATCGTGCTGGCGTTCTACAACTGCGACTATGTCCAGAACCTGGTGTCCGTTAAGGGCGCTGCCAACCCCCTGATGTTCGTTGTGCTGCTGGTTGGTGTCCAGGGCGTGGCTGAGTTCCTCGTCTCCGGCATCCTGGGCGGCATCGTGGCCCGCGCCGTGCACAAGTTCCTGAAGTAAGAGCCCGCGTTCCGCGTCAGGGAAGAGCGTATGGGTTTGTAACATTGTAAAACAAAAGACCAGAACTGAACTGCCACTTGGCAGAACAGCTCTGGTCTTTTTCTGTGCGGTGAAAAACAGAAACGCAGCCTTTACAGAGGCAGCTTGCCGCCGACCTTGTTGACGACATAGTAGGCGGCCTCTTCCTCAGGCTTGACGTAGATCTTGCAGGACTGCACGCCCACTTTGTGGGTCAGGCGGTAATCGGCCTTGGCGCGGTCCACAAGATCGGTGATGTTATACTGCTTGCCGGCAAATTCAACGTAGATCTCAGGGGAAAGCGGGGGACGGCCCTTGTGGGCGGTCTTTTCCGTTTTGGGGGCTTTCTCCGTTTTGACAGCGGACTTTGCGGTCTTGCGTGCGGGCTTTGCCTCGGCTGCGGGAGCTTCTGCAGCGGCAGGAACGACAGGCTTTTTCACTGACATGGATTCTACCTTCTTTCTCATATCGTTTTGCGTGTGGGAATAATACCGGAATGCACCGGTAGAAAAACTTTGCATCAAACAGCAACATATAACTATATAATAGTTTTTTGCGGCGCATTTGTAAAGAGGTTTTGTGAAAAAAGGTTCGTTTTCAGGCAGGAAATGCTTTTTTGTTTCTGGAAAAGTTACTGGACGCACAGTCCCTCGGCCCGTGTGACGATGGACAGCAGCAGTTCGGTGTCCCAGTCCTCTGCCAGCACAAATAAATCATCGCAGATCTCCTTCTGGATTTGTGCCGTCGTTTTTTGTCCGGCAAGGACGCAGACCGCAGAAAGCAGTCGAACTTTCAGGGCACAAATTTCTGCGGGTGCGCCCCACAAACGGGCAAGGTCATAATTGCTGGTGTTTCCGCAGGGCATGGCACAGGCAGCGCAGTTGGGAGCCACCCGGTGCTTCTCGGCTTCAACGATGTCAGTCATCCGGAGCAGCGCGCTCTCGGCGGCCTCGGGGTCAGCCGCCAGCCGCAGACCGGCAGCCAGTATGCGGTCAGTGTCCTCCGTTTTGGGTTCATTGACTGTGGAGCGCGCCAGCCCCACCAGCGCGCCCAGCAGAGTGTCCCGCTGACGCTGTGCAGCGGTAACGGGAGCAGAAAACGTGTGATTCATAGGAACCTCCAGGCTCTTTTTTGCTGTAAGGATACCACGGAATCCCCGGAAAGGGAAGGTGAAAAATTCTTTTTTCTGCAAAAGGGAATAGCGTCTTGATTTTGAACGGAAAATCCGCTATAATAATACCGTTCTACATACGCCGGTGTGTCGGAATGGCAGACGAGGGGGACTCAAAATCCGCTTCGTGATTTTTCGTGTCTGTGCAAGAAATCCACGAGTATTCGTTGAATTTTGAAAGTTTGTTGAAGCAGGATTTCTTACATCCCTCCTGAACATCCCTCCAATCTTCAGAAACCGGTACTAATGTCCCAAAATTGAATATAAGCCGATGTGGCGGAATGGCAGACGCAAACGACTCAAAATCGTTCGGGAAACCATGTGGGTTCGAGTCCCACCATCGGCCCTGAATCTCCTTCAGGCTCACGCCATTGGCATAGAGCAGACTGGCACAACTATGGCGCAGATCGTGAAAGCGGATACGCTTCATCTGGTGTGCGACCAGAAAATCCGGGAAATGCTGACTCAGAAAGTCGGGCCTAATCCGCTTTCCCATCGGGTCTACATAGATATAGTCAAGATAATCGGTGCAATAGCTTTTGCCGCAGACCTTCCGATTCTGCTCCTGCTCCTTTTTCATTTTATTGAGCATCTGCTCACAGGCAGGGATCAGGGGAAGTGTCCGGCAGCTCGACTTTGTTTTTGTCTTATCTCGTGCGATCTCTGTTAGCGTTCCGTTGACCTTTGCGGTCACAACCGTATGCTGAATGCTGATTTTCTTGTTCTCGAAGTCAATGGCATCCCATTTCAAACCAACAATTTCACTGCGCCGCAGCCCGTAGAATGCAGCCATGATGACGCCAAACTCCGAAGGGTCACCTTGAATCACCTTGAAAAGTTGCTCCAGTTCTTCACCGCTGTAAATCTCCGACTTGAACTTTTCCTTACGAGGACGTTCAACGCGATCTGCCGGGTTGGAACGGATCATGCCGATTTGAAAAGCATACTGTAGGCATTTGCGGATGTTGGCGTGATAGTGAATGACGGTGTTTGCCGTAAGGCCACAATCCAACTCATGCTGGTAGAAGTCTTGGATGTATTTGGGATGCTGTTCCATATCCTGCAATGTATAGTGGAGCGGTTCAAAATATGGGACGATCTTGTGAACGATTGCTCTTTCATAGCTGGTATAGGTTGTGATTTCCACGCGTGACTTCATCATTTTCAACCAGTCCGTGATGAAGTCGGTGAAAAGCACCGGGGAGTTATCAAGGCAAGGGTCAACTTCTTTGATGGGGCTGACCTTCAGCCAATTATTGTCAACGGCATATTGCAGGGCATCGGTCAACTCCTTGTGCCAATCCAGAAGCTGCTGTACACTGGCCTCCTCCTGCTGACGCTCATAGCGGAAGAACGTTTCCAGATCGCGCGGAGAGAGTGCTTTCAGTGACAGATGCTTCTTTTCAAAGTACGGGAGGATGACCTTCCCTAAGTCGTAGGCATACCGTCCATAGATTTCCGGCGAAAGTGTCATTACACTTTCGCGCAGCCAGCGGTTCAGATATTCCGATACCGGCAGGTCGGAAACCTGCTGCATCGTTTCAGGGTTAAACTCTTTTTGTGTTTTACGCAACAGAGATTCAGCTCTTTTTTTGTTTCCTTTAACAGGAAGTCCTGTGCTGATGGATTTGGTTCTGCGCTTTCCATCTGTGTCTTTCCAGCTCAGAATCATCTGATACATACCGTTTTGTTCTCTTAAATGTCCGGCCACATTTGTCATAGTTATGCTCCTTTCTGTTCGTAGCCAAACGTCCTTTGCTTAGGCATCATAAGTTTAGAAGATTCTGGAGTGTTTTGCAAGGATGGCGCAAGGGAGTTTGAAAGGTGCATCCCTCCAAGTTGCCGATCCTGATCGAGCAGGTACTCTATCACGCAGAGTTTTGGTATCTTATAGCTGCGTCCTACACGCGCCGAGTGGATCTTATTCTGCTTGACCAGCAGATACGCATTCTTCCGGCAGATGCCAAGCATTTCCTGAAGATGCTCCACCGTCACCACATCCGGGTAGTCCTTGAACATCGTCAGATACCTCTCCGTCTTTCGGTCAGGCTCTTCCTGAATCAAAGTGCAGGCTGCGATCTCGCTCATTCCTGTCCTCTCTTTCTAGTTCAATATGTC
>PPYF01221299.1_pt1 | contig 10138 bp, 6 predicted proteins | sample 1559871 | NCBI WGS metagenome assembly PPYF01 (sample SAMN08240021, study PRJNA423297) | Human gut metagenome, whole genome shotgun sequencing project.
CCTCTATAGTTGTAAGCCAAATAGAGGATGTAAAAATGGCAAAGTTAGAAATAAAAAATATTACAAAAAAATTTGGTGACTTTTACGCAGCAAATAATATTACTTTTACCGCTGAAGAAGGCGAGTTTGTCACCTTATTAGGACCAAGCGGCTGTGGTAAAACCTCCTTATTAAAATTAATCGCTGGATTTCATGTGGCTGATGAAGGTGAAATTCTTATCGGAGGAAAAAATATTAACAATGTTCCTCCAGAAAAACGCAATACAGCCATGTGTTTCCAATCCTATGCCCTTTTCCCTCACCTCAACGTTTCTCACAATATTTGCTATGGTTTAAAGCAACGTAAAATTGATATTGAAGAACAAAAACAGCGTTTAAATCTCGCATTGAAACAAATGGATTTAGAATTTCATAAATTGAAATTACCCAATGAGCTTTCTGGAGGTCAACAGCAACGTGTCGCATTAGCCAGAGCCATGGTCACTCGTCCAGATGTAATTTTATTTGATGAACCGCTTTCCAACTTAGATGCTAAATTACGCGAAAGTGTACGTTTTGAAATTAAGCAACTCTCAAAACAATATAATTTGACTAGTATTTATGTGACTCACGATCAGGCTGAAGCCCTAACCATGTCAGATAAAATTATTGTATTAAATAAAGGTGCTATTGAGCAAATTGGCTCTCCTCAAGATATTTATCATCACCCTAAAAACCGCTTTGTGGCAGACTTTATTGGCATTGCCAATATCACAGAAGCCAATGTAAAAAATATCGGTGATAACCTTTATGCTGTTAGTTCTATTTTTGGCGATTTCACCGTATTTTCAGAGAAAAAACCGGAATCAGAACGAATTTATATTTGCTTTCGACCAGAAGACATTGAATTGTTACCAAACGCACAAACGGAAGCGGAAAACCAAATTACAGTAGATATCATCAACACCGCTTTTATGGGCAATATCACGGAAGTGCAAGGAGTCATTAAACGTAATGATGAAGAGAAAAAATTACGCCTGCAACTAACAAAATGTCCGAATTTGAGCGATAAACTCACCTTTACGGTTCCCCGCCATGCGATTAAATTCTTGGAGTCCGTAAAATGAAAAGTCTCAAAAATGATGTAAAAGCATGGTTATTGCTATGCAGCGGTTTAGGTACAATCCTATTTTTAATGGGGTCCACGTTCTACATTGTAGTCTCTCAAAGCCTTGGTTTATACAGTATGGGCGGGGAAGAAAGCCAATTTAGTTTGGAGTATTGGCAAGCCGTATTAAATAGCCCTGTATTCCAAAATTCGTATATTTATTCCGTAAAAGTGTCTTTATTAGGGGCGATTTTATCCATCATCGTGGCTTATCCCATTGCCATGTGGTTACGTAAAAAATTACCAGCCAAGGTAACAATTATAACCATCTTGCGGGCGCCTATGTTGGTACCGGGATTAGTTGCAGCCTTCTTGTTCGTCAATATGATTTCTTACCACGGCATTCTTAACGAAGTATTCGTTTATTTAGGCATTTGGGACGAACCGAAAACCCTACAAAATGACGAATTTGGTTGGGGGGTAGTGATTTTACAAATGTGGAAAAACATTCCTTTTGCTTTAATTCTTATTGGTGGCGCGGTCAATTCACTGAAAACTGATTTATTAGATGCGGCGGCTAATTTAGGTTCGAGTCCTTGGCAACGTTTTCGTTATGTGATCTTCCCACTAACCTTAGGTGCGGTACAAGTTTCCTTTATTTTAATATTTATCGGCGCACTCGGTGATTTCGCCTTTTATAGTATTGCAGGTCCTCGTAGTACCTATTCTTTAGCACGTTTAATGCAAATGTCCGCCTATGAATTTGAAGAGTGGAATCAAAGTGCGGTCATGGCGTTAACTATTATGTTGACCTCTGCCTTCTTCACCATCCTAGTGTCATTATTGATTAAACCATTAGCCGTCAAACGTGGAGAAGTCAAATGAGTAGTTCCGTACAAATCACAACAAAAAATGGTCGATTAATCGCACGTATTTCCTTAACTTTCTTTATTCTTGCTAATTTTATTTGGTTGTTCCTACCCTTTTTAATGGCAGGTTTATGGTCATTGGTAGATCCCGCTAAACCGTGGAGTTATCCAGATATTTTCCCTCAATCATTATCTTTTGAGCGTTGGAAAATCGTCTGGGAAACCACCTCTTTACCTGAAGCAATGTTTAATAGCTATACCATTGCGCCTACGGTTTCACTGATCACTATTTTACTCTCTCTTCCAACAGCTTATGCATTTGGACGTATGGAGTTTAGAGGTAAAAAATTAGCAGAATTATTAACACTGATTCCATTGGTTATTCCAGGCATGATTATTGCCCTATTCTTTAGCCGTATGTTATTGGATTTAAATATTAATAATCCATTCATCGGCATTGTTATTGGGCATGTTGTACTCACGTTACCTTATGCTATTCGGATTTTATCCGCAGGCTTTTCTTCTGTACCACAAGACCTCATAGATGCTAGCCGTGACTTAGGTGCATCTAAATTTACCGTTTTCAAAGACGTGTATATGCCGATGTTAAAACCTAGTTTTTTAGCATCAATTATCTTCTGTTTAGTGAAAAGTATTGAAGAGTTTGCTATCGCTTTCGTTATCGGCTCACCAGACTTTATTACCGTGCCAACCATTTTATATTCTTTCCTCGGTTATTCTTTTATTCGTCCGAATGCGGCCGTTGTATCGATTATTTTGTTGGTACCAAACATTATTTTGATGATGATTATCGAAAAATTGTTGAAAGGGAATTATCTCTCTCAATCCACAGGAAAAGCATAATTTTCACAAGGAGCATCTTATGCAAAAAAATATCCGTAAACTTCTATCCATTGGTCTTACCGCTGCCGCCTTGGCTGTCAGCACTTTCGCCTCGGCCTCCACAGACTTAAGTAGTAAATCTTGGAGTGAAATCGAAGAACTCGCTAAAAAAGAAGGGAAATTGACAGTTAGCGTTTGGTATTTGCAGCCGCAATTCCGTAATTTTGTCAAAGAATTTGAAAATCAATACGGTATTAAAGTCAAAGTACCTGAAGGCACCTTGGACGGTAATATCAATAAACTGATTGCTGAAAAAAATCTAGAAACCGGCAAAATGGATGTGGTTGTATTAAATGCTGACCGTTTAGGCAACGTAGCGAAAAATGACATTCTTGTAAAACTCAATAACTTACCAAATTTCGATAAATTAAATCACCACTTACAAGGTGTTGAATTAGGCGATATGGCTGTAGGTTACTGGGGTAATCAAACTGGTCTAGCTTATGATCCTATGCGAATCAAAGAAGAGGAGTTGCCACAATCTTGGGCAGACATGGAAAGCTATATTGATAAAAATCCAAAAAAATTCGGCTATTCAGATCCAAATGGCGGCAGCTCTGGTAATGCCTTCATTCAACGAGCTTTAGTGTACATCAATGGTGATTATGATTATCGTACCGATAAAATCGATGAAGCACAGATTGCTAATTGGAAGAAAACCTGGGATTGGTTCAGCAGTAAAAAAGATGCACTAATCCGTACCGCTTCAAATGCTGATAGTCTAACCCGTTTAAACGATGGTGAGTTAGTAATTGTCTCCGCATGGCAAGATCACTTGTTCAGTTTGCAAAAACAAGGTGCAATTACTGACCGTTTAAAATTCTATGTACCAAAATTTGGGATGCCTGGCGGTGGTAATGTTGTAACCGTAGCAAAAAATGCACCGAACCCAGCCGCATCACTTGTTTTCGTGCATTGGATTACCTCACCTGAAGTACAACAGAAATTAAACCAAGAATTCGGTGTTCGTCCACTAAATAGTGAATCTGGTTTGAAAGATACCATTTTCTTCTCAACACCATGGCGTAAAGCCGAAATGGAAGCCTTCACAAAAGAGGTTATTTCGAGATAAACAATAAACCGCACTTTAACGTGCGGTTTACTTTTATAGGCTAATAAAGTGCGGTCAGTTTTAACCACATTTACAACCAAACAAAATAAGTCATACTGCCGATGATGGCGATACAGAATAGATTGAGAATCAAACCGACTTTGGCCATATCGAGTTGTTTCACATTACCTGTTGCAAATACAATAGCATTTGGCGGTGTAGCGATTGGTAGCATAAATGCGCAACTTGCCCCACAAGCGATAATTGCTGCTAAAGCGATAGGGGGTAAATTCATGGATTGTGCCACTGAAATCACAATTGGCATAATCAATGCAGCACTGGCGGTATTCGACGTAAATTCCGTGAGGAAAATAATAAATGCCGTTATGACAAAGCAAAGTACCCAAAGTGGTTTGGTTTGTACGAACTGAACAATACTATCCGCCATAATTTTACTGGCGCCAGAATCTTTCATCACGATACTGAGTGTTAAACCACCACCAAATAAAACGAGTACGCCCCATTCAACACGTTCTTGAATTTCTTTCCAACTTGCGACACCTGAAACACAAATAAAGATCACAACGCATAGCGCAATCACCGTATCAAAGTTTTCGATTTTTTTCGGTAACTCAAGAAATGCACTAATCCATGGATTCAAGAGGGAACTGAAAAGTAACATAATCGCCATACCGATAAAGATCACTAAGGTAATGATATTTTTTCGGTTAAAACTGACTTTCTCAAGCGACGGATTAAATTCAACAGAAAAATCTGGACGTAAAATCACCCATAAAGAAAAAATCATTGAAGGCACAAGTAAGATCATTACCGGGAAACCGTAACCTAGCCATTCCGTGAAAGTCACTTGAATTTGAGATGCCAAAATCGCATTCGGCGCACTTCCCACTAAGGTACCAATACCACCAATACTTGCACTAAATGCCATGCCTAATAACACGAAGGCGTACAACCGATGATTTTTTTCAGCATTGATACCTTTTAACATCCCCATCGTAAGCGGCAACATCATCGCTGCTACGGCGGTGTTGTTAATCCACATAGAAAGAAATGTAGTTGCAGTAAACAGATAGGTGATAGAAAGTTTTAAGTTTCCTTTGGCTAAACGGATAATGTAATTCGCAATAATCTTATCTAGATTCTGAATTTGCAACACCGCAGCCACCACAAATCCCCCAAAGAACATATAAATAATTGGCGTGGAGAATGGTGCAAGAGCTTTTTGCGTATTAATCAAGCCTAATCCTATGGCTACAACAGGCACCATAAGGGATGTCACAGTAATATTAAAGGCTTCCGTTAACCATAAAATACCAATAAAAATCAGCAAGGCTAGCCCGCGATTCTCTTGAGCTGAGAACGGCAGTATTTTGATTAACACCAACATGAAGACAAAGTCCAAGGCAAGAATAATGAGACTTTTATATTTAGAGAGTAAGGTTTGTTGAGTTTGCATATACAATCTCCTATAAAACGATAGGGGAGATTATTAATTAGCATTTAACAGAGAAAATTGAAACATATTTTTAACAAATTTGTGATGCGCTTCAAACTATTTTTTCTAAATAATAAATTTCTTTTCTACAAATCGCCTCAAAAGCATTTCTAACTGATTTCGAGTATAATTTTTAAAAATAAGAATTAAATGAGATGGAGAAGATAAATGCACGAAAATAAGGGTGTAGCAATTCAGCTTTGTGATAAAGATTTCCTTGATAATTTTAACCCAGATTTCCTTGCTTTATACGATCTCAATACTTGGGATAAATCCATGGGTTCACGGGATCGACTTAACCTCGTCAAAGAAGCCTCTGTCGATGCCATTCTTGTTGATAGTAGCCTATCCTACAATTCTGACAGCTTGCTTTGTTGGGGAGCCGCATTAAAAACCGAAGGGTATCTAATTTTAGAAGCTATTGAGCATTGCTACCCGCAAATACTAGCAGACAACTTAGAAACGCTTTTTGACTACCAACCTATATCAGAGAAATCTCATATTTGGTTTTTGCGTAAAAAACCACTTGCTGACCAAGAACGTCTTAAACAAAATCTCAGCCATCAACTGCTCAACCATCCAATTACGGATTACCGAGTACAAAACGCACTTAACCAATTAGAGCAAAGCTATCCTTATGATGATTTAGCTGCCTATACTCGCACCCAAATTTATAATACACAAGAGTTGACCGACGCTGCTTTAAGTGCTTGGAATAATTATTTTTTTCGCGCTCCTAAAGCTAATATACATTACTTTAGCACTCTACAAAGATTAAGTGCGGGAGATTATCATCGAGGATTTTATCAACGAGAATCTATTCTCTACAATAAGCATTGCTTGCGCAGTAGAATTCCTCCCTCCTTAGAAATATTAGATAAACAATGGAAAGGTGAACCACTTTTTAGTAAACGCCTAATTGTATGGAGTGAATTCGGTTTTGGTGATGAAATTATGTTCTCGCAATTGGCTCACTATCTCAAAAGCCAACAGCCTAAACAATTAATTTTTATCGTCCAGCCACCCATTGTGGATATCATCAAATCTCATCCTGATATTGATATCGTAATAAGTTCTGACGAATGGCATGACCAGCATATTGAGTTTGATTATTGGGTTTATCCTCATTCAATTTTAGCTCATGTAACGGAACCATTTGATACTCTACCTAAACGCATACCTTATTTATTTTCAGATCCTACACTTAGTACCCAAATGGCTCAGCGTATAAATAAAACGGAAAGATTGAAGATTGGCTTGGTATGGCGAGGCTCTCCAGATCACGAAAACGATATCCATCGTTCAATTCATGATTTAACACAAGTTGAATCGTTATTATCCCAAACATCTCATCATTGGTTCTGCCTACAAAAAGATCTCAATGAGGCGGAACACGACCTTATGGAGCGTTATCAAATACCACTTATTGGATCAACTTGTCAAAATTTTAGTGATACTGCTGCAGCGATAGCAAACTTAGATCTCGTGGTGACTGTGGATACTTCTATTGCACATTTAGCTGGCGCGATGAATATCCCCACTTTTTTAATGCTCGCATTTATCAAAGATTGGCGCTGGGGGTTTAAAGAAAATAATCTGTGGTATCCATCCATAAGAGCTTTTCACCAACGTGCCCCCCTATATTGGCCAACCGTTATTGAGGAAGTTATTGAAGCCATCAAACAATTCGCTTCTAAATAAACAACAAACCGCACCTAAAAGTGCGGTCTGTTTTGCTTTCGTTTTTTATTTTTGCATACGAGCTTGAATACGTTCTGGTAATCTTAATCCAACGAGAGCAACAAGGACTATTGTCCAGAATAAGGTGACATACACAAGGGCTGAACCAAGTCCTACTCTTTCGCTAAGTTTGGCGGCAATCACAGGAGCCACCCCACCACCGATTGCAGCGAAATTATAGATGAAACCGATACCTGTGCTTCGCATTTCAGCTGGGAAGAAAGTCGCCATATATTTTGGTACTAAACCGGCAATCCCTAAGTTAGTTGCAAGTAAGAAGAAGAGCAACGCACCAAGTGCTAATACATTATTTTCTGGCAAATAGAATACTGGGAAGAGGAAGAAAAGTGATAACAATAAGCTATATACAAAGGTTTTCTTCTCACCCAATTTATCCCCAATAAAGCCTGCAATTAAGGTACCGATGAGGATACCAAAGCCTGCCCAGAACATCAGTGATTTCACATTTTCAGCATAGCCGTTTTCTTTGAGATAAAGTGGAAGTAAGCCCACTACCGGCCAGTTTACGGAGAAAATTGAATAGCAAACTAAGAAAATAATTAAAGTAATTGGTAATTGTTTTTCAGTGAATAAGTCAGTAAGTGGAACTTTATTCACTTTACCTGCAGCTTTCGCTTGTGCCCATTCTTCACTTTCAGGGGCATGGCGACGAACATAGAGCACTAAAGCTACCGGAGCTAAACCAATGAAGAAAGCCATACGCCAACCATAAGTTTGAGATACCCAAGGAATCACTTGAGAAGCAAGAATATTACCGATGGAAAAACCACTCACTAAAAATGCACTGGCTTTTGTACGCAAATGTTTTGGCCAGCTTTCAATGGCATAAGAGGAAGAACACGCATATTCACCTGCCATCCCCATACCGATAATCATACGGAAGATGAAAAGCCAAATATAACTGGTGGATAAGCCGCACAAGAATGTGCCGACGGAATACGTAATAATGGAAACAATCATTGCTAAACGACGACCATATTTATCGGCAAAGCTACCAAAAATCGCCCCACCTAATGGACGCGCCACGAAGGCTGCAAGTAATAATGTGGATGTTTCCGTTGTGCTCATGGAGAATTCTTTTTGAATATCCAAAAGCACGTAAGTGATAAGCATATAATCGAAGCCATCAAAAACATAACCTAACCAAGCCGCAAATAACGCTTTCTTTTGCGTAGGACTGACTTCTTTATACCATGGTAATGATGTTGCCATAACAACCTCCCTTCCTTGTATTTGAGAATTTTGTGGTATAGATCACAGAATTTAAAATCACTGCTAATTTCTGCTTGCATAAATAAAGATAAGACGTATGATGTCTTATGTCAATCAAAGAGAATGAGAGCTGGATCACAAATTCAGAAAATAGATTAGAAAATGAGAACAGAAATGAAAAAAACAAGTAAAAAAGAAGCAAGTCTCGTTTTGCAGGATAAAATCAAATCGCTCATCATTAAACAAAATCTTAAATCTGGCGATTTGATGCCAACAGAAAATGAGTTGATTGAACAGCTTGGTGTGAGTCGTTCCAGTTTACGTGAAGCCGTTAAATCTTTAGAGGCGCTACACATTTTAGACATTCGCCATGGCGTCGGTACCTTTGTAAGTGAATCATCTCTTGTACCCATGATTCGTGGATTAAGCTTTCACACCCAACTGAATTTGCATAATGATCATAATCAGCTGATTAATATTTTGGATATTCGGGAAATTTTGGAATACGGTTTTGCCCCGATGGTTTTAGGAAAAATTAGCCAAGAACAGACCGTACTTTTGCAAAAATCAGTGGCCAATATGGAAAAAAATGCCCGTGAGCAAAAATTTTCACCTAAGGATGAATACCACATTCATTTAAAACTTTATGAGCCATTAAATAACCCATTACTGATTCAATATTTAGATGCGTTTTGGCAAATTTATCAACAAGTAGAAAAAGGTTTACCGCCACCAATACTTTCTCCTGAAAAATTAGCCATGCAACACCGTGAATTAATTGATGCCGTAGAAGCGCATGATTTGGTGCGCATGCAACGTGCGATCTTGCAATATTTCCAAAGTATTCGCCAACGCTTACAACAAGGGGGGCATGATGCAAACTAATGGATTAAACATCGCCTTAATCGGCTGCGGCTTTTTTGGCGTTCAGTTGGCTTCTGCATTTGACAAAGCCCAAGCAAACTTAATTGCAGTGACCGATATCAATCCTTCTCTTGCACAAAAACTCGCCGACCAATACGGTAGCCAAGCCTTTTTTAGTGTAGAAGAAATGTTGGCAGAAACTAAACCGGATTTAGTGGTTATCGCCACACCAAACTATGCTCATTATTCCCCAGCTATCTTAGCGTTAAATGCCGGCTGTCATGTCTTTATTGAAACGCCTTTTACCTTAAGCGCTTCTCAAGGCCAACATTTACGTCGCCTTGCAGAAGAAAAAGGTAAAGTCATTTTTGTGGGCCATTTAGAACGTACGTTGCCAGGCATGTTGAAAGTCAAAGCGGCTTTAGAACAAGGAAAATTAGGCAGAATTACGGTCGCACGAGCCATGCGTCAGCGTTGGATTGAAAATCTACCAAACAAAGAATGGTGGAAATTAGATGCCAATCTTACAGGCGGTGAGCTTTTCCACCTCATTCATGAACTGGATTTACTCTGTTGGTTATTAGGCGATATTGAGGCGGTCTTTGCTCAAGCCGCTAATCAAGCGCATCACGATACGCCAGATAGCCGTGATGTATTGCAGTTGCTATTACGTTTTAAAAATGGCGTGTTAGGTTCGCTCGAAATGGGCACCGCTTATCGGTTACACCAATGGGGCATTCAAATTCATGGTGAAAATGGTGTGATTGAAGTCAATTTCTTTACCTCAAGTGTCACATTTAATTATCTAGATGGAAAAATAGAACACGTTGATTTATTTGATGAATTTGAGGCTGATTTATCTTTACGCGAAAGTG
>PPYF01306519.1_pt1 | contig 10138 bp, 9 predicted proteins | sample 1559871 | NCBI WGS metagenome assembly PPYF01 (sample SAMN08240021, study PRJNA423297) | Human gut metagenome, whole genome shotgun sequencing project.
ATATATTATCTTTGTAAATTGATTTTTGGATGATGAAAGAGTTACAGTTGCTGCTAAAGAAGTTTTTCGGATATACTTCTTTCCGCCCGTTACAGGCGGAGATCATACAACGTATTTTGAGGAAAGAGGATTCACTGGTGCTGATGCCTACCGGGGGAGGAAAATCAATTTGTTTCCAGTTACCGGCCATTTATATGCCGGGAACAGCTGTCGTGATCTCTCCCTTGATCGCCCTGATGAAAGACCAGGTAGGCGGATTGGTTGCCAACGGTATCCCGGCAGCCGCACTCAACAGCATGATGCCGGAAGAAGAACGACACAGAATAAAACAACTCTGCATCCAGGGTAAAATAAAACTGCTTTACCTGTCACCCGAAGCCCTGGTTGGCGAACTGCATTGGCTGCTTCCCCGTATGGACATATCCCTGATCGCCATCGACGAAGCCCATTGTATCTCACATTGGGGGCACGACTTCCGTCCCGAATATACCCAACTGTCCGTTTTGAAAGAACAGTTCCCTAAAGTTCCGATCGTCGCCCTGACAGCTACAGCCGACAAAGTCACACGTACCGACATTGTCACCCAATTGAACCTGCGTAATCCGGAAGTTTTCGTTTCGTCCTTCGACCGTCCGAACCTGTCCCTTACTATCCGCCGGGGACTGAATAAAAAGGAGAAAACTTCCGCCATCGTCCATTTCATCCATGCCCACCGCCATCAGAGCGGGATCGTTTACTGCATGAGCCGGAACAGTACAGAGAACCTGGCAGAAGAACTCTCTTCTTACGGGATCAAGGCCGTTGCCTATCATGCCGGACTCCCGCCTGTTCAACGCGAAAAGGCACAGGATGATTTTATCAACGACCGGGTAAACGTGGTCTGTGCAACCGTTGCCTTCGGGATGGGAATAGATAAAAGCAATGTGCGTTGGGTCGTACATTATAATATGCCTGGAAGTATCGAGAACTACTACCAGGAAATAGGCCGTGCCGGACGCGACGGAATGAAAAGCGACACCTTGCTGTTCTATTCGGTAGGCGACCTGCTCGTCCTCCGCCGTTTTGCCGAAGAAAGCGGACAAAGAGACACCAACCTCCAGAAGCTGAACCGTATGCGCCGTTATTGCGAAGCGGACATCTGCCGCCGGCGTATCCTCCTCAGCTACTTCGGAGAAGAAAGCGACCAGGATTGCGGCAACTGTGATGTATGCAAAAACCCTCCCCAACGGTTCGATGGCAGCATACTCGTCCAAAAAGCGTTAAGCGCCATCTTCCGTACCGGTGAATTTGTCGGCATGAATATGCTGATCAATATCCTCCGCGGCTCGGAGAAGACAGAGATCACGGAAAAAGGATACGATAAATTAAAGACATACGGTGCCGGAAAAGACCTCTCCTATAAAGAATGGAAAGAATATCTTTACCAGATGCTTCAATTGGGATATATCGAAATCGATTACGTCAATGCCGGAATACTGAAAGTCACTCCACTAGGAAGAAAAGTATTGTTCGGTGAACAGAAAGCGATGATGGCTATCTATAAAGAGCCGGAAGAAAAAACTTATTTCAGAAGAAAAGACTCGAAATTCAAATACCGCCCCATCAAACCCATCCAATCAGCATCGGTCGAAGAAACGCTGCTCGACTCGCTCCAGCAACTCCGCAAGCAGATTGCCGAACGCGAACAGACACCAGCCTACATCATCTTTTCCGATGATTCACTGGAAGATATGGTACAAAAAAGGCCTGTTACCTTGGAAGAGTTCAGCGAAATACGCGGTGTGGGAGAAATCAAACTGGAAAAATACGGAAAGGTATTCGTGGCACTGATACGGTTCGTACTGCGGTTGCCCAAAGACAGATAACCGCTCGTTTTTATTTCAGTTTCCCGATAATACGTTTAAGAAGCAAAAATTACCGTTACAGTAAAAAAAGAGACGGTTCTTACAAAAATATCCGGTACTTTAGTCTTCGAAAAAAGAACCGGACAGTATCCCTCTACCGCCGGTCCTATATAGTATTAACTTATAAAATAACAGCTTATGAATACGCTAAATGTAAAGTTGTCTCATAGCATTTCTCAATTGTATGAGACTTTGTGTCAGGTTGGAAAGAGTACATTTGCTGAATTACAACGAGCAACAAATTTTAAAGACACGGAGCTCTGTCTGGCTCTATGCTCGCTCATGCACGACAACAAAGTATATCAGGCACGTATCAGCAATACCGTTTATTACATTATTAAATAATGTTCTCCACCGGAAATTCGATCTCACCAAACCCGATCATCGCATTAAACAAGCGAACCAACGAGTAACGGGACAAATCCTGTGGACGAATAACAGCCGGAACAATCCTCCCCTTTCCTAATAGAGACGCCCGCATCGTTCCTTCCAACAAAGGGACCTCGGGTGTCTCCCATTGACTACCATTCCATAAAGCAATATTGGCAATCGATGTATCCGTCAAGATACCATCACGCACGATCAGGATATCGTCCGCTTCTCCCTTCTGACGAAATAATTCATCCAACTTCTGACGGTCAGCACTTTTATAAGTATAATCCAGTCCGTCCGACGTGACCAGTCTCAAACGATTCACCGGACGAACGGTGTAAGGTAGATATTCCACCTTCTCCACTTCCTCCTGATATTCGACCCGGCATTTGGTACGTCCGGAATAATCTCCGAGCTGGATATAATCCGCCAGGTTTACAGGCAGGTTACATTCGAACACATCTCTCCGCGTCTTGTTGAAGCGGTAATTATGAAAGGCCAGATTAACCGCCTTTCCATCCTCGATACGGATTGTTTCAATAAATTGGCACATATACTTTTTGTTTCATTTCATTATATTCACTTTCTAAATCACTTTGGGAAGTAATCCCACCGCCGCTCTTAAACAGGAAATCTCCTCCCTCCTGCCCGATAAAACGAATCATCACGGCACTGTCCAAACGATGGCCGTCAAAATATCCCATAACCCCGGTATAAAATCCCCGTTCGTATGTTTCAGCTTCCCCGATAATCTCCATCGTCTTTTTCTTGGGAGCTCCGGTGATAGACCCTGCGGGCAACAGCCGGAACAGTATGTCTCCCAATGAGGCTTTCCAGTCTTCCGGTAGCTTACCTCTAATTTCCGAACTGACTTGTAACAGTCTTCCCCTGTTTGTCTGCAACTCATCTATATACCGGTATCGCGACACCATCACTTCCGATGCCACCTGGCTTAGGTCGTTACGGATCAAATCGACAATCGTGGCATGTTCAGCCTCTTCTTTTTTATCTGCCAAAATCCGTTCCCGCGCATTCGGCAAAGAGGCATCGATCGTCCCTTTCATCGGATAAGAATAGATAAATCCGTCCTCGATACGCACGAATATCTCAGGAGAGAAAACAACAAAACGCTCCTTCACCCATAATTTATAAGGAGCATGGGAAAGATAAAAAATCTCTTTCAACGTCAGGTTCGTCCGTACCGGAGTCGCACAAGTCAGGTTGACCAGATAAGAATTACCGGCATAAATATGCTCGATTACTGTCCGGAAAGACCGGGAGTAAGTTTCAAAAGAAACCGGATTAGTCTCCCATTCAACATATTTTTCCGGAAAGGTTTCCGCTTTTGACGTCACATTGGTAACGCCATTCAAATCATACAATACCTCACGCGGCTCTACCTCCTCCGGCTCCGCCACCCAAACTTGCTCCTGCTTATAATCAACGACAAATATAAAAGGCCGCCCGGATAATCCCAATCGATTCATATACCGGACGGCTTCTTCTTTATTGCAAAACTTCATATTATATCAAAAATCGCTCTGTCAGTCCGCCGAAAGCATCGATACGACGGTCACGGAAGAACGGCCACCAACGACGCACATTCTCACTCCGTGCTTTATCAATCTCTACCACACGTACCTCTTCATGGTCGTTCGGGAACTCAGCCAGCAACTCTCCCTGGGGACCTGCCACAAAGCTATTTCCCCAAAACTGGATACCGTTTGTCTGTCCCGAAGGATCCGTCTCATGTCCGGTACGGTTTACCGTAATCACCGGAAGCCCGTTAGCCACGGCATGTCCGCACTGCACAGTTACCCAGGCACCCAGCTGACGTTTTTTCTCTTCTTCCGTATCACTACTCTCCCAACCGATAGCCGTCGGATAAATCAGCATCTCAGCACCTTTCATCGCCATCAGGCGGGCTGCTTCCGGATACCACTGGTCCCAACAAACCAATACGCCCAACTTCCCGACAGACGTCTCTATCGGTTCGAATCCCAAATCGCCGGGAGTGAAATAAAACTTTTCGTAGTAAGCCGGGTCGTCCGGTATATGCATCTTACGATATTTTCCGGCAATCGAACCGTCTTTCTCAATCACCACGGCTGTATTATGATACAATCCCGGAGCACGCCGCTCGAACAGGGAAAGTACTAAAACCACGCCCAGCTCTTTTGCTAAAGCTCCGAACTCTTCCGTAGACGGTCCCGGAATCGTTTCCGCCTGGTCGAACATCTGCGTATCTTCCGTCTGGCAAAAATACAGGCCGTTATGCAACTCCTGCAAGACAACCAGTTCCGCACCTTCGTCGGCACAAAGCCGGATGCTATTTTTCAGTTTCTTTATATTATCTGCCCGGTCACAGGTATTTGCCTGTTGAATCAATCCTACTTTCATACAATAAATTCTTTTGGGTACTGCATCGTCACACAATGCAATGAGCCATGTTGTTTAATTAACGGTAAACAATTAATACCTACAATCTCTCTGTCCGGAAACGCCGTCTGCAAGGCCGCTTTCGCCACTTCATCTTTCGATGAGTTATAGAACGGAACAAGCACAGCCCCGTTTATAATCAGGAAATTGGCATAGGTAGCCGGCAAACGCTCGCCTTCCCACTCCACTTTATCCGCCATCGGCAAAGCGACCAGCCGATAAGGTTCGCCATTTGCCTGCGTGAACTCCTTCAATTCCTCTTCCATCTCCCGGAGTTCGGCAAAATGCTCGTCTTCCTCATCCGTGCACTGCACATAGGCAATCGTATCCTCACTGCAAAAACGCGCCAGCGTATCGACATGACTGTCGGTATCGTCTCCCGCCAGATAACCGCTTTCCAACCACAGGATACGGTCCAGTCCGAACACCTGCTGGAGATAATTTTCCAGTTCTTCCTGCTGGAGATATTCGTTTCTGTTCACGGAAGATAGACATTCGACCGTAGTCAGCAAAGTTCCCTTTCCATCCGACTCGATACTGCCGCCTTCCAATACAAACGGCTGCATATTGACAGGAACCACTTCATCGGCAAAAGTCTTGCCATGAAACAATTTCCGCGTAATCAGATTATCATGGTTGGCAGCAAACTTCATCCCCCAACCGTTGAACACAAAATCGTACACCACCGGCACCCCGTCATCAAACACGGAAATGCCCCCATGGTCACGCGCCCAGGTATCGTTCGTCTCCATCTCACGGAAAATAACACGGTTATAATCCACCTCTCCCAACTGCGAGCGTACCGCCGTTTCATCCGGACAAACAATCAATAACTTCTCCCGTTTGATCACCTCTTTGGCAATTTCCACAAAACAAGGAACCACCTCATCCAGTATCGGAGTCCAATCGGTCCCTTCATGCGGCCAGGTCAGTTGAACAGCACTCTGAGGATACCATTCTGCCGGTAATATCGTTTTATTATCCATGTTCTCTACTTTTATTTTCAGAAGGCAAAGATAAGTATTTATTATATGAAAGCTATCACAAACAAAATCATCTATTTTCAGAATATTAATTGCCTGTTGTTATTTAAAAACATTATCTTTGTAAACAAATATTTGTTAATCAGTAAACATGTAGCTGAATTAACTAAAAACCAATTAAATGACTATAAAAAAATGAGCAAAAAATTCCAAATTAAGAATAGTACAGCCGAATTTCTGATATTTACAAATCAAGCCAAAGAAAATGGCATAGAAGTCAGAGTACAAAACGAGACCATTTGGTTAAGTCAAAAGCTAATGGCCATTTTATTCGACTGTTCAACCGATAATATTTCACTTCATCTCAAAAATATATTTAATGATGGAGAATTGGACCCCGATTCAGTTACCGAGGAATTCTCGGTAACTGCTTCCGATGGAAAAAATTATCGTACAAAACATTATAACCTTGATGCAATTATTGCTGTTGGTTATCGTATAAATACAAAAAGAGCTACGGCATTCCGGCAATGGGCAACAAACATCCTAAGAGATTATGCTATACGTGGATACATAATAGATAAAGAACGGATGAAAAATGGGGCTTTCTTTAATCAAAACTATTTCAACAGCTTATTAGAAGAAGTCCGTGAAATCCGGGCCAGTGAGCGGTTATTCTATCAAAAAATAACAGATATTTATGCCACAGCATTTAATTACGATCCACATTCACAAATCACACTAGATTTCTTTGCTACAGTTCAAAATAAATTACATTTTGCTATACATCACCATACAGCTGCCGAGTTAATTATGAAACGTGCCAATAGTGAGAAAGAACATATGGGATTGACCTCTTGGAAAAACTCACCTGGTGGTAAAATTCTTAAAAGTGATGTTTCAATCGCAAAAAATTATTTAACGGAAAAAGAATTGCATAGCTTTGATCGTATCGTTTCCATGTATCTCGATTATGCAGAACTACAAGCAGAACGCCATATCCCTATGTCCATGGAGGATTGGGAAAAAAAATTGAATGCCTTTCTTAATTTCAATGAATATGACTTATTACATAATATAGGTACAGTTTCTGCACAAGTTGCGAAAGCCTTTGCTGAAACTGAATTCGAAAAATACAGAATTATACAAGATAAACTGTTTAAGTCTGATTTTGACAGCTTTAACGACAAAAATCTACTAAATTTCGATTTAGATCTATAACATTATCCTAAAAACTTCACCCCTACTATTTGGATTATTCAGAAACCTCATTAACTTTGCGGCACAAAGTACTTTTTATTTTAAGTATATGAATAAACAAATAGAAGACATAAAAACTATCCGCGAGATGATGGAGAAATCATCTAAATTCCTTTCGTTAAGCGGTTTGTCAGGCATATCAGCCGGAGTCATAGCCATTATCGGAGCAGCACTTGCCTATTTCCATATTTTACGGGAACCGGCCAGTGCCAACTTCGACACGACACACGAAGCCATGTTCCGCGAAATCACTTTGTTGATAACCGACGCTTCCGCCGTGCTGCTCTTCTCTATTTGTTTCGGTATCTATTTTTCCTGGAGAAAATCGGTGAAAAAGAACCTGATGCCCTCCAAAAGCCTGATAAAAAGGACACTTTATAACCTCGGTATCCCATTGATTGCCGGAGGTATCTTTGCCCTCATTTTCCTGCTACGCGGCGATTTGGCTATGGCGATCACCATGACGCTGACCTTCTATGGCCTGGCATTAATTAATGTATCCAAATACACCCTCGACGAAGTACATTATTTAGGCTTGACAGAAGTCGTGTTAGGTATTGTTGCCGCCCTGTTCCCCGACTGGAGCCTCTTGCTTTGGACTATCGGATTCGGAGTTTGCCATATCATTTACGGCACAGCTATGTACATCAAATATGATTTGAAAAAAGAATGAAAAACATACTGTCCAAATTAAATAAAGCCTTCGAAAGCCGGATACGATTAGGTATCATGTCTATCCTTTCGGTAAACGAATCAGCCGACTTCAACACCATGAAGCAACTGATGGAGTTGACCGACGGGAATTTGGCCAGCCACCTGAAAGCCTTGGAGACTCTCGGATATATCCAGTCCGTCAAACAATTCATCGGACGGAAACCCAATACCCAATATTCCATCACCGAAGAAGGACGAAAAAGTTTCAAAGAGCATTTGAATGCACTGGAAGAACTTATCAAATAATTTTTTTACCCATCTACTTTGAATCGCAAAGTACTTTTAAATTACATAAAACAGGTTTAGCTTATGGAAACAACAATCAAAAAAGCAGCAAAAATCAATCAGTCTATCACACTGAAAGCACTGATTATCGGATTCCTGACCCTCATCCTTCTGATTCCGGGATTAATGATCCAGGATCTGATCCGGGAAAGACAAAACCGAAGTTTGGAAACAATCGAAAAGATTAACAACAAATGGAGCAATGCCCAAACCTTTTGCGGTCCGGTCATTTCCATCCCTTATACCACGACGCAGGTAAATCCGGACAACAAGACAACCATTCAGGAACACCTTCTGAATATCACACCGGAAAACCTGAATATCACAACACAGTTATTTCCGGAGGAAAGATATTACGGTATCTACAAAACGATCCTTTACAAAAGCGAGATAGACATAACAGGAAACTTCGACAAAATAAACTTCCCCAAACCGGAAAACAGTATCATTCATTGGGAACAGGCCTATCTATCCATCGGTGTTTCCGACCTGAGGGGCATAACAGAAAACATCGACTTCAAACTGGACAACAAACAATTGTCGGTCGAAGCCACCGGTAACCTGGATACGCAGATAGGAAAAATGCTGGTCATGCCATTAAAGAATACCGACCCTCTCCTGTTCAGCCAACCCCAAACATTCAACTGCAAATTAAAACTGAACGGCAGCAGTAACATCAATTTCATCCCCATAGGCAAAACGACTAAAGTGCACGTTACAGGCAACTGGAAGTCCCCCGGTTTCATCGGCAACTTCTCCCCGGAGCACCATATTACCGAAAAAGGGTTCGAAGCCGACTGGAGTATCCTCAGTTTCAACCGCAGTATCCCGGAAATGTGGATCGACTACCCGGGAAACTCATTCGACGATTCCTCCTTCGGGGTAAGCCTGATCGACCCGGTAAACCATTACCAGCAGAACATGCGTTCCGCCAAATATGCCATCATGTTCATCGCCCTGACCTTCGTTGTCTTCTTCTTCGTCGAGATCCTGACCAGAAAACGGATCCACCCTATACAGTATTTGTTGGTCGGCTTCGCATTGATCCTGTTTTACAGCCTGCTCCTGTCTATCTCCGAACAGATAAACTTCGGCACGGCCTACCTGATTGCCAGTATCGCCACCATCGGCCTGATCACAGCTTATACTCACAGCATCTTCAAAAATAAAATACAGACCGGAGCACTCACCGGCATGTTATGTTTATTATATATTTTCCTGTATGTTGTTCTGCAACTCGAAGATGTTGCCTTATTAATAGGAAGTATCGGCTTGTTTGTAATCCTGGGAACGATTATGTTCTTCTCCCGGAAAATAAGTTGGTATAAACAAGAAGATGAATATCCTCAAATACCTGAAACAGATAAGTAAACAACAAACCTTATAAAGGGAAAGAAATAGACTCCAGCATCTGTTTTCGCCAGGAGAGAAGTTTACCGTTTTTGAATAAGCGACGTTGGACGAAGCACCAACTGCCGAGCTTGTTTTCACGGACAGTAGGCCAACGGTGCTTCTCCTGGTAAAACAGTTTTAATTTTTCATAGTTTTCAATCCAGATGTCGTCGGTATTCCAGACAAAACCGGCTTCATCCATCATCCTGATACGTTCGGAGGCTAGTCCCCCCTGTTTACGGAACTTACGTTGGGTACTACACCAGGAACCTAATTTGCCATCATTACTTTTAGGCCAATATCCCTTTTGGTGATAAAAAAACACCACCTGTTCCCAATTTTTTATCCACTGGGCATCCAAATCTTGCTCCCACACAAAACCGATGCGATCCAACAAAACTATCCGTTCTTCAGATAACACCCCTTTTTTACGTCCCTGCCGTTGGGTGTTGCACCAGATACTCAGATTATTTTCTCCCTTCTTAGGATAACGTTGCATCTGAGTTATAAAAATCTTCAGTTCTTCATAATACTGCATCCAACGACTGTCCTGTACTTCCCATTCGAAACCGATCCGGTCCAGCTGCAAGATATAATCTTCCGACAACGTCCCTTTCTTCCGGGCAATCCGTTGGGTGTTACACCAGTTTCCCAACTTCCCTTCGGCTGCCTGCGGCCAGCGCCCTTCACGTTCCTTATATTCGATCAGTCGTTCATACATCACAGGCCACGCATCCAACTCCGCCAGCATATCATCCACACGGGCACGGATATCAGACAGGAATCCCG
>PPYF01673767.1_pt1 | contig 10138 bp, 6 predicted proteins | sample 1559871 | NCBI WGS metagenome assembly PPYF01 (sample SAMN08240021, study PRJNA423297) | Human gut metagenome, whole genome shotgun sequencing project.
TCTGTTGACTTGACTAAAATCAGTGGCGCAAAAAAGAAAGTATGGTGGTATAGTCCTAAAGATGGAAAACTTTCTTTTATAGGAGAATTTGATAGTAAAATTACTCCCTTTACCTATGACGGCAGTTATAATCGGGATAATGACCAGGTATTAATTGCTATAGATTCAAGCAAGAATTATATTTCTACCGAATGGCTGGAACTTCCTATGGTAAATCAATAGCATTTTTAAGGAATACAGCCAAAAAGTCTTATTAAGTCTTAATGAAACGGGAAAAGTCAATGCGGAAATTGTAATTTTGAAAAAACACATTTACAAATGAAACGCATTGGCTTGTTCTTATTCTTTTGTATTCTTTCCTTGCATGGCATAGCTCAGGTTGAAAATGACAAGGATACGCTCATCATCCGGCAAGATAAAATCAATGAGTTTATCAATGAGATGAATGAGGCTGATAAAAGTATGGATTTTATAAACGAACCTCCTACGTTGACACCTCCCGTTTTATCTGATACATTGCGGATGCCAAAATTTGATTTTACTCCCCGTGAAGAAATGCCTAAGATATCCCCTTATACTTTTTCCGGAAATCCTTTCGGACATGATTATATAGATGGACGTGCTTATCAGATTAATAGTACAGGGATTCTGAGTGGTTATCATTCCTTTCAAGGGTTGCCTTCTATAGGTGAGGCACGTAATGCCGGAGTGATGTACACACAGCGTCTCAATGATTTTATAACCGTGACGGGAGGAGTATATGCTGCTAAATACAATGTATATGGAGTCCGCTTTAATGATTTAGGTGCTAAGGGAAGGTTGTCTTTTCGCATTAATGACAGAATGAAGATCAATATGTTCGGCACATACTCGGTGTATAACGGATATGGTATGACTCCCGCTTCACAGCTTTTTATGAACCAAAATTCATACGGAGGCACTTTGGAATTTAAAATATCGGATAGTTTCGGAATTGAAGCGGGAGCAGAGAGGGAATTTAATCCGATGACCCGTAAATGGGAAACCCATCCTATTATTATGCCGGTATTCTATTAATAATAATTTGTGTATCTTTACGGCATGAATGAAGAGATAGAAGAGTATTACGAAGAGTTATACAGGCTTTATATAGATGAAAACCAGCCATTGGAACGCCGTTACAGGCAATTGCGTGAATCATTGGAGCGTGTGGTGCGTGAAAAGATACAAGGGAATAGTTTGCAGACCACTGATTTGGCCGCCCGTATTAATTATGTAGCCACTCAATATGGGCTGGATCTGAAAGAACAGAATCAGTTACATACCTTTCGCCTGACTTCCAATGATATTTTGAACCATCGTAAGTCTCCTGTAAAAGAAGAGTTCCTGCGTGATTTGCGTGCAGTGGCATACGCATATAGGAAGATGTTTGCACAGGATATTCCATTGAAGTTGTTCTCAGTTCTTCCCAAGCAGGAAATAGCATCTTCAGGGAAAAAAGAAAAGATGGAATACATCCGCCGCATCCGTGTATGCTTTGATTATGCCGATGATACCTATTTGTATGTACATCCTGTAGATGTAATAGCTGATGAACTTATACGGGTTGTTTATAATAAACCCGGTATAAATCATGAATTTGAAGAAACCATAAAGGAACTTTGGCGATATGCCCAGCTTAATCTGCTGGATGTTTCTGTAGATAGGGATGGAATTTATACCCCTTCTTTTATCGTATTGGAACCGGATTATTTGATAGATATCAGTTCATTGGCGGAATGTTACAAGGATTATGGCAGCCATCCGGCAAACTATTTTTTGAGCCGGCTGGTGCCGATTGATAATGCCCGCCCTTTGCTGTTGGGAAATATAGCCAATCTGTTTCTGGATGAATGGATACATGCAGGTGAGGAGGAGCCGGACTATATAGACTGTATGAAGAAGGCATTCCGGCAGTATCCCATTGAACTGGCTGCTTGTGCCGAACTTCGTGATCCGTCCAAAGAGAAAGAGTTTGCCAAGGATTGCCGGATGCATTTTGAGCATATACGGGACGTTGTACAACACACTTTTTTGGAGCCGGGGTATAATCTGGATAAAAAGGAGGCTGTGCTGGAACCGTCCTATATTTGCGAGGCGTTGGGCATTCAGGGACGTCTGGACTATATGCAGCGGGATATGAGCAGCTTTATAGAAATGAAATCGGGCAAAGCGGATGAATTCTCCATGCAGGGAAAAGTGGAACCCAAGGAAAATAATAAGGTTCAGATGCTGCTATATATGGCAGTGTTGGAATATAGCATGGGACAGGACCGGCGGCGTATGCATCCCTATTTGCTTTATACCCGTTATCCTTTATTGTATCCGGCCAGAGCATCGTGGGCTCAGGTAAGGCGGGTTATCAATTTGCGTAACCGTATTGTTGCTGCCGAGTATGGGGTACAATTCCATAATCATCCTGATTTTACACGCAACTTGTTGGCACAAATCAATCCGGAGGTGGTGAATGAAAGAAAACTGAGCGGCAGATTCTGGGAACAGTATTTGAAGCCCTCTATCTCGCGTTTCCGGGAGAAGCTGTCGGCGTTGGAACCTTTGGAGCAGGCCTATTTTTATACGCTTTATAATTTCATTACAAAAGAACTTTATACCTCCAAATCGGGAGATGTGGATTATGAAGGACGTGCAGGGGCTTCAGCTCTTTGGCTGAGTACACTGGATGAGAAACGTGAGGCGGGAGAGATATTATATGATTTGCAGATAATGGAAAATAGGGCATCACAGGCTCATAAGGCCTATATACTTTTGTCTATTCCGCAATATGATGAAATGTTTCTTCCCAATTTCCGTACAGGAGATGTGGTTGTGTTGTATGAGCGTAATAATGACTTGGATAATGCGACCAATAAAATGGTTTTTAAGGGTAATATTGAGCAGATTACAGATACAGAATTGCGTATTCGTTTACGTGCTACCCAACGTAATGCTTCCGTTTTTTCTCCGGACAGTCGTTATGCTGTAGAACATGATACGATGGATACTACATTTCGCAGTATGTATTTGGGACTCTCCGCTTTTCTGGATGCGAATACGGAAAGACGGGAATTATTGCTGGGACAACGGCCTCCCCGCTTTGATTCGTCTTTTGATGAAGCTATAGCGCTGACCGGTGATGATTTTGAGAGGGTGGCGTTGAAAGCTGAGTCGGCCCGTGATTATTTTCTTCTGGTGGGACCTCCCGGAACAGGAAAGACTTCGAGGGCGTTGCGTAGAATGGTGGAACATTTCTATGCAGCATCATCTATGCAGATATTGTTACTGGCTTATACCAACCGGGCTGTTGATGAAATTTGTCAGTCACTGTCCTCTATCACCCCCTGTATAGATTATATACGGGTGGGAAGTGAGCTTTCCTGTGATGTACGTTTTAGAGGACATCTGTTGGAGAATATATTGGCGGAATGTAACAGTAGGAGAGAGGTGAATATCCGTATGGCAGATTGCAGAGTATATGTTGGAACCGTGGCCTCTATTGCGGCTAAAGCTGAACTTTTTAAATTAAAACGTTTTGATGTAGCCATAGTGGATGAAGCCACCCAAATATTAGAACCCCAATTGTTGGGTATTCTGTGTGCCAAGTTTGCCGATGAAAGAAATGCAGTGGGTAAATTTATCCTGATAGGTGATCATAAACAGTTGCCTGCCGTTATTTTGCAGAATAGCGGACATTCTGAAGTGCATGATGAGGGACTTAGGGAAGCCGGACTTTTTAATTTAAAAGATTCTCTGTTTGAGCGGCTTTATCGTTTTCATTTAAAAGAAGAATCTCCTAAAGCGATAGATATGCTTTGCCGTCAGGGGCGTATGCATCCGGGAGTGGCTTTTTTTCCCAATAAAGCATTTTATGCCGGAAAATTGGAGGCTTTGGGATTACCTCATCAGTTGGAGCACATAGAGGCTCCGGTACGTTTTATCCCTTCGAAGCAAGATTTGGAGAGCGTTTCCGGAAAAACAAACAGATATGAGGCACAGATTGTCGCCGGTTTAGCCAAAGAGGTGTATCTGGCTCATGAAGAGGAATTTGATCCGAATCGAACGTTAGGGGTCATTACTCCTTATCGAAGTCAGATTGCTTTGATACGTAAAGAGCTTCAGGCATTGGCTATTCCTGCTTTGAGTAGGATTTCCATTGACACTGTGGAACGGTATCAGGGCAGCGAACGTGATGTCATTATTTATTCTTTTTGTGTGAATCACCTCTATCAATTAAGGTTTCTGCCCAACCTGACAGAAGAGGACGGTGTACAGATTGACCGTAAGCTGAATGTCGCTTTAACGCGTGCACGCAAGCAGCTTTTTATCACAGGAGTCCCTGAAATATTAAGTCATAATTCTATCTATCAATATCTTCTGAAAACTATTTATTAGGGAAAAAAATACCACAGGCTACTTAGGTGTGTAGTCTGTGGTGAATTCTTTAATTAGGCATCAACCGGTTTGTATTTGGGGACCAATGCTTTCATGATAATCCAACCAACCAAATAAGCTACGGCACATACACAGAATATGATGAAGTAGCCGGCAGGTTTTCCTTCGAATCCCATAAAAGTCATATTCGTTTCTGCTGCATAGTCAAACAGTCTGCCAGATCCCATATTAATACAGAATGAACCTATACCACCTGCCATACCACCAATACCTACGATAGTAGCGATGGTGCTTTTGGGGAACATATCACCTACTACAGAATAAATATTGGCAGACCATGATTGGTGTGCAGCACCTGCAATACCGATAATAATGATAGGATACCAATATGAATAATTGCCTAAAGGTTGGGCAAACAATGCCAGCAGTGGGAACAAGGCAAAGATAAGCATAGCCTGCATACGGGCTGCATATGGATTCTTACCTGTTTTATTAATGATAATAGTAGGTAACTTACCACCATAAATAGATAACATGGTAATAGCATATAATACGAAAATCAACATTTGTGCGGTACCCGTATCTGAAGCGAAACCGTATACATCCGAAATATATGCCGGAGTCCAGAACAGGAAGAACCACCATACGCCATCAGTCATGAACTTACCGACAAATACAGCCCATGTTTGGGGAAATTTGAAACATTGCAAGAATGAAATCTTCTTGTTGTCGAAGTCGTTGGCAGCAGCTTGTTGTTCTGCTGATTCTTCAGGATTGTTGTTGTCTTGTTCGATATATTCCAGTTCGGCAGCATTCACGCGAGGGTTGACATTGGGTTTCTTATAGAGGAACATCCAAAGTCCCATCCAAATGAATCCTAAACCACCGATAACGATGAAAGCCATTTCCCATCCGTTGCCCACACCAATACTTTGGAAATAACGTGCCAAAGGAGGAATAGTGATCGGAGCGGCTAAAGCACCTACTGTAGAACCTGCATTAAAGATGGAAGTGGAATATGCACGGTCCTTTTTCGGAAAATATTCGGCTGTTACCTTAATAGCTGCTGGGAAGTTTCCTGCCTCACCTACACCTAATACGATTCGGGCAGCGATAAAGTAATAAACGCTGGTAATAGCGATAGTTGAAGCGACGGCTCCTGTTGCAGAAAGCATCTCTTCTGCGTTATGAATACCTAATGTTTCTTCGGTTGCCCAACCGCACAATGCATGAAGACAAGCTCCTAAGGACCAGACAAAGATAGCCCAGAGATAACCTTTTTTAGTTCCCATCCAGTCAATGAAACGACCGGCGAACAGGTTGGCAATGGCATACACTATAGAGAAAATAGCTGTGATATCTCCGTAATTCGAATCCGTCCAGTGAAATTCCGGAGCAATGAAGTCTTTCCAGGTTAGTGAAAGCACCTGACGGTCGAGGTAATTGACTGTAGTGGCAAAGAATAGCAGACCACAGATTATCCATCTGAAGTTTGTCATCTTCTCACCTACTTTTTGAAATGTACTCATGATAATAGATTTAATTATGTTTTTCTTATTAGACGCAAAAATAACCATTCTGTACCTATTCTCTATGCAAAAATTGGTGGAAAGCCTGTATAAATCGGTACAATGGTAAGATTTCTAAAAAAATCATTCTGAATGTCGCAAAAAAACAAATGGCATTTCCTTCAGGCAGGTTGAAATAGAAGTAGGCTTCCATACGACGGGTATGTGTATGGGCCGGCATGGTGTTCCATACAGAACCCGGAGCCAGTTCAGTAAGTCCCATCTGTAATTGGTTTGTACCACCGTTTTTCACTCTTTCCAATACATCTTTTACAATTAACTGATTTACAATACGGTCGTTGCTATCTTCCATTTTTCCATAATGATCTGAGATAGCTAAAGCATACTGTTTAGGATTTGCTTTTTGAAGCTTGGCGTCGGTAGTGATCAATTGAGTAACGTATGGCTTGTAAGCCGGTGCCGAATTGATATAGAATTTAGCCGGTTTGGCAGCGTCATTACTTTTAAAAGTAACTTCTTTATTCCCGCAACCTACATAGAGGGCTTCCTTGTATTTCATAGGATATTCTTTACCGTCTACAGTAACTACGCCGTCACCGCCTACATTGATGACTCCTAGTTCACGCCGTTCAAGGAAGTAAGTGATTTCCGGACCCAGTTCACGGAAAGTTTCCAGCTTCAAAATTTTGTTTACCGGCATAGCTCCTCCGTAAATAAGACGGTCGTAAAGGGTGTATGTAACATTGATTTCATCCGGCGCCATCACCTTTTCCATCATAAATGAACTACGCAGACGTTCTGTATCATAGTGTTTCACATCTTGCGGATGGCAAGCGGTCTGTACTTTGTAATTTACTTGAGCTGAAGCTGCCAAGGGAATACATAGAACATGCCAGCTAATGAAGCCAATGGCAAGAATTCATTGCCCGGAAGCACCACTGCCAATAAGATAGTAACAGGGATTAATAGTAATGATACAACCAACGTGGCCGGATGTCCGATCACCAAGGCAGGACTCATACCGATATTTAAGCCTACAGCACTCTTAAACTTCTTGGCGATCAGTTCGCGGGTAGCGTCCGAAATAGGTTTCAACCCTTCGATGAACAGGCTGGTAATACGGGGAATCAACTCCATTACTGCTCCCATCTTGATACCTAAACCTAGAATATAAGGAATCTTGTCTACTATTTCTTGTCCGTTCTTGCAAGATAATGCACCGATGCCACATCCTACCAGGATACCCAAGAAGAGAGGTTCGCCTAATAAACCGAATTTCTTTTTCATACCTTCCGCATCAATGTTCAGCTTTTCAAATCCGGGAATTTTGTCCAATACCTTATTTATAATGAGAGCGAATGGTACGAAACCTGCACAGAAGGGCTGCGGAATAGAAATACCTTCCATTTTATCATAGAAACCTTGAAATTTGTCTGCTGTGTAATCTGCTAAGATTAATGTGATGATATAACAGATAACAGCTGCGAAGAATCCCCACAAAATACTATCTGTTGCAAAATAAACTACGGCTCCGATAAAAGCGAAATGCCAATAGTTCCATAAATCAATATTAACCGTACGGGTGGTTTTAGTCAATAACATTAAGATGTTAACGGCCAGACATACCGGAATGATGAATGCCCCTACGGAAGTGTTATAAGCTACGGCTGCAGCAGCAGGCCATCCCATATCGAATACTTTCAGTTGCAGGCCATATATTTCGACCACTTTGCTTAAGGCCGGACCCAGACTGCTGGTCAGAAGTGCGGTAACCACTGATAGACCAACGAAACCAACACCTACCAACAAACCGCTTTTTAATGCTTTGCTGAATTTGATTCCGATACAAACGCCTAAGATTGTAAAAATTATAGGCATCATCACCGCTGCTCCTAAACCGATGATATAACTAAAAACTTGTTCCATTCTCTTGTGAATTAATAGTAAATGACTGTGTTTTCTACAATAGTATAAATTAAAAACTGCCCCAAAAATAAAACCTTTTCTCAACTTATCAAACCTGAAAGACATAATAATTAGTAAAAAGACAATTTTTGAACGATTTTTATCGTTATCGTGCACAAAAATAACCGTTTTCGCACACGAATACCAAATAATACACTTAGTAGGTTGAAAAGTGCACACTGCTTTTCGAGGAAAATACTACTTTTGTTTCATAAAATAAATAGGTCTAATACTAAAAATAAATGTCTTCATGAAAAAGAATTCTATTTGTAAAATTATTGTGTCCGGTTTGCTTGCGGCTGTTCCTTTGATGGGCATGGCTCAGCAGGTTTGTGGTAATAAGCCTTGGTCTGTACGTATGGCGGAATCAGAAATGGTGCGTTGTCCCGAATCTTGGCAATTGGATTTTCAGACCCGTTTGAAGTGGGATTACTGTCATGGCCTGGAACTTCAAGCTATGCTGGATGTATATGATGCATACGGTGATAAAAAGTTTTTTGATTATGCTGTGGCTTATGCTGATACAATGATTCATCAGGATGGCTCTATCGAAACTTATAAACTGGAGGAATATAATATTGACCGTCTGAATTCCGGCAAGATGCTTTTCCGTATTTATGAGCAGACTAAGGACGAGAAATACAAGAAAGCATTGGATTTGTTGCGCAGTCAGTTGGATACGCATCCTCGTAATGCCGATGGCGGTTTCTGGCACAAGAAGATTTATGAGAATCAGATGTGGCTGGATGGGCTTTATATGGGGCAACCATTTTATGCGGAGTATGCTTACCGTAACAACCGCGTGAATGATTATGCTGATATTATCAATCAGTTTGTCACAGTGGCCCGCCATAATTATGATCCGAAGACAGATCTATACCGTCATGCATGTGATGTGAGCAAGCGTGAAAAGTGGGCGGATAAAACTACCGGGTGGTCACAACACTGTTGGGGACGCGCCATGGGATGGTATGCAATGGCTTGTGTGGATGTACTCGATTTTATACCGGAACACGAAGCCGGACGTGAATCTGTTATCGAAATATTGAATAAACTGGCTGCCCAGATTAAACGTACTCAAGATCCAGCAACAGGGGTATGGTATCAGGTGATTGACAGAAGCGGGGATGAGGGGAATTATCTGGAATCCTCTTGTTCTACCATGTTTGTATATACTCTGTTGAAAGCGTTACGTAAGGGATATATTTGTCCTTCGTACATGGAAGTGGCTAAAAAGGGATATGAAGGGCTTTTGACCCAATTTATAGAAGTGGATGATAAAGGTGTGGTTTCTATTACTAAAGGTTGTGCTGTTGCAGGTTTGGGAGGCAAGCCGGTGTATCGTACCGGAGATTATAATTATTATATAACTGAAAAAATACGTTCTAATGATGCGAAGGCAGTAGGTCCGTTTATTATGGCCAGTCTGGAATGGGAACGTTTGTTTCAGAAAAACAGTTGTGGAACTGCATGTGAATAATAGGAGGTGATACGATGAGGAAAGTTTTAGGATTATTGTTGCTATTGTCTGTTGTAAGCGCAGCATGGGCTCAGGAACGTCAGGATACAATTGTAGTCTCACGTGATGGAACGGGGAATTTTCGTACTTTGCAGGAGGCTATAGAGAGTGCGCGGGCTTTCATGGATTATACTGTTACGATCTATGTGAAGAACGGAGTATACAAGGAGAAAGTGATTGTTCCTTCATGGGTGGAAAATATAGATATTATAGGTGAAGATCGTGATAAGACGATTATTACTTATGATGATCATGCGAATATAAATAAAATGGGTACTTTCCGCACTTATACGGTGAAGGTAGAGGGCAGTGATATCACTTTTAAAAATTTGACTATTGAGAACAATGCGGCTCAGTTGGGACAGGCGGTAGCTTTACATACGGAAGGTGACCGTTTGAAATTTATCAATTGTCGTATCTTGGGCAATCAGGACACTATTTATACCGGTGCTAAATTTACCCGTCTTTATTTCAAGGATTGTTATATTGATGGTACTACCGACTTTATTTTCGGTCCTTCCACCGCTTTATTTGAAGATTGTATTATTCACAGTAAACGCAATTCGTATGTAACGGCTGCTTCCACTCCGAAAGAGGCTAAATATGGATATGTCTTTAAGCACTGTAAGCTGACGGCAGAACCGGGAGTGGATAAAGTGTATTTAGGTCGTCCTTGGCGTCCATATGCTTATACTTTATTTATAGAATGTGAATTGGG
>PPYF01269261.1_pt1 | contig 10136 bp, 7 predicted proteins | sample 1559871 | NCBI WGS metagenome assembly PPYF01 (sample SAMN08240021, study PRJNA423297) | Human gut metagenome, whole genome shotgun sequencing project.
GTCCCTCTTTGTGGAGGCGCCTTATTTTGCACGCCATTGCATCATTAATCATTGATTTAACATGAAAAGTAAAGTTAATGCACATCGGAAGTAATGTGCATTTGACCGCGCCTTTGATTACTGCGCGCGATCGGCTTGACAGGCTAAGTTAAATCAATCTTGATTTTGTAATAGATGCAGGCTAAAAATTTTGAGGAGGAATAAAGAGAAGAGCGCTTTATGAGGCTACAGAGGGATAGCTATGCGCCAAAATCGTGTGCATTTGATGCCGCCAATGTCCAATTTTTACGCGCGCATTTGTGTAAAAGCCACCCCGTCCTCCAACAATAGCGCCCCGAAAGGAATCAGCAGCTGTTTTATGTTCATCTTGACCTTTGCGCATGAGTTCGTAGGGAAGCCCTGAGACTCATGCGCACTCCTTTAGTTTCAATTGTTTGAGAGGAAAGCCGAGGGGCACAGAATCTCCTCAGCTTTTCCTTAGAGTTCAGAGAGTTTTGAAGTCATCAAAACAGGTACTGAATCTGCAAGGAACCCGTTACGCCCTGACGATCGCCGACGTAACCCTTTACACCGAAATCCATCTTCCAAGGCGATTCCGCAGACGGTGTTACCGTCATACCGGTCTCGAAAATGCCGGAGTTACCGGAGACGGACGGCGAAGAGATTTTGAGGCCGTTGACCCACGCATCCGCGTCACCGCCGAAGACATGTTCATAAGCGGCGCCCACACGCCAAGCGGCGTTTTCGTTGATTGTGCCGAGAACTTTGGTACCGATCTGAATGGTCTGTGTGGTTGTCGAATCCAACTTCAGTTTGTCGTGAGCAGCCGTGCTGAGATGCACCGTATCGTCGTCCAGATAACTGACGAGGTAACGACCATAGGTGTCTACCTTCAACGATTCGGTTACGTTAAAGATATAGCCGCCGGTCACATGGAAGGAGGTATAGAAACTCTTGGCGTCGTAGTGAGCCTTCTCACCAGTAGACCCGTAGTACCCGTCAAATTCCGTCTTGGAATAGCCGGCACGGGCCGAACCTTCCACATAGAAGGGGGTGTCAAAATCGTAGCGAGCTGCAATACCCAAACCGTAGTAGTCGTGATACCCGTCGGCTTTGGTGTGCCTAAAAAACACAGGAGTCCGGGAGAAAAAGAACGCGCGCAAGAACTCAAATGGTTTTCTCACAGGAAGATCCCGTAGGGCAAGGTAGTTCTTGCCCCCCTGTTTTCCTGTCGCTTGACACTTGGGTATGATGTGGATTTTACGGATAACGGCTGGTTTCGTTGTCTGTCAGTTTGTTCTTATTTTCTTGAAAGTAAAAGAAAATGTCATATTCTCATTTTGATCGCTCGCGTGGTTTCACACTGATCGAAATCGTGATGGTGCTCGTACTCCTTGGCATTCTGGCTGCTGTTGCCGTTCCCAAGTATTTTGACTTGCAGAGGCAGGCTCAGGAAAAAGTTGCAGAAACGATTGGCCAAGAAGTCCAGGCAAGACTGAATGCTTCTTTTGCTCAAAAACTGCTTGAAGGAACCTCTTGCCAGAATATTGTCGGACCTACTAAAGCGATGAGTTTTGTGGGCAAAGTGTTGTTGGATATGCATCCTAACAGGGGAGGGGGGCTTAAGAATGGTGTTGGCATTCGGCTAGCAGGCGCAAACTTAGCAGAGTCGAAGTTCTCAATAGAGGTTTACTTCGCCGATTCCTACGATAAAGCGGAAGACAAATATCCCCTAGAGATTCATCTTCCGTCGTGCTCTAACAGTGATTAGCTTCCTGAAGCGATTGTCACTGTTGTGACGAGGAAAGAAAACGCCGCCGATCCGAAGACCGACGGCGGTAAGTACTACAAGTGAAACAAAAGTACAACTGATCGTCAACTCCCCCGGCTAGCTTGCATCCCCGGGGTGCCTTACTATCGGCAATTAAGAGTTGCCGCCCTTCGTACTCAGTCGGATCTCAATACGGACGATCCATGGAAGACCAAGAATAATCCTGATTTTCCACTTGAAACCGAGTAGAATGGCAGGTACGCGATGGTGCTTTGCAGGGCTCATCGCAATCCTCCCAACGCCCGCTTGAGTACGAATCACGCGGGCGTTAATTTTTGGCAGTTTTTGGTTCTCAGCGCATCCTGCAACGGCAGGTGCGCGATCCGGCGGAACACTGCGCAACACCGAATCCCTCGCAAAGCCTTCCTCAGGGGCTGAGCGGATCGGTGCATTCTATTAGAAATCTCCCAGATAACTTTCAAACATTGCCCGGGCTCTGTCGCCGGCGGGGTCAAGCGGTCGTGGAATACCGAGTACGCGCCGTCAAGGCGCGCACGGAGGATATGTCGCGAAAGCCGCTTGACGCCGTAGTACGGGCCAAGAATGGCGGTAAGGCGTAAGCCGTCCAAGCGAAGCGATCACGGCTTACGCCTTATCGACGCCACGGCCTGATCAGATTGTGTTCTTACAACACGGGGAAGCACATGACTTCTTGGTAGTTCTAAGAAAGGGAACGGGGAATGTGCTGATAAAAGCTTACTTTTTCAAATCGTTGGTTTAGCGCTTCCGCCGATTCCACGCGATTTCGCGCAGACACCGTCCACGCTGAAAGAAAAACTGTCGCCGGCATAAGAGGCGCTGCCAAAAAAGGTACCTACTGGTACGGTACGAAAAAACGCAGTTTCTCACGAGAGATTGACGGAAATTTTTGGATGCCCTCGGTCGAATGAAATAGTCAGACTAGGGATTCTTTTTCCTTTGGAAACCTGCACTAAGACGCCGGTAAACCTCTTTGTGTAAAGCTTGTGTAGCAGCCCCTGTAACTTTTTCAACTTTGGTCACGTCTGTTTTGTCTATCAACTTTTGAAGAGCCGGATCACGAGGTAGTAATTCTTCGATTACTGTTTTTTGGGCATTGCTAAACAATTTCTCGATCGTGCGCTTCTGTAGGCCGCGCAAGCTATTTTTCTCGCTTTTACCCTGATTGAGAGTTTCGATGTGTGATGCAATATCACTTTGCGGAATCTTGAATTCTGTGCTGAGAATGCCCATTAAAACAGCAATAACTATGTGTGCGTTTTTTTTGGCCTTCGCTTTGTCTTCTTGGTTGTCAGAGGTGTCATGCTGTTTTACCTCGAAGAGAAACGCTTGAACTATGGCATTTGGCGAGGCTAAGAGAGTATCTTGTTCTGTAAGAATTTCCTGACGGATTTTTTCGTAGTCTGCAGTTACATGTTTTTGTGAGAAAAGCCATGAGAGGGCTTTGCAAAAAATGTTTTTGTTGCAATCTAATTGTCTAATCTCGTTAGCGAGTGCTGCGGTAGCACAGGCGATAGGAATAGCAACAAGGATGCTTATTAGCAGCGAGGCAAAGGTGGTGTGTGACAGGATGGCAAGAATTATCACGATAGCCAGCCATACGACAATACACGAAGCCCGCAAAGATCGTGGAACTTTGGTGCGACGAGGTTGGCTTGTTTGAGGCAACTGATTCAAGGTGACACAAAGTTCTTCTATCGGAAAGATGGCTGTTTCAGCACTGAAGCCAATTTCGTTTTGAAAGAATTCCTTTCCGTTTAGCTGGGCAACTTTGGTGCCTGTAGTCGATGTTTTAATGGTTATCTGGTCAATGATGTCGTTGTAGAGCCATCTTGAGATACCAGAGAGCCAAACGTCACCGCTGACAGTGCGACCGACAGAGGAACCCTCGACAGGAGAGGATGCGTATTGGCTGGCAGCAACGAAGTCTCGGACGCGGCATTGCAGCTGTGGAATAGCAGGTGTAATTGGGAAAGCAGGCGTGGTGGCTTCGGCTTTAGGCGAAGTGTTTTTGTTGGTTTCGAGGTTATTCATAAGTGTTTTTTGTAAGAAAAAAACAGTTTTCGGTCTATCTGTTCAATAAAGTTGCACGATATTTATAGTGTTGAAAATTTGTAATAAAATATAGTTATCTAATAATATTGTGTCATGGTTTTGACAGTTTTTCTAGTTTTTCTCCGCTACCTTTTCATTTGGTTTGTTGATCTGTGAATAGCAGAAGTTGCCCCACTCCGTCATGATGAGTCGACGCTCGTTGTCAAGCATCGCTCGGTCATAGGCAGTGCCGAGTCCGCTACCGGCTTGGTCTGTGACCTTGTTGTTTTTTTCATGCAAGAGACAAAGCTCAACCGCCTCTTGATCGAATTTACGATTGTTTCCGAAACGATCATCTTTCGCCCAGGTGCGAAAGGACGCGCGCGCAGTGCCGTGCAAGGTGATGACTTTGGGGTGACCTTCTTTTTTGCTTTCACTCGGATCAACCCAGCCAATACCATCTTGTGCAAAGCGTTTTTCATGAAGCCCTCGGAGGAACATGAGCAGAGCCGTATCGGAAAATGCTCTCAATTGACTATTGAGGAAGACGAGCTTTGGCTCTTCACTGCTGTAAATATCTCGGGGTAATGCTTTTAGAAGCGCGACGGCTTGAGGCGACAACAAGATGGTGCGATTGCGGTCGGGATTCTTGTCTTTATCGTGTTCAACAGGAATCTGCCAGGTTCCCGCTTCGAGATCAAATTCGTCCCATGTGGCAAGACGCACCGCCTTAGAGCGAGCGGCGGTCAGGATGGCAAATTCACAGGCCCTCGCAGACATTGAGTCGTAGTTTTCATGGATAACCTTAATGAGAAGAGGAATTTCATCAACTGCGCAGGCAGCATGGTGCTTGGCTTTGGGAATTTGTTTTTTCAACGGATCTAGCAGAGTGCCCAGAGGTCCATGCAATGTGGCGGGATCGTATGGGTTCTGACGCAACTCTTTGCCAATGGCGAACTTCAGAATGCCGGAGATGTAAGTACGAGCCTTTTTTGCTGTGGGGTTGGTTTTTGCCCAGATCGGTTTGAGGCATTCAAGCACTTTGTTGGGAGTGATCTTTTCGACTGGAACGGATCCTAAAACAGGAAAAACATGCTTCCGCAAAATGTTTTCCGTGGTCTTTCCAGCACGAGCGTCGTTACGATAGTAGCCGGCATCCAGCCGTTCCTTGTGCCACATGAGGGCAACTTTTTCAAAGCAGATCGAAGAATCTTGGTTGTCAGTCTCCTGTGCTTTTTTGGTTTGACGTTCTGCTTGTCTTGATTCAATAGGATCAATCCCTTGCTTGGCGAGTCTTAGGGCATCTCTTGCCTTGTCTCGGGCATCAGCCAGGCAGGTCAAAGGATACGAACCAAGAGTGAGATCGCGGCGTTTGCCGTTCGGAGCGGTGTAGCGAAGGAAAAAATAGGAGGAGCTGGGATTGATGCGAATCTTGAGGCCGGGAGCTCCGCCGACACTGTGAGTGCCATTAGAGAGTCTTTTTAATTGGAATATTGTTAATTCGGCAACTATTTTTGGCATATCAGACCTTGAGAGGTGAGTTGGGACGATTTATTGGTGGTAAAACACCATTTTCGTTAGTTTAACTCTTAAATGCCCTCAAAGCTACCCTCAATAGAAATGGGTTTATGTGGTGCCTTGAGGTGCTCCTCGGTGAGGATGCCGCTGTTAATTAATTGAAAATATAAAAAATATGGCGCCCTATGGCGCCATGTTGAGAATTATGTTGGTGGAGGTGGCGGGAATTGAACCCGCGTCCGAAGCGATTTTTCTGCCGGCTCTACATGTGTAGTCAGACTATTTGAATCTCGCCGAAGTCCCTGCCGACTGACAGGCCGAACTTCGACCAGCCGCTTGATCTTGATACCTGTGTCGCGGCACCACAAGTATCCAGTCCCTGTAAATGACGATGCTGCCGGTTACCCGACCTGAACCAGAGACCATTCAGTGCATCGCCCGCGGCCCTTAGGCGGCGAGAGCGAAACGCTCGTTGTTGGCGTTTATAAGTTTCTAGCGGTTTAACGAGGTGACTAGACCTCGACATGCACCGTGCAGCGTCCTACACCCCGTCGAAACCGGAGCACCCCCACACGTGAGGAGTGCATCATAAAGCGTTTTTTGCCGAAACGTGTGATTTTTTCTCAGAGATTTTGCAGTTAGAAGCAGAAAAGCACCAAAATAGTGCGTTATGATCCCTAATTGTGCAGTCGGGTTGCTTCGGCAACGGCAGAAGAAGCGAATTTCTGTGAAATTTCGTTTTGGCACGGTTTTTGCTTATAAGTAGGCATCACCGCGCCCGGCTCGGCTGAGACGCGATCCGAATACCTAGAACCCAACCGGTTTTTTCCAATTGAGGAGAAAAATTATGACGTCCCCCGCTGACGTTTTGCAGATGGTCAAAGACAACGACGTGAAGTACGTCGACTACCGTTTGACGGATACCCGTGGCCGCGAACAGCACATGACGGTGCCCGTGCATCAGCTGACGGAAGATACGTTTGAAGACGGGCAGGCGTTTGACGGCTCTTCGATGGCCGGTTGGCGAGGCATCGAAGCGAGCGACATGATCCTCATGCCGGATCCGGAAACGGCGCACATGGATCCGTTCCGCGAACAGAACACGCTCATCATGACCTGCGATGTCGCCGAACCCGATACGGGTAAGGGCTATGCCCGCGATCCCCGTTCGATCGCCAAGCGCGCCGAAGCCTATCTGAAGTCCACCGGTATCGGTGATCAGGCGTTCTTCGGCCCCGAACCCGAATTCTTTATTTTTGACGGCGTCACTTGGGATTGCTCGCCGGAGCACACCTTCTTCAAGATTCTTTCCGAAGAAGCCCCGTGGTCTTCGAAGATTGAATACGAAGGCGGCAACCTCGCGCACCGTGCCCCGTTTAAGGGCGGTTACTTCCCGGTGCCCCCGGTGGATAGCTTGACCGACATCCGTGCCGAAATGGTGACGCTTTTGGAACAGCAGGGCGTTCCCTGTGAAATCCATCACCACGAAGTGGGCGCTGCCGGTCAGTGCGAAATCGGTACGCGTTTCTCCACCTTGGTTCAGCGCGCCGACTGGACGCAGATCCTGAAGTACACGGTTTGGAACGTTGCCGCGGCCTACGGCAAGACGGCGACCTTCATGCCGAAGCCCATGACGTGCGACAACGGTTCCGGCATGCACGTTCACCAGTCCATCTGGAAGGACGGTCAGAACCTTTTCGCCGGCAACGGTTACGCGGGTCTCTCTGAGCTCGCTCTCTACTACATCGGCGGTGTGATTAAGCACGCTCGTGCTTTGAACGCCATTACGAACCCGACGACGAACTCCTACAAGCGTTTGGTGCCGGGCTTTGAAGCGCCGGTGAAGTTGGCGTATTCGTCCTGCAACCGTTCGGCGTCGCTGCGTATTCCTCATGTGCTGAGCCCCAAGGCCCGCCGTGTGGAAGTGCGCTTCCCCGATCCGATGGCTAACCCCTACCTCGCGTTCTCTGCCCTTTTGATGGCAGGTCTCGACGGGATTCAGAACAAGATTCATCCTGGCGACGCCGCCGATAAGAACCTGTACGATCTGCCGCCCGAAGAAAACGCGAAGATCCCGACGGTGTGCTCGAGCCTTGATATGGCGCTCGATTACCTCGACCGCGACCGTGAATTCCTCACCCGCGGCGGTGTGTTCAGCGACGACATGATCGATGCGTACGTTGCGCTCAAAATGCAGGAAGTGACGCGTTACCGTGCGTCGGTGGAACCCTGCGAATACGACATGTACTACGCCGGCTGATTGACGGAGTGACTTACGCCTTCTTTTTGAAAAGGCGGAAAATGAGGCATACCGGGCGCCGCAGCGGAAAGAGAGGTTTTCTGCTGACGGCGCCCTTTTGTTTTCAGGGTTCGTGTATGACGCTTTCTGCGACTTTTGACAAACGGTTTGCCGCGGCGGCGGATTGGCTTTCCACGGCGGTTTTGGCGGTGGATCGCTTCGGCAGTATTGTCTGGTGCAACAGCGCAGCGGAGGTGCTGCTCGGGTGCTCCCGGAGGAACTTGCGGGGAACCGACTTGGGACTCTTGGCCCCGCAGGCCCGCGAGTGGGTGATGCGGTTTAAGGACGATGAGAAACTCACTCATTTCGGCGCCATGACGCTTCTGCAGCGACCTTTGACCGAACCCGAGACGGTGTATGCCGTCGTAAGTCCTTTTGCCGGAAGTAACGGGATTTTCCTGCTGGAAATTGCGGCAGTGGATCATGCGTTGAAATTCGCCCGGGAAGAACAGGAAGCGGGGTTGAGCGCCGCGACCAAAGTACTTTTACGAAACCTCGCGCACGAAATCAAAAACCCTTTGGGCGGCATCCGCGGCGCCGCGCAACTGTTGGAAAGCGAGTTGGCAAGTGCCGAAGAACGGGAATTCACGGAAGTCATCATCAGTGAAGCCGACCGTCTTCAGAGTTTGGTCGACCGCATTCTGGCGCCCTATCGACGCGAGCGTCGCATCGGCGAAGTGAATGTTCTGGAAGTGTTGGAGCGGGTGAGAAATTTGCTCTCGGCCGAATTTCCGAAGGGGCTCACGATTCTTCGCGACTATGACGTGAGCGCACCGCCCATTGAAGGGGATAAGGAGCAGCTTATCCAGGTGTTTCTCAACCTCATGAAAAATGCGGCGCAGGCAATGGCGCATCTCATCCGAGCAGAGCGGGCGGAAATTACGCTGAAAACTCGTATTGCGCGCCAGGTGACGATTCAGCGTCAGATCTGCCGCACGGCGCTTAGGGTGGACGTGATTGACAACGGGCCCGGCATCCCCGAGGCAATTCGCGAAAAGGTGTTTTACCCCTTGGTGACCGGACGCGAAGAAGGGACGGGGCTGGGGCTGTCGCTCGTTAAAAACTACGTCGAACAAAACGGCGGCGCGATAGAGGTGGAAAGTGGACCGGGACGCACGGACTTTGCGCTTTTTTTCCCGTTGGGCAAGCATTAACGACAAGGATTTTGAATGAAACCGATTTGGGTAGTGGACGATGATCGTTCGATTCGTTGGGTGCTGGAAAAAGCCCTGCAGCGCGCCGAGATGCCCTGCCGGCTTTTTAAGGAAGCCGAAGAAGTCGTTGAGGCTCTGAAGACGGAAACGCCGTCGGTGCTTTTAAGCGACATTCGTATGCACGATATGACGGGGGTGGAGCTTCTTAATCATGTGAAGACCGTGCACCCGGAAATCCCCGTCATCATCATGACGGCTTTCGGGGATCTGGACAGCGCCGTGAGTGCGTTTCAGGGCGGGGCCTATGAGTATCTTGCGAAGCCTTTTGACATCAACCGAGCGGTCGAACTTTTGCGCCGCGCCTGCGAAGAGCGGGCCGCTGCAGAACCTGCGGAAGAAGCCAAGGCCGAAACGTCCGACATCGTCGGACAGTCGCGGGCCATGCAGGAAGTGTTCCGCGCGATCGGGCGGCTCTCTCAGAGTAATGTGACGGTGTTGATTACCGGAGAATCCGGCACCGGCAAAGAAGTGGTGGCGCGGGCCCTGCATCAGCATTCGCCGCGAAAGCACGCGCCCTATGTAGCGATCAATACGGCCGCCATTCCGCGGGAACTCTTGGAAAGCGAACTTTTCGGCCATGAACGCGGGGCGTTTACGGGCGCAAACAGCCTGCAGTACGGCCGGTTTGAACAAGCCAAAGGCGGCACCCTCTTTTTGGACGAAATCGGCGACATGCCGATGGAAATGCAGACGCGTCTGCTGCGGGTGTTGTCCGACGGCAGTTTCTACCGCGTGGGCGGCTGTCAGTTGATTAAGGCGGATGTGCGGGTCATTGCCGCAACGAACCAAAATCTTGAGGAACGCGTGAAGGAAGGGCTTTTCCGTGAGGACCTCTTTCATCGCCTGAACGTGATCCGGCTGCGGCTGCCGCCTTTGAGAGAGCGCCCGGAGGATATCCCCGCGTTGGCGGATCATTTTCTCGCGCGGGCGGCGGAAAATCTGAAAACGGAACGAAAGCGTCTTGCGCCCGACGCCGCAGAATTCATTTCGCGCTTTCCGTTCCCGGGGAACGTCCGGCAGTTGGAAAACCTCTGCAATTGGTTGACCGTGATGGCGCCGAGTCAGACGATCCGCAAAGAGGATCTCCCGGCGGAAATTCGGGAGGGCGGCAGCGAAAGTACTGCGGCCGCGGGCGGCCGTTGGCAGGAAGCGCTAGAGCGCGAGGTAGCGGCGGCGCTCACGGAAGGGCGCCCCGACGTGATGGCGGACTTTGCCGCCGACTTTGAGAAGACCGTGTACCGTGCGGCGCTTGGCTTTACGC
>PPYF01458272.1_pt1 | contig 10136 bp, 10 predicted proteins | sample 1559871 | NCBI WGS metagenome assembly PPYF01 (sample SAMN08240021, study PRJNA423297) | Human gut metagenome, whole genome shotgun sequencing project.
ATATAAGGTTTTTACCGGCATATAGCTTAAGCCACATGTGCCGGTTCTAACATAAATTTATTTTTCATATTAATTAATTAGGAGGAAGAAAGATGAAAAAGAGATTAGTAGCACTTACTCTTGTTGCAGCTATGGCACTTGGCATGACTGCTTGTGGAAGCAAGAGCAACAACAAAACAACTACTAACGATAATTCTGATACTGCTGTATCAACAGCCGTAGACTGGACAAGCTATGATGAGTTAGTAGAATCTATCCGTACAGAAGCAGATCTTGCAAAGCGTGCAGAGATGATGCACCAGGCAGAGGATATGCTTATGGATACATGGTGTGTTATTCCACTTTACTACTACAATGACCAGTATATGCTCAAGGATTATGTCACAGACGTATACTCAACAGTAGAGGGTATGAAATACTTCTACAATGCAAAGAACACAAAGAATGCCGGAAAGTTAAACATCTTCATGGCATCAGAGCCTGATCATATCGATCCTGCATTAAACAGTACTGTTGACGGCGGATGTCTTGCAGTAAACAGCTTTGAGGGTCTTATGCGTTACAACGCTGAGGGCAAGCTTGAGCCTGCATGTGCAGAGAGCTATGAGGTTTCTGAGGATGGCCTCACATACACATTCACAATGCGTGACGGTCTTAAGTGGTCAAACGGTGATGAGCTTACTGCAAAGGATTTCGAGTGGTCTTGGAGGAGAGCTGCAGATCCTAAGACAGCTGCAGATTACAGCTACCTTTGCGCAGTATTCGCAGGATATGATGATACAAAGGGTCTTGCTGCTGATGATGTAGTAGCTTCTGATGATGGAAAGACTCTTACTGTCAAGCTTAAAGCAGTTACACCATACTTCCTTGACTTATGTGCATTCCCATTCTTCTTCCCTGTAAACCAGAAGTCAGTAGAGGGAAATGATGACTGGGCAAACGATGCAAGCGACAAGTTCGTTACAAACGGTGCATTCACACTCAAGGAGTGGAAGCATGATTCAAGCATGACATATGTTAAGAATCCTAACTACTGGGATGCTGACAATGTAACAGTTGATGAGATGAACGTAATGCTTACATCTGATGATGTTTCAGCTTACACAGCTTACCAGAACGGTGACCTTGATTTTATTGATTCAATTCCTACAGCAGAGATTGAAGCAGCTAAGAAGACAAGCGAATTCTACACAGTAGACAACCTTGGAACATACTACGTAGGCTTCAACATTAACTCTAAGCTCTACTCAGAACTTGGATTAGATGCTGACCAGGCTAAGGTATTCAGAAAAGCAATCTGTCTTCTTATCGATCGTCAGTACATTATCGATACAATCGCCCAGGGCGGACAGAAGATTGCCACAACATTTATCCCAGAGGGCGTTACAGATGGTAACGGTGGCGAGTTCAAGAACAAAGATTACTACGGCACAGATTACGATAAGAACTTTGAGGAGGCTAAAGAGCTTCTTGCTTCTATCGGATTATTAGATGAGAGCACAGGTCAGGTAAACCAGACTGTCGAGTTCTCATACCTTGTAAACAACTCAGAGTCAAATGTAAAGATTGGTGAGGCTATCCAGGCAGATCTTTCAAAGGTAGGTATCAACTTAAAGGTTGAGCAGCAGGAGTGGAACGTATTCCTTAACAGCCGTAAGGACGGACAGTTTGATTTCGCCCGTGAGGGATGGCTTATGGATTACAACGATCCAATCAACATGCTTGAGATGTTCACAACAAAATCAGGTAACAACGATATGCAGTTCGGTCGTTAATCTGATTTTGCTATCATAACAAAGCCACTCGTGCCATTCGCACGACGATGCGAATAACATGCAGAGTATATAGGAAGTCATACAGCTATTGTATGGCTTCCTTTTTTGCGTTTAAAGTGGGCTTTTCAGAGCGAAAAAAGGCTCTTTAAAAAAATATGATAATGGTGTAGAATTGTTATTATATAGTTTTAGAATGATGTTTGAGGGTGTGTGATGATTTTAGGACTAAGTGATACGGAAAAGAAATTTAAGACAGCGATGGATACGGCAGGTGCCGACATGACAGTGGTCAACAGCTGGCTTAAGCTGTATGTCAAAACCAAAAAGAATTCCTCCGGTGTTGCAAAGCGCTATTATGGCGTGAAGACAGGCTTAAGCAGTCTGCTTTCAGATTTAAAGGAGCTTGAGCAACAAGTTATCGGGTATTGTGAGCTCACAGGAACCGACCGGAAGCACTTTGGAGAGCTGATAAAGGCTTGCAAAGCGAAAAGCGGCATGTTTGACGATGAATTTTTAATCAGCAAGGTGGACACGGATTTTCACACGACTCTGGACTCTATTGTAAAGCAGGGGGAGAGATATCTGTCATCCTTTGACAACGGTATCATTTTACAGAGTGAGATAGAGAATCTGATACACCTGACAAATGAGGGGCTTGAAAGGAAAAAGCCTGATTTGTTTGCTCTGTCATATTTCTATCTGGGGCACAGCAACAAAGAGCTTGCAGAGCTAAATTTCACACAAAAGACTAAGAGAGTGCATGAGATATATTACGAGGAGTTCTGGAAGGATATATTAAAGCAGCTTGAGGCATGTGTGAAGCAGGCTGAGGCCATAAACGATAAGTATGAGGGCACGACAGACCGGCGCACGGCAAGGATACTGTCGGAGCTTAATCCGCTGCTTGTGGGTGTTACAAAGCAATGGGAGCCGGAACAGACAGCAGAGTACATACTGCGCGATATGTGCAGGATATTCAGGGATTGACATAGAAAATGCAGATTGATAAAGGAGCAGAATATGGATGTTATAATTTGGGCAATTATCTTAGGAGCTGTTTTTTACATTAACAAAAAATCAAAGAACGCAGGCAGCAAAAATACGCAGCCAAACAAACCGAGACCGCAGCAGAAGCAGATACAGCAGATATGGAACAGCATGCAGAATACAGTTCAGTCGGGTATGAATGCATTGAACCAGACATATCAGCAGAAACCACAGCCACAGATGCAGCAGAGAGCACAGCAGCCTCAGAGACCACAGATGCAGCAGAGAGTACAGCCACAGCAGAGACCACAGCAGAGCAATCCGGATATAGTGCAGAGGGCCGTGAAAAATAATGCACGCTTTGCGGATGATACGACACAAAAAGAGATTGAGACTATGCACGGACATAGCGAGGCACAGCAGAGGCTGGCGCAGGAGCACTCAAGAAATTGCCAGACACTGCATAATAAAGCAGCTGATGGTGCAAAGATTATAGAGGCTGAGACACAGAGCATGTTTGGCAGTGTTGAGGATCTGATTGCCATGGGATACAGTGGCAATCTGGAGTTTGAGAGAGATTTCCTTGGGGAAGGCTTAGACATGATTAACAACTTTTAAATAATATGAAAAGAGGCAGAAATGATGGACAGAACACCAAAGCCCGGAGAGCTTTACAGGCACTTTAAGAATAAGCTGTATCAGATAGTTACAGTGGCGACACATTCAGAGACAGGGGAAAAGCTTGTGATTTATCAGGCTTTATATGATGATTTTGGGATATACGCCAGACCACTCGACATGTTTGTAAGCGAGGTGGACCATGAGAAATATCCTGATGTGAAGCAGAAATACAGATTTGAGAAGATCACACTTAAGGATAAGCCGGAGGATATGTCGGGAAAGAGTATCTCTTTGAGCACTAATGCGATTGCAGCTAATGCACCTGAAGCTGTGAGTGTTCAGACACAGGCATGTTATGAGCCGGCACCGGATGCAGATGAAGGCCAGGCACCGGATCCGCGTTTGCTGGAGTTTCTTGATGCGGATACCTTTGAAGAGAAGTACAATATACTTATTTCAATGAGGGATATCATAACCGACCGCCTTATAGATGACATAGCGGTGGTTATGGATGTTGTAGTTCCTGAGGGCCCATTGCAAAAGCGGTATGATGATTTAAAGAATACGATAAAGACCAGGCAGTACTATGAATTTTCCAATCGGCTCAGATAGCTGTTGTGATATTTGCCGGATTCAGTGACATCCTCGCCAAACCAGTCAGGCGCTGTGAATTCATTTGCTGCGTCGACAGAGTCGAATTCAACCTCCACCAGCGTCAGAGGAGCTAAATCACCCTCAAATACATCAAGCTCTGCGGTCAGGCCACCGTCAAGAGGTATGAGATAGCGTGTCTTTTCGATGAGACGACCGTCAATCTTTTGGACAAGATGGTCGTAGGCTTCTTTTGTGAGAGGAAGATTGTACTCCTCGCGCACCATAAGACCGGCTCCCTTGTAGGTCATATAATAGCTGTCATTTGAGCGTCTGACTCTGACAACAGGCGAGGTGCACAGATAGCCCTGGGCGATTTTTTTGCTCGCGTAGCTGTCTAAATTGGAAGGAAGCTGTTTAAGTAGGTATTTTCTTTCGATTTCCATGGTATATCCTTTCAGGTTACTGGTAGATTTATAGTTACGGTTTATACTTTTGTTTTACCCTCATATCATTTATATATGATTATAATGACCGGTATTTAAAAATTCAAGGACGAACCGCAGCTTTTTATAGTATGATTAAAGGGTCAAAAGGTATCATAGTATTATCAAAGAAAAATAAAGGAGAAAAATATGATTAAAGTAGGAATTTTTATGGCAGACGGCTGTGAGGAGATTGAAGGACTTACAGTAGTAGATATAGTTAGAAGAGCAAAGCTTGAGATTGAAACCATATCAATCACGGAAAAAGCCGAGGTGACAAGCTCTCATCAGGTGACATTTAAGACAGATACCACAAAGGCACAGGCTGATTTTGACAGCTACGATGCAATCGTACTGCCGGGAGGCATGCCGGGTACATTAAACCTTGGTGCGGATGAGACCGTAGTAAAGACAATTAAGAGATTTGCCGCTGAGGGAAAGCTTGTTGCAGCGATATGTGCAGCGCCTAGCGTGCTCGGTGAGAATCATATACTTGAGGGCAAAAAAGCTACCTGTCATCCGGGTTTTGAGGAAAAGCTGCTCGGTGCACAGTGGCTTGAGCAGCCTGTAGTTGTGGATGGCAATGTGATTACAAGTCGTGGAATGGGAACAGCTATTGCGTTTGCACTCGAGCTTGTCAGATACTTCACAGACGATGCCACAGTAGAGCATATTCGACAGGGACTGGTATACTAATACGACGTTCAGCAAACAATCAGATTAATCATAAATGAGGGGCAAAATACTTTTTGACCCTCATATCATTAGTATTATAACAAAAGAGGTCACACACCAACCCCATGGTGCGCGGCCTCTTTTTATGCTTGCATTTGAAGCGTACATTTGAAGCCTGCTATTGCAGAGCTTATTTCATCTGCTGCTCCTGCTTCATGATCATCTGCTTGACCATCTCGCCACCGATTGAACCGGCCTGCTTAGAAGTAAGGTCACCGTTGTAGCCCTCCTTTAAAGGAACTCCAAGCTCTGAAGCAACCTCTTCCTTGAAACGGCTCATAGCCTCTTTTGCCTCCGGTACAGAAGCCTTTTTACTACTTGATGCTGCCATAATGCAATACCTCCTTTTAAAACGTTATACACAAGCTGTATGTGTATGGAAATATTATGCCGTAAAATGACAAAAATATGTTTTGGTATTGCTGACAATTTATGGAATTATACACAAAAGCAAATTTAATGTAAAAAACACTGGAAATAGTGGATTTGTTGTGTTATAATCATCCAATGACTGGGCTTAGCAGTTTATAAAGCATGCCCACATTACATTTGATGTACATACCATTCATATATATTTTTAAGGAGGATAACGATTGACATGAGTGTACAGGTTGAGAATTTAGAGCATAATATGGCAAAGCTTACTATTGAGGTAGCAGCTGAGGAATTAGAGAAAGCATTGGATTCTGCATATCAGAAGCAGAAGAAACAGATTAGTGTACCTGGATTCCGTAAAGGAAAAGTGCCAAGAGCTATGATTGAGAAAATGTATGGAGCAGGTGTGTTCTACGAGGATGCAGCAAACATTCTTATGCAGCAGACATACGCAGGTGCGGTTGACGAGAGCGGTGTTGACATTGTTTCACGCCCAACAGTTGAGGTTACTCAGATTGAGAAGGGACAGCCTTTCATCTACACAGCAGAGGTTGCTGTAAGACCTGAGGTTACTCTTGGTAAGTACATGGGCGTTACAGTTACAAAGATCGACACATCAGTTTCTGATGAAGAGGTTGACGCTGAGCTTGAGAACCAGAGAAACAAAAATGCAAGAACAGTTACAGTTACAGATCGTCCTGTAGCAGAGGGAGATACAGCAGTTATCGACTTTGAGGGATTTGTTGACGGAGTAGCTTTCGAGGGTGGAAAGGGTGAGAATCATCCATTAGAGATTGGTTCACACACATTCATCGATACATTCGAGGATCAGTTAGTAGGAAAGAACACAGGCGATGAGGTTGAGGTCAATGTAACATTCCCTGAGAAGTATCAGGCAGAAGACCTTGCAGGAAAGCCGGCTACATTCAAGGTTAAGATCAACGAGATCAAGGCTAAGGAGCTTCCAGAGCTTGATGATGAGTTTGCACAGGATGCAGCAGGTGTTGATACATTAGCTGAGTACAAAGAGGAAATCAAAAAGAACCTCACAGAGAAGAAAGAGACAGAAGCTAAGAAGACTAAAGAGGATGAGGCTATCCAGAAGATTATCGACAAGTCAAAGATGGATCTTCCTGAGGCAATGATTGAGACACAGTGTGAGACAATGGTTGAGGAGTTCGCTCAGAGAATCGCACAGAGCGGTCTTACAATGGAGCAGTACTTACAGTTCTCAGGCATGACAGTTGACCAGCTTAAGGATCAGGTTCGTCCTGAGGCTACAACACGTATCCAGAGCAGCCTTGTACTTGAGCAGATTGCCAAGGAGGAAAACATCGAGGTTACTGATGCAGATATCGATGCTGAGGTAGAGAAGATGGCTAAGGCATACGGCATGGAGGCTGATAAGCTTAAAGAGTACATGGGAGATGCTGAGAAGGAGTCTATGAAGAAAGACATTGCTATCACAAAGGCCGTAGATCTTATCATGGACAACGTTAAAGAGCGTGCAAAGGCAAAGAAAAAGGCTGATGCAGAAGAGTCTACAGAAGAATAAGATTTTTGAATCAAGATTTGATTGACTGGCTCAGAAGCCTATTTTCTGAGCCGGTCTTTTGAGCTTTTATAAAGGAGGTATTTTATATGAGTTTAGTACCATATGTCATTGAACAGACCAGCAGAGGAGAGCGCAACTACGACATTTACTCCAGATTATTAAAAGATCGTATCATTTTCCTTGGAGAGGAAGTAAATGAGACAACAGCCAGCCTTGTTGTTGCCCAGCTTTTATTCCTTGAGTCCGAGGATCCGAATAAGGATATCCACCTTTACATCAATTCACCGGGTGGAATGGTTACAGCAGGACTTGCTATTTACGATACTATGCAGTACATCAAGTGTGATGTTTCAACAATCTGTATCGGTCTTGCAGCAAGCATGGGAGCTTTCCTTCTTGCAGGCGGTGCAAAGGGCAAGAGATATGCTCTTCCAAATGCAGAGATTATGATTCATCAGCCATCTGGCGGTGCAAAGGGTCAGGCTACTGAGATTCAGATTGCTGCAGAAAATATTTTAAAGACAAAGAAGAGATTAAACGAAATTTTAGCAGCCAATACAGGCAAGCCATACGAGACAATTGCAGCTGATACAGAGCGAGACAACTATATGTCAGCACAGGAAGCCGCAGAGTATGGTCTCATAGACAGTGTAATAACAAACAGATAATCAGAAGTTAGATGAATTTAAGAGGGTACCCCATATGGGATGCCCTCATGCAATAAAAGGAGTTAATAATGGCAGGAAAAAACGACGGAAAGATTCGCTGCTCATTTTGCGGTAAGACACAGGACCAGGTAAATCGTTTGATTTCCGGACCTAATGGAGCTTTTATCTGCGATGAGTGTATAGATATATGTGCCGAGATTCTTGAGGAAGAAGGCGTAGATGGCCATGAGGACAAAAGCAGCGCTAAGGATGATATAAATCTTGTTACTCCGGAGGAGCTTAAGGCGTTTCTGGACGATTATGTAATAGGACAGGACCAGGCAAAGAAGGTGCTTTCGGTTGCTGTTTACAATCACTATAAGAGAGTTCTGGCAGGTGATACATCAGATGTAGAGCTTCAGAAGAGTAATATTCTCATGCTTGGACCTACAGGCTCAGGAAAGACACTTCTTGCGCAGACACTTGCCAGAGTGATAAATGTTCCATTTGCTATCGCTGATGCTACAACACTTACAGAGGCAGGATACGTAGGTGAGGATGTGGAGAATATCCTATTAAAGCTTATTCAGGCGGCAGATTATGATATCGAGCGTGCAGAGCATGGTATCATTTATATAGATGAGATAGATAAAATTACAAAGAAATCAGAGAATGTCTCAATCACCAGAGATGTGTCAGGCGAGGGTGTACAGCAGGCTCTTTTAAAGATTCTTGAGGGCACAGAGGCATCTGTACCGCCACAGGGCGGAAGAAAGCATCCGCAGCAGGAGCTTATTCCTATTGATACTACTAATATACTTTTTATCTGCGGTGGAGCATTTGATGGTCTGGAAAAAATTATCGACAGTCGTATGGATACATCATCTATAGGCTTCAATTCAGATGTAAAGTCAAAGACAGAGCTCAATGTAGGAGAGGCGTTTAAGCATGCACTTCCACAGGATTTTGTAAAGTTTGGATTGATTCCTGAGTTTATCGGACGTGTACCTATTACCGTTTCTCTCGAGGCACTCGACAGGGATGCACTTATCCGTATACTTAAGGAGCCTAAGAACTCGCTTATCAAGCAGTACACCAAGCTTTTTGAGCTTGACGGAGTAGGTCTTGAGTTCACAGACGATGCAGTAAATGCCATCGCTGACAAGGCACTTGAGAGAAAGACAGGGGCCAGAGGACTTCGTGCCATCATGGAGGCTGTTATGCTTGACCTTATGTATCGTATACCGTCAGACAAGAGCATCAGCAGATGTGTAATAGACAAGGATATCGTTGAGGAAAACTTAAAGCTTGATGGTGATTGCGTGCCTGAGGCATATATCGAGGAAAAAGCGGCATCGTAAGTACATGGCGGTATTTTACAAAAGATACAGCATCGGATAATATAAATTGCACAGCGGTTTGTTATGCATGGCTGTGTAATAATACAGGAGATATAAGTGGAAGAACAGATTATGAATATGCCTGCAGTAGCGCTGAGAGGGCTTACTATTCTGCCGGGGATGATTGCCCATTTCGACATCAGCAGAGAGCGCTCCCTTCGTGCTGTCGAGGAGGCTATGGAGCAGGATCAAAAGATTTATCTTGTCACACAAAGGAATGTGGACAGTGAGGACCCGACTCAGGAAGACCTCTATCAGATGGGTATTGTTGCTGATATAAAGCAGGTTGTCAGATTACAGAATGATGTTGTGAGAATACTTGTAGATGGAATAAGCCGGGCAGCATTGCTTGGCTTTACCGATAATGAGAAGTACCTTGAGGCAGAAATCTGTTATTGTGATAGTAATGCAGACAGCCTGCCGGAGGATCTCAGGGAAGCCATGCTTCTCGGAGTCAGAGAGGCTTTTCACAGATATGCGGCAGTCGTCGGCAAAATCAGCAAGGAGCTTATCAGACAGATAGATCAGTATGAGGATCTTGAAAAGCTCATTGATTATGTAACCAACAATCTGCCGGTGTCATATGAGCTTAAGCAGCAGGTGCTTGAGGCAGAGGATATCAATGACAGATATCAGGTTATAGTATCATTACTTCTCTCCCAGGTGGAGGTTATTTCCATAAAGAATGAGCTTCAGAAAAAAGTAAAGGTTCGTGTGGACAAGCATCAGAAGGAGTATGTGCTTCGTGAACAGCTTGGTGTGATACGTGAGGAGCTGGGCGAGAATGCTGACTCGGAGGCTGATGAATATGAGAAAAAGCTATCTGAGTTAGATGCACCTGACTACGTAAAGGAAAAGACGAAAAAAGAGATAAAGCGCTTTAGAAATATGAGCAGCAGCTCATCAGAGAGCACAGTTGAGAGAGGCTATATAGAGACAGTACTTGAGCTTCCGTGGAACAAGAT
>PPYF01024900.1_pt1 | contig 10135 bp, 7 predicted proteins | sample 1559871 | NCBI WGS metagenome assembly PPYF01 (sample SAMN08240021, study PRJNA423297) | Human gut metagenome, whole genome shotgun sequencing project.
GCTCTGCTCTGCTCTGCTCTGCAAGATTGTAACATTCTTTGCATGGGTGTCAACTCCTTTTATCTATCTTAACTAAATTATATATCGGCTATTATCGTTATTTCTTTACAATATTCTCTTTGCATTTTTCTAATATATGCTAATTTTAACACAAAATTGTCACTCAATTAAGGATTTTTCGATATGATATCATGTGAAGTTTTAAAAACAGGGATTGCCTAAGCAATCCCCATCTGTTTGATAAAATCTCTTATTTCCTCAGTATCTGAGTGTTGGTTGAATAGCTCTTTAATCTCTTCAAAGCTATAGCCTGCTATGACTAAGGGCTTTAAAAACCTGACATGGATGTTAGAAAAGCCATCATTGATAAGACTTCTAACCACTCTGCAGCGTTCACGATATACGGACTCTTCACAATCACTTCCGTCAGCGTTTTTCCGAAACTCATCCAAGGTGATTTTTTTCATCATGGCATGTTTCTCGTGATACTTTTCCGCATTCTTTTGAAGCATCTTTCTTTCATTTGCAGAAAGCACAATATTCTCAGGCTTTACCTGCATCTTAATAGCCTCATGATAAGCGATTGCCTCATCTACTGTGATGTGAACAATCTCTTCTCCCTGGGCCAGTAGTTTTTTAGCCTCTGCTTTTGCTCTTTCCCCGGAAAAGAATACCGGTGATAAATCTGCCCGCTTTTCTTTTCTGATCTCCTGACGCTTCTTGGGGTCATATGGATTGTGCTTTCGGCATAGAAGCTTTACAAAATCCGTTCTCTCCATACGGCACTTGGTCTGATATAAGGGATCTGCGCCCTTTACTACAATGGCACACTCCCCATCTTTCTTCATAGCAAAGATATCTTCTGCTGATAAAAGACTCTTTTGCATGACATCCTCTGATCTGGAACTCTGCCCCTTATAATCCTTAGCATCAGACTCACTTGCCTTATGAATGGTCTGCGTACCAAAGTGTTTTGATAGATATTCACATGAATCCATATCCGGAGCTCCAAGTATATCTATGATGGAACAGTTACCGATAAGGTCTTTATCCATATCAAACTTAGGAAACTTCCTCTTAAGCTGAATCAAGTTCTGCACAATAATTACCGCACTCATGTTACGGCTACGCATGGTTGAAAGCTTCTCTACAAATGAATCCGGCAGTGTAACATTTGCAAACTCATCCATAAGAAACGTCAAATGCTGTGGCAGCGTTTCATGAAGGCTTGGATCAATGGCTGTCAGATGGTAAAGTTCATCAAAGAATAGCGAATATACCATTGACGGGATCCAGTCATAATAACGCTTATCCTCACTTGTTACGATAAAGAGTATTCTCTTTCCTGTAGATGCTTCCTTGCATGGCTTTGAATACCCAAAGCTCTTTGCGATCTGTATTTCATCCTCAGATAACAGGTCAATAACGCATTCAAGCTTCATATATCTGCAATGCGCATCCAGAGATGCCACAATGGAGCTTGTTGTCTCCGCTGCTCCGTTATAATACTTTTCGATTGCAACATACCCGGGGAAATCTGACTCCATATGCTTTTCTTCTTTCCAGTTACTCTGTGCTTTCTTTGCGATATCAAGAATACCGCCTTCCCTGTTATCAATGGAGCCATCCTTATTTGTATATACACAGGTAGCATCAAGAAGCTTTACAAAAGTCTTCCAGTTCTGATCTTCCTTCGGATAATAGTAGTGAATCAGATAAATGATACTCGTAAGCAGCACTTCTGCTGATTGCTCAAAGAACTGATCATTTCCTCCACTTTCCTCTGCCGGAGTTGTTGCCTTCATAAGGATTCCGGCAATACTCATGATATCAGACTCATTTCTGATATATTCAAACGGGTTAAAATGGATACTCATTGGCATACCATCTTCAGATTCCACGTTCATGACCATAACTTCATAGCCGTTATCCTCAAAATATTGCCCTGTCTGCTTATAGAGCTCCCCTTTTGGGTCTGTCACAAGAAAGTTTCCGCATAGCTGGGATAACATCGGACGGGCAAGCCTGAATGACTTTCCGGATCCGGGTGGTCCAACAACAAGCATATTTAGGTTGGAGGTTTTTTCATTATGAATCGAAAGATATACCCCCTCTGCAATCCAGTAATTTGCTGTGTTTACACGAAGGGGATGATCAAGATGAACATCCCCCGTAACAACATCAACAACGTTTTTCTCATCATGGTTTGCAAAGAGCTTTGTAAATTCCTTGGCATCTCCCCATTTGGCTTTACCAAATTCTTCTCCGGCGAAAGGATGCTCTATCTTTGTAAAGATTATGATAAATGCCATAGACCATCCGATCACAAAGGTTAATACAAACTTCGGTGTTGCCGGTGTGACTCCTACTATAAAATGGTGCTGTTCTATAATGAAGGACTGAAAATTGTTCATGAACTCATTCAGATTATTCCCGTCCATCCACACAGCTCCCAAAAGAAAGCCAAGATATACACAAACAAAAACACCTATCGCATATATGATAAGCGTCTCTTTAACGCTCCTTGTATGCTTTTTTACCGGTCTTTCTCTTACAAACAAATCGCTCATAGACCTGCCTCCTATTCGTAAGCCTGATTCATGACACTTGCTATAAGAAGAAATCCTAAGATACTTAATGTGATCATAGCTCCCTCCTTATCTTGCCGTAGCCTTTGTAATAGACTTTGCGGCACTTTCTGACTTTGCTTTTCCTTCAAGTGCCTTAAGGATTTCATCTCCCGTGAGAGTCTTTTCCTTTCCATCAGAGCCGATAAAGGAATACTTCTCGTCAGAGCGGATTGAAATCTTTGCACTATCAGAATCGATGCCTACAAGAGACACTCCTTCTACAAGACCATCATCAAGCTCTAAAGATAAAATCCTGTTTTCACTTGGCATGATAGATTCCGATGGAACCGTGACAGTGGAATAAAAGCTTTTTGCATATGCCTCACGCTGAGCCGCGTCATTTCTTGCCTGGTCGATCATGATCTGTGCTTCGCCTGAAATTTCATGCCCACTTTCCTGGGCACTGGTAAAATTTGTATCAAACCCAAGAATATAGTCATGAAGGTTTTCTTCACTTCTCATAACCGTCATAGGCTGATCTTTCATCATTCCTGCATTTTTAAGGATTTCTGGAAGTTTTTCATTCCATGCCTCCATCGTAAGGCCTCTGTCTGATACGGGCTCAAACTTTGCTCCCGTTACAGGATCTGAGACTTCATAGACAGAAAAGACCATGCCCTTATCATCCACTTCAAAGCTTCTCTTTACTGTGATAAAGGTGTCATCACCGGTCTTTTGACTGTAATAGAGCTCTTTCGACTCTGGAACAAGCCCTGAATCACGGATAGGATACATGCAATCTTCGGGCATGAACTCTCTTACAACTCCACATGTCTGAGCCTGCAACATTGCAAGTTCGGGATTATCCAAAAACTCTGTACCTTCCGCCTGCTTAAGATATTCCGCAAAATCAAGGACATTGTTTCTATCCATCTTTTCCTTGGACTCTGCCAAAAGCTCACTGTTCTGCGATTTACCCTGTTCAAGTGCTTCAATCTCTTTCTGAATCTCGTCCTTTTCTTCCTGGGTCTCAGCAGTTGCAAGTCTTTCCTTCGCATCAGCGATTTTCTCATCATATGACTTATCCTGTGCTTCCTCACTTGCAACACGCTTTCTCATGTAGGACTTGATCTGTTCATCATGGATTCCAAAGTCCTGTGCAAGCACGGCAACAGGAACGTAATCATCATTTGGATTAAGATCCGGCATGATACAGTATCTGAGATTGTTCTTCTGACAATAATATTCAAATGGGCTGATAAAGCCTTCTCCCTTTACATCGGGATCATTTGTAATATTGATTGTTGGCTCGAACATTTCCTTGGGAAACTCCAAAATAGGAGCCATTCCTTCACTTGCTTCCTGAATCTTCTGCCAGGAGCAGCTTCCGGGCTTATTAAGCCATTTCTGGTGATTCCACTCATGCAAGGACTTAACGCCGCTTACCATAGCTGCAATCATCGCCTTTGTTCCTTTCAAAAGGTAATAAATCCCTTTATATTCAAGATCTACAACCTGAGCAATTTCATCTGCCATTTCACATTCCTCCTTATGGTCTTAATACTAAAATCACGTTTTTTGTTCTAAGTGTCTGATATACAACGCCGTGGTCTTCATTTAGGGCTTCCACCACTTCGCCGTTTCCTACATAAACTGCCACATGGTATATGCCAAGAAACCTTCCGTTATCATGTCCGCCGTAAAAGATTAAATCTCCCGGCTCCATATCTCTTACATCGAGCCTTGTGGAATTTACGACCTCTCCTTTGCTGTATAGCTTACTTGCCTCAGCCGCAGCAGTCGGAGGATATCCGCCTCCATAACTTATGTCCACACCACCTGCCTGCCAGCTATAGTAAGCAAGGGATGAACAGTCATATGCATAGCCGCTTGCTCTGTTTGCCTGAGAATACGGATATCCAACTCTTGAAAGAGCAAACCTGATAACTTCCTCTTGTCTCCCTGTAGCTCCTGAATCATCCACAATCGCGTCTATTTCCTCATCTGTAAGGCTCTCTTCTGAAAGAATCCTTCCTCGTCCTGAAAACCTTGATACAAATCCTGTAACAGTGGTACTTACGCTGTTTATGGAAGTAAACATGCCAACCACCAAAGATACAAGAATCATAAATACGATAAGAAACATCAAAACAACCATTACATGCGGTGCAATAAGAGCTGCTATCTTGGCAAAAAGCCCCTTTAAGTACGTAGCCGGATTAAGAATCTCTGTCACTACTCTGACTGCCCCGGTATTTCCGTCCTTAAGTGCATCCCCTGTTGCTTTATCAGAGCCAAGGTCATTTCCTATCATGCCTTTTGCCCTAAGCATCTTGGCTACGGCTGTTTTATTTGCTGCCGCTCTTTTCTCCTTGGATACGGACTTCTTTGAAACATCCTTTGGTACAGACTTTCCTGCATCTGCTTTTTCTGTACCCTTATCTGGCTTCGAAGGAGTCTGTGCCGACGCCTCTGCCCCGATAGTCTTTTGGGGCGGGTTCTCAACTTTGGCTTCTTTCCTCTCGCTGTCCGTTCCTTTCGCATTCTTCTCATCTATAAAAGCCTCCTTCTGCTTTAATTTAAGGAACTTCTTCATTTCCTTCGCTTTTGCTTTATGCTTATTTGCAGAAAGGGAGGCCACTCCGCTCAGTGTAAGATCCACTTTTGCAGATGCATCCTCCCCATCTCCTTTAGAAAACCTGGAGGCTTCACCTGCGGCAAAGTTAAGGGCATAGTCTTTAAATTTCACATCACTTGTAAACCGTGCTCCTTCCTCTTTAAACCCCATAGCCACCTCCGTCTGTGTTTACGATTTCATAAATTTCTGACTCCTTGCTCATCCTCATATCAAAAGGAACTGTTACACTTCCCATCTTAAGAAGCCCCGTTCCGCTCTCTGCATTGTCAACAAAGTTGAACATGGCAGGAGATATACTCGGCAAGAACTCCATAAGCTTTTTCTTATCCACGGATGACTGGGATAAAAGTGCAAAATACTCCGTATTTGAAAGAATCGCTGAAAGCTTACCGGCATTCTCGTCATTCAAAAGATCAGACATATTCTGAGTTATGCCATTCAAGATACCGCTCATCTTTCGGATCTCTTTCCAAAGCTTCAATATAAAGTTTGCCACCTGATCAACTGCCAAAAGCTCATGAAACTCATCAATATAAAGATGTGTCCACCTGCCGACCTTGGCATTTACCTTAATCTTGCCCCTTAAGGTTTCCATCATGATAAGCATGCTGGTGATACGAAGATTGTCCTTGAGCCCTGCAATATCAAATGCAATCAGCCTGTTACTAAGATCTACATTTGTCCTGTGGTTAAACAGATTCAGTGACCCGTTTACAAAAATCTCCATTGCTGCCGCCAAATGGTCTGCAAGGTCTGTTCCTTCATCCAGAAGCCCCTGATATACATCCTGCAGTGTCGGTGAATAGGCTCTTACCTGCTCTTCCTTGGATAAATCCTCTGAAAGACTTACCTGTGTGATCTCTTCCTTCATAAACTCCGGCACTTCATATTCGGCTGCTTTTTCTGTCTCCCCGTTAAGGCGTTTTCTCATGCTATAATTTGCTGAGTACACCTTATCAATGACTCTATCAACAACGCCCTGCTCCTCTGCTTCCATATCTCTTTTAAGAAGTGAGGATATCAGCGTTAAAATAAAGTCTGCCTTTTCCGAAATGATCTCCCGAAGACCGGCATAGTCCACTCCATCAAAATCCACATCCATTGGGTTAAGGTAAAACTCCTTCTTTGAGTCAAAGCAGATAACTGTACCATGCATCTTCATAACTACAGGCCCGTATTCCGACTGCGGATCCACAATTAAAATCTGGTCTGTGGGATTGTTAAGATAGACCGATATCATCTCGCTCTTGGAAAACACGCTCTTACCTGAGCCGGACTGTCCAAGAATCATGCCGTTATGGTTTTTCAGCTTCTTCTTATCAGCAAAGATCGCATTCTGTGAAAGCTGGTTGATGCCGTAATACACACCGTTCTCATCATTAAGCTCCTGAGTCTTAAAAGGCATGAACATCGCAAGGCAGCTTGATGACAGATTCACTACTCTCTTAAACTCCTGTATTCCATATATAAGTGCAGAGTTAAGCGCCTCCTTTTGCATTGCAAAGCAGCTCTTAAGCGTAAGACTTTTAAGCGAAGCAATATTCTTAAGCTTATCCTCTATCTGTACCAGCTCTTCTTTTGAATCAGCTAAAAACAACACGAGAATTGTTGTATTGAAGTAGTGGTCATCTAAGCTATCCAGTTCCTTCATAAACTGATCGAGCTTTTCCTTTTCGTTTAAAAGCTTCTGCGATGCATCCGCAAGATAGTCATTATTATTACGGTTTCTTTGCTTCTCCCCCTCAATCTTCATTCCCACTGCCATGTACTTTCTTGAAATCTCCTGCTTAAAGCCTGAAATATCAAGAAGTTCATTATTGACTGTTACATAGCTTGTACAATTGATTTTGGAAAGAGAAGTTATGATGTCAGACTCCAAAGCCTTTGGATAATCCTCGATATACATCACTTTCCCGTAACTTCCGTTTAATACAAAGCTCTCATTATCAAACTCGATTGCGGCCGGAGACAGGATATTGATAAAATCCTGCCCCATAGATACCGCTTTCTGAAAGGAGAACCTATATCCGCTTTCAAGTCCTGTATGCATGAAGTTATAGATGAGCTGCATTCTTTCATCTATGGAAAGGGACTTCATAGATGATCCCTGCATACCGTTAAGCCCAAGTCCTATAAACGCTGACCTTATCGCACCTTCTATAGACATAAAAGTTGCCTTGGCATCCTTCACTCCATCCGCTGAAATGGTAAGCGTCAGATAGATAGTCTGATATAGCCCCTGCTTGGCATCAGATAGCTTTTCTCTGATTACCTGATTGTAGGAGTCTCTAAGTCTGTCATCCGCATCCCCACGTTTTTTATAAAGAACCTTTTCGTGAAAGCTCTTCTCATCCACGTGTTCATTGGCAATGCTATATGAAAACCTGCAGGGAATACCCTTTAATACCTTTGAAAAACTGACAATGATGGATTTCTGCTCCTCATCAGTCACACCTGCAAAGTTGATATCACTTAGCATGTATGTCTTTGAATACTTTCCTCCAGGCAGGGTAAATATGCCGCTCTCTTCAATAGCCTCTACAGAGAAGATATCCTGAACGCTATTTACCTCTGCGCAAACAGGAGTGTCATACATCTTCGTCTGCTCGTACTTCGTTTTGATTACCGCCATATTCCCTCCTAAAAATCTCATTCATTGTTTCTACGCCTACATTCCTTAGGTTCTTGTAATCCAAAAGTCCAAGAGAGATCTGTGATAAGAAGCTGTCTTTCTGTCCTCCGAATACCGGAGAAATCAAAAAACCTGCTCTTGCAAAGATGGTATCTACCGTCTTTTTTATGATCTCCATTGCATCCTTTGAATCACAGAGAAACGTAAGCTGCCCTGATACATTCAAAAAATCCTGTACCGAGTCACGGTTTAGAGTCCGTGAGTATCTTTTTTCAAGTGTTCTTACATAATCTTCCTTGTCGAGGTCACTTATCCCGACAAGATCAAATGTCACAAATACCGGGCATCCAAGTTCTTTTAAAAGTGACAGGGCATCTCCGGAAGCCTCATCCGGGTATTCCATGAAAAACATGCTCATCCCGAAAGACCCTTCAATCTGGAAATGATCTCTTTCTTCCACAATCTCCGGAGATATCTCCTTTAGTAAATCCCGCTTTGCACGGACGAATGATGCATAGGAAAATGACCTCTTTTCTCCACCAAGCTGCATAAGAATTACCTTTATCGCTTCGTCTACGGTTAAGGACCGTACCCCTATCATTTCCTGTAATATCACTTCATCTGCTTCAAACTGTTCCCGTACCGGCTCATAGATATCACCCTCTGCAATAAGTGAGACAAATGCCCTCGCTGTGTGTGATTCTCCTTTTGCCGGGGCAATCCTTTCTGTGATACGGATTCTGGATTTTACTTTTAGTGCCGCCTTTACAGCTCCCCTTATGCTTCCTGTCACTTCAAAAACTTTGACCCATCTGCCGCCGTCAAAGCAAAAGGCACCGGACGGATCAAAACTAAGGAATCCCATGCTATTTGCAGATTTTTTCGGTGCGGAGATAAGCATCCTGTTTGCTTCTTTGATCAGGCGCTTTCTCTCTTTTTCCGCCTTTCTTTCCTCCCTGCTTCTCTCCACCCGTTCCTTTTTCTTTGTCATAGCTCCTCCTTACTTTCCGTCAAACCACTGATTGATCAGGGTTGTGATCTTGTTCTGGAAATTTGGAAGCAGAGTCTTAGTACCGAAAATGTACAAAAGACCAGCAATTCCGGCTGCTACTGCAATGATGATGAACATAATGATGATCTGGTCTACAGCAGGCTTCTTCTGTGCAAGTCTCACCTTCATACCGATCAGCATCTCATCAAGCTTTGAAACTACCTTTCTCATATCCGTTTTCTCCTTTCGTTTGGTAGGACTTCCTTGCCCTTCGTAAGTTATGTGGGACACCGAAAGCTCTAATCCGAAACGAAAATAATAAAATTTGCAAAAAAATACCCCGAACCATGATTTCTCACGATTCGAGGTAATATAGTTTTCTTAAACTCTTAATCGATTTTTATCCACTTTACCATATCTGTATCCTTATATAGGTTTGATTTATGCTCCTTTTTACTTTCCTCTTCAATTAGTTGATTTAGGACTTTTATTTTCTCCTCTTTACTGAGCTTTTGCCTTTCCATTTCATCCATTATGGCATCTACCTTAATTCTGGCCATATATTTAAAAAATTCATCGATATATTTTTTACTCTCATCACCATAATAAATATTCATTGTAAACTTTCGAGGATTTGTAGTCTTTCCTGCCACACCAATTCTCCTTCCTGACCACAGATTATTTATATTTGTATTATTGTATCCTTTTTATACTATTAAATCTTTTAGACTACAACAAAGGAAATAATGATTCACAAGACTATCACAAGACTGAAATACCCTTGCAAAAATGCCATATTTTTTTCCTTTTTACTATTTACATATTACCAGCATCTTTGGTATAGTACTGCTTGCGTCAGTTCCTGGCGCAGTTATTACGCTCGTAATAACTACATCTTCCAACTAACAACTGTAAATCAAAACACATCAACGAAAGGAATCATAATGTTTACTTTTGATGACTTAAAATCAATGGAGCTTACTGGCTTTGCCCCATTTAGTCCAACCAACAAATTCCGTGGAAAGATAGTATATTTCCCTGAAAAAGAATACTTTACAATCCTAAACCGTGCCGGAAAAAACATAGAAGTTATGTCAAATAATACAGGCCATTGCTGGAATCTTATATATGAAAAAGACTGCTATACTATCATGCACAAACATGAGCTAAGCGACCCTTATCACTATCAGACTTGCATCGGCTCTCTTTATGATGTTGTTCTTTATCAGTCGGTCATTTTTTGCGGACAGTTCATACATGCTATCCTTTTCTGTTCTCTGCTCCTGCGTTTGCTCTCGTTTGAT
>PPYF01272038.1_pt1 | contig 10135 bp, 7 predicted proteins | sample 1559871 | NCBI WGS metagenome assembly PPYF01 (sample SAMN08240021, study PRJNA423297) | Human gut metagenome, whole genome shotgun sequencing project.
CGTAATCCCCATCATCCAGGCAGTTTAAGGCTTTCAGGTAGCGGTATTCGGCTTCAGTGATGCTAAGCAGCCGTACGGTGATGGTTTGTTTGCGGGATATATGGTAGTAGTAGTGTCCCTCTACCGGATAATATTCTTGGTAGAGAGGGGTATATACTTTTAATGTGGCATACGAATCACGGAAAGTGTTATCATTGAATATGTTGTATTTGTTATTTATGGTGGGAAACAATTCATTTTCTTCATCATCATAGTTGCCAGGGTGGCCGTCAGTCAGTATAACATCTTCCCGGTTGATGATTTCGTTCTGTCGGGGAGCAAGGATGGTAGTGTCTCTGGGTATGGAGGCCCAATGCCAAGAGCCGTCCTCGTCTTCCACTTTGATGAGGCTGCCGTTTTCATCTTCCAGGTATTCTTTCCATTTGCAATAGTAACTACGGTCATTCCAAATGTCCAGCCGGTAGTAGTTCTTCTCGTTGGGGCGGTCTTGCAATGTAATTTTGTATTGGCGGTAAAGGGTTTGTCCGCTGTACTCGCGCAGGTAGGCCAAGCAAGTGTCCACGTGCAGGCTCTCTATCGGTTGTGGCACGGTGACCTCGGCACTGGCATGGTATTTCCCGTTTTCGGCAGTGGCTTCCAGACGTATGTTGTCGCCGGGATGCAGTGTGCTGGTCAGACGATATTTCTTGAAACGTATACTTTTCAGTAATGATTCATAAATGTCCTTATCAAGTTCTCCTTCCAGATGCCCATAAATTTCTTCCGGGGAAACCGCTTTCGGAGTTTCTGCTATTTTGCCATTGATGTAGAGGAAAAGAGTTGCTTCGTTCAAATGTTCAATACTATAGCCCTCGCCTAAATGGAGATAGACATCATTCTCAGCTTGTCCGGTTTCGAGCAAGGCGTTCATGATGATTTGCGGATCTTGTTGTCCGGGATTGTAAGGAATCTCGTTTTCGCAGGCTGTTAGGAAGCCTACAATAGTTATGTATATAATAAGGTGTAATTTCATTTTTGTTTTCATATGCCGGATTTGTTTTTAAAATCTATAAGTATAGGTAACAGAAGGAATACAAGGCAGTATTGTTATTTTCTTGATGACAGTTTGAGCTTTCTTCTGCCCGGTATTTCCATGATAAATACTTTCGTAGAAATCATCGTAGTATACGTTGTATCCATTTTTGTATTTGCTGTAAACGATGTTCGGATTCATGGCATTGTATGCATTGTAGATACTGATATTCCAGGTACGCATACCATGTTTGGTCTTCTTGTTGAAGTTGACGCCGAGATTCAAACGATGGCTGGCGGGAAGGCGGTAATTGTTACGCCGGGAGATGTAACCGGTTTCCTCAATAGAGCCATCGGGCCGGATGATGATTGTTGCCTTTTCGGGGATAGTGATACATCCACCGGTATTGAATATCCAGGAAGCTCCTGCATCAATGCGGTCACTGAACTTATGGCTGAGATTGAGGCTGATGCTGTGGCGGCGGTCATATTTGTAGGGGAACCATCGGCCTTGGTTGATGGTACCGTTCTTAAAACGGTGTTCGGTCTTGGATAGGGTATATGCCAGCCAGCCGGTAGTCTTGCCCAATGTTTTCTGTACCATCAGTTCCAGACCGAAGGAGAGGCCTTCGCCCATTTCCACTTTTTCTTCCCAGTTGGTAGAGGTGCCGAAGAAGGATACACCGTCTTGATATTCAAGTATGTGTTTCATCTGTTTATAATATCCCTCGACGGAGAACTCCCAACCCGGCAGTCCGGAATAGTAGCCTCCTATGGAGAACTGGTTGGCATACATCGGACTGATGTCTTTGGTAATGGGTACCCAGAGGTCGGTAGGCATAGACAGCGGAGTAGAGGACAGCAGATGCACATACTGTGCCATGCACGTATAGGATGCTTTGGCAGAATATCCTTGTCCGAGGTCATAGCGGGCGGAAAGGCGGGGCTGCAGCGAATAGTAGCTTTTCCCTTGTGTGTGGAACAGCGATGTGCGTACACCTGCATTCAGACTGAACCTGGCGTTTACATTGAAATTGTCTTCGGCGTAAAGGGAGATTTCTTGTCCGCGCATGGCATGGCTGTTGCTGGTATTGTAAACCGTATCTTCCTGGAGGGCGCCATTATCTATATCTTGTATTTTCGAGGTAGCTATTCCCGGACGGAACGTATGGTGGATGTACTCTGCACCGAACTTGATGTGGTGCTGCGGCATGGGGGTGTAGTCAAAGTCCATACGCGCACTCCAGTCACGGATACCGGAGTTGAACTTGGAGGAGTAATAGTATCTGTCTTGTACTTTATTGGCGACAGTATAGGTATCTTCCATGTTTCCGTCCAGCCCCATTTCATATTTGTTGTATGAGACGGTGGTGTTGCAAAACAGCTTGCTGTTGAATACATAGTTCCAGCGGCCGTAGGCGATGGTGTTTCCCCAATTCAGATGGCTGTTGTCCTTGGAATAATTCTTAATGCTGTTGTCGTAATTGTCACCGTGGTAGTAACTGTCATAATGATAGTGGTCTTTCCCCTTGTAGAAACTGAGGAAGATGCGGCTACGGTCGCTGAACTTATGGTTGACCTTTGCATTGACGTCGTAAAAATAGTAGTTGTATTTGTCGGAATAGGTGTCGTCTTTGTCTACAATGAGATTTTTGAAGAATAGGGTGGGGATGGCTCGTGCGCTGAAACTGAAGGAGGTCCGTTCTTTCCAGATAGGGCCTTCGATATGCAGTTTGTCCGTCAGCAGGCCTATGCTGAATGCGCCGTGGTATTTATGCATGTCCCCGTCGTTGGTCCGTACATCTACTATAGACGAAAGACGCCCGCCGTAGCGGGCAGGAAAAGAACTTTTGAAGAGTGTGGTGTTCTTTACCGCTTCGGGCGTAAAGATGGAGAATACTCCCAGCAGGTGGTCTGCGTTGTAAACTGGAATTCCGTCCAGCATAACCAGGTTTTGGTCGGGACCTCCCCCTCGCACATACATGCCTGCAAAACCTTCCATACCGGCTTGCACACCCGGCATCAGCTGAATGGTCTTCAGCAGGTCGGCTTCTCCCAATATGGACGGGGTATGCCTGATTTGTGTCATCGGTATCTCATGCGCTCCCATGGCTGTGCTTTCTATGCCGGCCTCCCGCTTGTCCGAGAGCACCACGACCTCTGCCAGCTGGTTATTGCTGTCCAGCCTGACGTTGAGTAAGGTGTCTTTCGTCAGTTCGAACCGGCTATGCCGGCTTTCGTAGCCCAGGTAGGAGAAAACCAGTTCCGTTTCCCCTTCCGGCAGGGTGAGGGAATAGAAACCGAAAGGATTGGTGGCAGTACCTGTGGAACGACGACTCTCAAGGATATTGGCACCAATCAGCGTCTCGGAAGACGCTCCGTCGGTCACGTATCCGCTGATGGTGAACTTACGGCTAACGGGTTTCTGCGGCACGGGCCGCTTATGGAGTAGAATGTGCTTTCCGGATATTTCGAACGTGATGGGTTCGTTTTCAAAGGCACGTTGCAATATCTCACTGATGTTCTTTTGTTTCATCTCCAGTGTGATGCGGTGCGTGAGCTTTACTTCTTCCCCATAGATGAAGGAGAATCCGGTTGCATTTTCCAGTTGCTTCACGAAACTCTCTAAAGTTGCGTTACGGATATTCAGGTTTATACGTGTTTCCTTGTTTTGTGCCTGTGCATGGAGTGAGGCGCTTAAAAGAACCACACACATCAGAAGTACGGTTCTGATGCGGTGGTGCGAACAGATAGTAGAGCTGGTCATTGTCAGTTAAGTTTAGTAGTAAGGATAATAGTGTTGTTTTCTTTTTTATAGGTAAAGTTGCCGGCGTCCTTCAGTAGGTCGAGGATTTCTGTAAGACTCTCCCCTTCGCGGAAGGTAGCTGTCATATGATAGTTCTTCAGGCTGTCTCCTTCGATACGTATATCGGTACGGAACGTTTCGGAAAGTTGACGGACGATTTCCTGCAAGGGTTGCTGATCGAATGTCAGTACGCTATGGATTACTTGGGTTTCCTCGGTAGTATGTATGGCTTCTGTGGGAATGGCTTCCCGTTGTGGTGCTACGTATAAGAACTGATAGGCTGCCCAGCTCGTTACACAGAGCAGGACTACGGCTGCGGCACTGGCTGTACGCATCCAGAACCGCTTCATGCTGCGGCGCTTTAGCAAACGGCTTTCCAGCAGCCTCCAGCTGTTCTCTGCCGTAAAGCGTCCTCGTGGGGAACGGGTAGAAGCAACCAGTTTGTTCAGTACCTTGTCGAAATTCTCGTTATTCACTTTCATTTTTGGCAATTTATTAAGAGCCTATGACTCCTTTTCTGCATGTAAAGACAGCTCCTTTTCAGGAATTCCCTATGCCTATATCCTGAAATAATGTTAATCTAAAGCTCTTTGTCCGTGAAAGTCCGTCCTGCCTACGTATGACTTCCTTGTTTCTCTGTTTCAATCAATAGGGAAGGTGTGCTCGAGATGTGCATCTCATGTTGTGCGAGATGTGTATCTCATGCAGCTCGAGATGTACATCTCATACATGCATATGCGGCTTCTTGCAAGGAAGATGAAGCAGAGTTCACTCCGTCAGCAATGCTTCCTTGAGTCTTGTGAGTGCTTTTTGCAGTTGCGCGTCTACTGTCTTTGTGCTGATGTTTAGCTCCTCTGCCACTTGTGCATAGCTTTGTTTCTCTTCGCGCAGGCGGATGAATACTTCACGGCAACGCTCCGGCAGGCGGTCGAGCGCCTTGACATATCGGGCAAACAGTTCTTCGCTGATAAGAGTGTCTTCGGGGGAATCGGCTTGGCCGGAAAGTTCGGGAAGCTGTTCGGACGAAAGTGTAGGGTGCCGGTTCTCTTTTTCCAGGTAATTGAGGGAGGCATTTTTGGTAAGGATAAAGCAGTAATCCTCTATGTTGTTCACTTCCGGCAGCCGGGCGCGTTGTTCCCAAAGCTTCATGAAGACGTCGAGCACAATTTCTTGCGCCCATTCTTCGTGCTTCACGAAATAGCAGGCAATACGGAACAAGCGGTCGTAGGGAGATTCCCCACATGGTACGCAGGGAAGTCATGATGTATTCATTGTAACGGGTCACTTTATCCAGAATTTCTGTTTCGGAGGAACGGTGTCCCTCTTCAATGGACTTTATGTATCCTTCCAGAGAAGCTGTGTTCCATTCCCTTGTCTCCGCATTGAAGGAGTGGGCTGAAGGGCCGCAGCCCAAATACGGAATGCCTTTCCAGTAAGCAGTGTTGTGGCGTGAGTACATGCCGGGCTTGCAGAAGTTGGATATTTCGTAATGCTCATACCCCGCGGCTCCCAGGGTGTCCATGAGCGCCGAGAAGAAGCGCACGCTACTCTCTTCATCTACTTCGCTGATACGATGGCTCTGCTGCATTTCGTAGATGCGGGTGCCTTTTTCGTAAGTCAGATGATAAGCGGAGATATGCTCCACATCAAGGCCGACGGCTTGTTGCAGGTCGCGTTCCCACCGTTGGTCTGTTTCATCCGGTAGTCCATAGATGAGGTCGATGCTGATATTCCGGAAGCCGGCTTGGCGGAGGCGGTGTATGGCTGCGATGGCTTGCGCGGCATTGTGCCGGCGGTTCAACAGTTTCAGGGTGGTTTCAGTTCAGTGCACAAGGCACGGATGTACTGCTGCTTCAATTCGCTGCGAGTGGTGGAATAGAAATCGCAATAGATACAGCGCGTCTTGCAAAAAGGTATATGAATATAGATGCCTGCCATGGTATGCTTATGGATATTTGTTGCAAAAATAGTCTTTTGGCGGGAGAATATATCGGTTTTCGGGACATTTAATGTAATATGGAAGTAGTCAGTGTCTTGGTGGAGATTCTCAGTTTTGTCTGTAATCCGGAAAAATAGAACATTTTTTGAGTCGTATGGAAATTCATTATTCCGAATAAACTCCTTTCCTTTGTTATCAGAAAAAGGAATGGGTGTCTATTAAAATAATGAGTAATATGTTTGAAGGACTTGACTTTTGGTTTGAACAGATTATAGCTTATTGCATTGCCCTCGTACTGGTGCAGTTCATGAAGAAACAAATATAGCGGCAAATACTTTATTCACTTCCGTCGTAGCACGGCTTAATCTTAGGCTTTTTCTTGTGATTTCTGAGCTTTTGGGGTACTAATGACCGATATTTACCCCTTTTTGAAACAATAGTGCCCCCGAAATTACCGGGAATGGGGTAATTTTGCAGTATTGAAAAACAAACTTAAATAATATCATGAGAAAAAGTAACTACTTATGGCTGCTGCTGGTGGCAGTTTTATTGCTGCCCGCTCAGGAAATGGCTGCCAAGAAGAAAAAAGAGAAGGAAGTGACAGACCGCGAACTTTGGGCCGGGGTGTTGTATCAAATGGCTGCTCCGGTACTGAGCAATATGAGTGAAGGGAAGCTCCAGGAAAATATGCAGGTGGAGCTTAGTCCCACTTGGGATGGACGCGACAAACGGGTGACCTATATGGAATGTTTCGGCCGTCTGATGGCGGGGTTGGCGCCCTGGCTCTCTTTGCCGGACGATGACACTGCCGAAGGCAAGCAGCGCAGGCAGCTCCGCGAATGGGCATTGAAAAGTTATGCGCAGGCGGTAGACCCGGAAAGTCAGGATTACCTACTTTGGCGGAAAGAGGGGCAGCCGCTGGTCGATGCTATGGAATGCGCCGGATTGCAATTTCCAGCGTGCCCAGAAGCGCATGCAGCGTTTCGGCATGATTCTGGAACGTTTCATCTCTCCCGAGGGGGCCTTCCCCGTATTCGGGCGTTCCATTACCTACCGCACCGGTACCCTCCAACCATTGGCTTTGTTGGCATGGCGTGGATGGTTGCCCAAGGAATTGTCGAACGGACAGGTACGTGCTGCCATGACAGCTGTCATCAACCGTATGTTCGGTGACAACCGGAACTTCAACGAGAAAGGTTTTCTGACATTGGGATTCAATGGTTCCCAGCCTCATATCTCCGACTGGTATACTAACAACGGCAGCCTTTACATGGCTTCCCTGGCATTCTTGCCCCTGGGCTTGCCCGCCGACCATCCGTTCTGGACAGATGCTCCGCAGGCATGGACCTCGAAAAAGGCGTGGGGTGGTGAAGAATTCCCCAAAGACCATGCCTATTATGAGTAAGACTGATTCATTTTTTATAGTATTTATATTAATTGTTTGGGGGATTGGTGGATTTCCGGTGGCACTCTGTGCACAGGGTGCTGCCGGTGTCCTTCCCGAAACGCATCTGGTGGAAGTGGGGAAAGGATACAGCCAGACTTCCGTCAACACTGCCGTATTCCGTAATAATTCGCTGGTGACGCAAGGTGACGAGCAATACATCAGTTACTATGATGCGGAAGGGTTCCTGACTCTTGGAAAACGGAACCTCCATGCCGGACAGTGGACACTGCACCGCACACAGTATAAAGGGAATGTGAAGGATGCCCATAACGTCATCAGCATGATGCTGGACGGTGACGGGTATATTCATGTAGCCTTCGACCATCACGGACAGCCCTTGAACTACTGTCGCAGCATTGCACCCCATTCACTGGAATTGGGTGAGAAGGAGCCCATGACGGGCGTGGATGAAGGCAATGTAACCTATCCGGAGTTTTATCTGCTGTCCGGAGGCGACCTGCTGTTTGCATACCGTTCCGGTTCTTCCGGCCGGGGCAACCTGGTGATGAACCGCTATTCCTTGAAGGAGAAGAAATGGAGCCGTGTGCAGGATGTACTGATTGATGGCGAGAACAAGCGCAATGCTTACTGGCAGCTATATGTAGATGAGCTTGGAACCATCCATCTGTCGTGGGTCTGGCGCGAGACTTGGCATGTGGAAACCAACCATGACCTATGCTACGCCCGTTCCTTTGACAATGGCGTAACATGGTATAAGGCAAATGGCAAGAAATATGATTTGCCCATCCGTCTGGGTAATGCAGAGTATGCCTGCCGCATTCCTCAGAATTCGGAACTGATAAACCAGACCAGCATGAGTGCCGATGCAGGCGGCAATCCGTACATTGCTTCCTATTGGCGCGACCCGGACAGCGACGTCCCGCAATACCGGATTGTCTGGCATGACGGGCAGATGTGGCACAGCCGCCAGGTCTCCGGGCGTACCACTCCGTTTTCCCTGAAAGGTGGAGGCACGAAGATGATTCCGATGGCCCGTCCGCGCATCGTAGTAGATGGCGGGGAGATATTTTATGTATTTAGGGATGAAGAACGGGGGAGCAAAGTCTCTTTGGCGCACGCTACGGATGTGGCAAACAGTAAGTGGAGCATCAGCGATTTGACCGACTTCACTGTCGGTGCCTGGGAACCGTCTCATGACACGGAATTGTGGAAGAGCAGGAAGCGGCTGCATCTGTTTGTGCAGCATGCCAAGCAAGGAGACGGAGAGCGGGTTGTGGAGTTTGCACCGCAACCGGTATATGTATTGGAAGTGATAAGATAAAAGAACAGTATTAGTATATGAAAACGACATGCTTATTTTTATTGGGTTTGGCTTTTTGCTGGGGACTGTTCTCATGCACCGCTCAGCAGCCGAAACCGGAAGAAGTGATTGAGATTATCAATCGGGTGAACAACTATTGGCAGGAGACCCATCCGCAACATGGGCGCTCTTTCTGGGACAATGCCGCCTATCATACGGGAAACATGGAGGTGTTCTTCCTGACCGGTAATCCGGAATGCTATGCCTATTCCGAGGCGTGGGCAGAACATAATGAATGGAAAGGCGCGAAGAGTGACAACAAGGAAGAGTGGAAGTACAGCTATGGGGAGAGTGATGATTATGTGCTTTTCGGTGATTATCAGATTTGTTTCCAGACTTATGCGGATTTGTATACCGTGAAGCCGGATTCCGGGAAGATAGCCCGTGCGCGCGAAGTGATGGAATACCAGATGAGTACGGACAAGAACGATTATTGGTGGTGGGCGGACGGACTTTACATGGTAATGCCCGTTATGACAAAGATGTACAAGCTGACCGGCAATCCGTTATATCTGGAGAAACTGCATGAATACTGGACCTATGCCAACAGTATCATGTACGATTCGGAGGAAGGCCTATACTATCGCGACGGCAAATATATTTATCCAAAACACAAAAGTGTGAATGGTAAGAAAGACTTCTGGGCACGTGGCGACGGTTGGGTGCTGGCTGCTTTGGCAAAGGTACTGAAAGACCTGCCCGAAACAGACCAATACCGCCAGGAGTACATAGACCGCTTCCAGACGATGGCCAAATCCGTGGCTGCCTGCCAGCAGCCGGAAGGCTACTGGACACGCAGTATGCTCGACCCTGAGCATGCTCCCGGTCCTGAAACCAGCGGTACGGCTTTCTTTACCTATGGTCTGTTATGGGGGATGAACAACGGCTTGCTGGACAAGGCTGCTTATCAACCCGTAGTGATGAAGGCGTGGAATTATCTGACTACTGTAGCCTTGCAGCCCGATGGCCGCATAGGGTATGTACAGCCGATTGGCGAGAAAGCCATTCCCGGACAGGTGGTTGATGCCAACTCTACTGCTAACTTTGGGGTAGGGGCATTTTTGCTGGCAGCTTGTGAGATGGTGCGTTTTTTGAATGCCGACTGATTGGAGAGATTAAATAAGTGTATATGTTACACAACATATACACTTTCTTTGTATTATAATGTATATAGTGTTAATTTTACACCCGTTAAAAGGTTTAATATAAAAAGATTATGATTGTACGGATGAAAAACACTTTCCGGATGCTTTTGGCGGCAATGTTATTGTCGTTGTTTGCACTTCCGGGATATTCCTGGCAAAAATCCTTTCCCGAAAAAGATTATGTAGCTTATTTGTTCACTTATTTCACTGGGAATAGTGGCGATGAAGAAGCTGTGCGCTATGCTGTAAGCATGGACGGTTATACCTACTGGGCATTGAATGATAATGAACCGGTAATCGACTCGAAAGTCATCAGCTCCACCGGGGGAGTCCGCGACCCGCATATCCTTCGTTGCGAGGATGGCAAGACTTTCTATATGGTAGTGACAGATATGGTTTCAGCCAATGGATGGAGTTCCAACCGTGCCATGGTTTTGCTGAAATCTACCGACTTGGTCAACTGGTC
>PPYF01552847.1_pt1 | contig 10135 bp, 7 predicted proteins | sample 1559871 | NCBI WGS metagenome assembly PPYF01 (sample SAMN08240021, study PRJNA423297) | Human gut metagenome, whole genome shotgun sequencing project.
TAATCTGATTTTTGAGTTTGGCAATCTGCTCATCCCTACTCGCAAGCTCTTTTTTCGCTTTAGCCAAATCCCCCTTGCCAAACCACGAAAGAATTGTGTTTTTCCCCTCATGTGCTTTTTCAATGTCTGCCTGCAATTTGGCGATGTCTTCCTCATACCGATTTATCTGCTGCTTATAGTATTCTAAGTTTGCCAGATGTTTTGCTGTAGAACCGACAATGCCACGTTGCAATCCGAATGGTTTCATGGCTGCTGCATAACTGTTCTGGTATTCGTGCAGCTTACTACGTCTCATCACATCATCTGCCGATAGACGTGCCCCGGACTTCGTTGCATACTTCTTCTCACCCTCACGCTTCTTACGAAGCCGTTCTGTTGTTATAATGGGGACGATAGTGGCATGCAAGTGCGGAGTTTTCTCGTCCATGTGCAATACGCAAGAAACAAGATTCTCGCTTCCAAAAGTATTTTTCAGCCATTTCAGATTGGCATCTATCCAATTATCCAACTTGTCTTCTTTGGCAATCTTCATCATCTGTTTATGTGTCCCGGTTAGGATGATGCGAATGGCTTTTGTCTGATTCTTGCCGACCTTGCGATGCAGTCCGGCATGGTCTATCCGATATTGTATGGCATCCGTCCTGTTCTTCACTCCTGCAGGAAATGCAACCAGTTCCCGATTGAGGTGTGTTCTGTTTGCATCGGCATTAACGGGTACATATTTTTCCCTCTTGGCATCTTTCCTTTCTATATGGCATGACATACCAGAATCATTACCACTGCCACGTTGCAGGTGACAGACTGCGTATTGCGTATTACTCATATCTCACTTCCTTTTATTGTTATACACTGATTCTTTGGTTGTAAAATCCCGCCTTATGTGCCACAGGCAGCCGGGCATCGAGAGGGCATCCCTCCGCTTATGGGCTTTTTTACTGCCACTCGGAGAGTGAAAGCGGTGAAAATGCCCTAATAAACTACGGGATTTTACAAACCCTTTTCCAAAGACAGCGAGCTGTCCGATGTTTTTTTCTATTGTATTTATTCTGTTTCTACCAACTTCAGCCCCAATTCATCAATGAGTGTCTGCAAAGCAGGATTACGCTGTATCATTTTATCAAGAATCATTTGTGGAGTGTCGGTCATCAATAAGAAATCCGCAATATCCAGTCCGTTCTTGCGCTGTTCGTCTGTAGCGCATTGTTCCAGACTATCACTCAATACAACTTTGGAACATACGGAAGTGAGCAAAGGCATTTTGGTTTGCCAAACTTCTTTTGCTCCCAAGTCCGGACATAGCATAACTGACCTTCCTTTCAAAACACTTATCACATCAGGCTTGAAACATCCGTGCATTCCACCGGTAGCCAGCCATATAAACTCCGGCATATAATGGGTAGCTACCAAAGCGGATTTTTCGCTTTCCACAATAGCTATAGGTTTGGTCGAATTATCAGACAACAGATGTTCGCCAAACAAACATTGCTTCAAATGGTAGTTCTGGAAATTCAGTTCCGTATGTACCCAACTTACATAACTTCTTGGCTCTTTTGTCCGATGTCCTGTTTTTACATCGTACAACATTATCTTACCTGTTCGTACATTACCCTGCCAATCAATTTGCCAATAGACAGTAGAACCACCCCACTTCTTTGATGTACCAACACGATACAGTTGGAATATTCGGGAAGTCTCGTCTTTGCCCAATGCTCCGGAAAGGTAAATGTACAATGGATTCATACCATAGTTGGTAAGAGTACGTTCCATTAGATCTTTATCAACAAAAGAGGTAGGAGATGGCAATTGAGGCTTAGACTTATCAGCTTCAATGAAATTATTCTTGTCGTAATCCATCACCATTGGATTATCATGAAAATAATCCGATGGAGTGTAATGGTATTGGCAAGATTGCTCATGGTCACATCTGCCCACATAATCTGGAAAGGTTATTTTCCCTTGGCTATCTATGTACTTGACAAAACATTGCTTCTTTCCACAGTTCGGGCATGAAAGTTTTGAACCTCGCTTATATTTTTGAAGGGAAAATCTGTATTCGACCATATTTATCGTTTTATTATTGCAACTCGTGCAGTTTGCACTTATTGCAGTTTTGCAGAAATCCTATATAAGGGCAAAGTGCAAACTGCAACAACTGCAAACTGCAAAAGGTGTCGTTTATTGCAGCTTCTCATATTCACCTCGCTTTACCTTCTTGATAATCTTATTTGTAGCAAGGCTAACCAAAGAATACATTACCGACCTTCCCGACAACCCTACTTCTTTTCCGGCTTGAATGGCATCAGCAGTAGTGAAACTTTCGGAAAGGCAATCAAGTAATTCTTTTTTCTGAGGTTCGACGCTCTCTTTCAACATATATTTCTGAATGTCAGAATAACAACACTCAAAATATTCACTTAAAGCAATAGCCGATTTTGTTGAATCTATATCCACAAAATCCTTATGAACCTCTCCACAAGCCCAACGAAGGATTTGCAGGATCAATGCTAAACGAGCCGTTATCATGGGAGTCTTAATTACTCTGCTATCCACCAGTCCGTCATCTTGAATTTGATTGATAGTTCGAATTGCATTATTACGCCAATTTGTAAAATAGGCTTTGGCTTCCGAAGAAAAATCCAGAATATTTTGTATATTTCCACCATTCTCATTCTCTACAAAAGGCAAGCTAACCACCTTGTCAATTATTGATTTCCACATAGCCGAGTATTTCTCAAAAGTTGCAAAGGAAGAGTCTTCATCTAATTGCCAATCAGAAATTTCTTGGGACGATGGATAAACAAAAATAATTCGGTCAATCAATCCATTTTCTTTATAACCTTTCCCTATCAGTTCGTGCATACGAGTTGTTTGCATCGTACCGACAATATTTATAAAGGGATGTTCTATATGAATCGGTATAGGCATACTACATCTTGAAATATCTAAAGGCTTACCACTGAACGCTGTCAATAGCTGTTCAATAAGTTGTCCTCTGCTATATTGGTTCACAGCATTAAACATCCCCATAATCTCATCCACATATACCACAATACCTCTCTGGTTATCATCAAGCGCACGCATTAACGCTTCTGGAGTAAAGTCTGATATAATAGTTCTCCGCAAAATAGGTTTATCAGGCAAAGGAGTAGTGTTTTCTTTCTTGCCTTTATAACTTTCTATCAGATTGTTATATTGCTCCATCTCCAACTTGAATTGTTTGACAGCTTGTGCATCATGCTTGCGGATAGGGCGGAAAGCAAAATCCAATGGTGGAGTTTTACCCATTCCGGGACGACCTACCAATATCATATAAAGGGCAGGATTACTAATCCAACCACCACGAATACGGATATTGACAGCGTTGCCGATAGCGGTTGACACTGCCACCAAAAGAGAAGCCATCGTGTATTCAATGGAATAATTCTCCTGTCGAGATAAAACCAATATCATATCCTGAATTTTGGAAGGAAAAGCATTCAAGGGAATCTTGTTTTCAAAGACCCCTTCAAATTCCATTCTGAGTGCATTGCATAAATTGGTTGAATCCATTAGAATTTGGTCTTGGAATCCAATTCATTCAGTTTATCCATCATCCACGACATTGCCTTGGGCAAATCTTCAAAAGTAATGCTCTTTTCGCTCATATTATTGCTTATTATTTGTTCGATTTTTCGGCAAAGTAACAGTGATTTCAAATACTGATTTTATGATGAAAAATATCACATAGAAAAGCAGTAACGAAACATAATCTTCATAAGGGTTATGTGTTGATTATCAGTACAAGTAAATGAGAATGTCAGTAGTGGATTTTTATTGTAGTGTACCCTGTCATAAGGGATTCATAAAGCAGACATAAGAAATGACCGTAAATAAAAAAAGAGCCACCCACGCAGAATCTTCGCAGATGGCTATATAAGCAACTATTAGCAGCAAACAAATTACTTCAGTTTGGATAAATAAACCTCAAATAGTTTGATGTAAATTTTATCTAACAAGATGATGATTGACATATATAAAAAATAATTTTGCAGTTTGTATCCTTGAGACATCATTTCCCTTATAGAAGGTAAATTGTGTTGATAAGAACGTGTATTATGAGCACAACGATTACGTTCTTTATAGACATACTCCTTGAATATCTCCAGCAAACTAAGTCCGCAAGTTGCAGTTCTCTTTTCAGCTTTAATATTATTCTTATTTAGGAACAATTGTGTGCCTTGCATTATCCAACTTTTATCTATCGTAATTATAAGCAATTTATATTCATCATAGCTCCTTTTGAAATTTCGCACCAACAAACTATTTTCAAGTACACATTGGATAGAAGTTTTCCAGTCATCAAGTATTTCATCTCTAATAGCATCAGTAATATCAAATGTTTCATCAAGCTTTTTAATCTCATTCAAAAGATCATTATACACCATACATTTATCATCGTAACTAGAACACTCGCCATATGGCTTGCGTTCATACCGTTCATAGCGGTACTCATAGTCCCTGCATGCCATTTCCCAACATATACATTTCAACTTTTGTTCTTGGGCTCCGGTTAATCGCAAAAAGAGAGAATGGAGTAAATAGTCACTAATTGGGTACGTCTCAATGCCACCATTAGTAGCATCAAGAGATCTAAACGCTTCTTTTATTATTGCCGTTTCAGGTCGCAGAATAAACTGTATATGGTTAGTGGGCTGGATGTATGACATAACGATTGAATATAGTTATAGATTGTTCGACACGAGTACGCATATATTTCAATAATGAAGGAGAGGCTCTGTGACCATCATTCCGTTTGAAAGAGGATATTTTATTTTGAAGTTCCCTCATTAGAGCATCTTTACGAGTAAAATCTATATTGTTTCCTTCTATTACGGTATTGTACACAAGACCAAACATATAAACATCAGAATCAATGATTGACTTGAAATGTAATTGATTATATCCAAGTTCGTTTAAAGTATCATTTAATAGAGTAATTCTTGGAGCGAAATCTTTGTCAGGAAATATTGTTGAGAATTGAACAAATACACCATTATTTTTATCATTGACAACAGCATATATATATTCCTCATAGTATTTCTCCATTTTTGGCTTATATCCTTGCGCAAGTCGGTTGAATCTTCCATCTATTTTATATTGCGATAAAATTGCCATTGTCCTGACAAAATCGTATGCTTGATTTTTCCCGACTAATTCAATTTTTAGATTTCTACAACATTCTGGATCAAAGAAACTTTGTAGTTCTGATTTAAGGAAATAAAGTGATTGACGACTTTCAATCGGATTTAAAGGAGTTCCTAAAATATTTATGTTACGGAATACGGAAGAATAAAATTCATGTTGTTCCGCTTCATTATCTGCATTAGGGATAATGAAGGAAAATGGAAGATATTTGTTCTCAAAAAAGTCTTCAGTTATTCCATAGTTTACAAAGCTATATTGTTGATGAGTTATTGCGCTTTGTACACCTTGTACTGTCGGTCCTTTGTCAGCAAATATTCGCAGTGACCAATTTATGTATTCTACATCTGGTTCATTATCTTCTTCCGCAACACCATCTGCCATGACCCGCTCGTCTTCATCACGAGGAAAAGCATCTTTTTTAGGATAAACTCCGAAAAATGCTAACAGAATACTAGATAAGCGTTGTTGCCCATCAAGTATTAAATTATGATTTACCCCATCCTTATTACATACTCCAATTGTTACAGGAGGTACAAAGATTTCCCCTTTCAAACCATTCACAAATTCTTTTACTTGCTCTTCTAACCAAACAAAGTTTCGTTGATAAGGAGGTAGCTCCAAATCTTTTTTTAACAGTAATTCAATCCAATGCTTTAGAGAGTATTCTCCGTAGTAAACTTTTTTATCCATGTAAGTCTTCATTTATTGGTAATATTGTGTTCTTTGTTAAAATCAACAATGGGTCTCGCCCTGTGGAGCGACGCGCACTTCGACGCCCTGCGTCCGCTGGTGCGGATGCTTGCCGACGCCGGACAGAAGGTCGTCACGGCGACGCTCAACAAGGACCCGTGGAACCACCAGTGTTTCGACGCCTATGAAGACATGATCCGCTGGACCAAGCGCGCCGACGGCACGTGGGAGTACGACTATTCGCTCTTCGACCGTTGGGTCGGACTTTGCGCCGGGGAGGGGATCGACCGGCAGATAAACTGCTATTCGATGCTGCCGTGGAACAACGAACTGCACTATTACGATGCGGCGGCGGACCGCATCGTCGAGGTCCGGGCCAACCCCGGAACGCCCGAATTCGAAGCGATGTGGCGACCCTTCCTCCGGGATTTCGAAGCGCACCTCGACGCGAAAGGATGGCTCGGCAAGTGCTGTGTCGCCATGGATGAGCGCTCGCCCGAAACCATGGATGCGGCGATCGGCCTGCTGCGCAGCGCGAGCCGTGGGAAGCGGTCTATATGGCATGGTTCGCCGCGGCGTGCGGCTACGACGGCATGCTGCGCTGGTCGTATAACTCGTGGCCCGCCGACCCCGTGCGCGACTCGCGTTTCACGGCATGGCCTGCGGGCGACACCTACCTCGTCTATCCCGACGCCCGCTCGTCGATCCGCTTCGAGCGGCTGCGGGAGGGGATTCAGGATTACGAGAAGATCCGCATCCTGCGCGGCGAACTGGCCTCGGACAACACTCCCGAAGGCGCCGCAAAACGCGCCGAACTCGAAGCCGCGGTGCGTCCCTTCGAAGCGCACGACCCCGCACGGCCGTGGCCCGACCTGCTCCGCAGGGCCAAGGAGACGGTCGCCCGCCTGAGCGAATAGCTCTCTCCCGGTCTGAAAGCAAACCGAGAGAGGAATTTAGCAGTTCCGCGTTCTTCGATTTCCAAGGCTCTGGGGCCTAAGAAGATCAGCACGATACAATGCGTCATCTTCGATTAGAGACGGATGAAAATGCTGCTACATTTGCCGGCCGCTCCTTTTTAAGGATTTCGAAGAGGATGCCGGAAATTTATCCTAAATTCTATCCTGCAAATAAGAAAAGGCACTGATTTTCAGTGCCTTTTTGTGCCCAAGACAAGACTCGAACTTGCACGAACTAAACGTTCACTACCCCCTCAAAGTAGCGTGTCTACCAATTTCACCACCTGGGCCTTACCTCCGAATTTCGGATTTCGGGTGTGCAAATATAGGGTATAAATTTTAATCCGCCAAATTTTCAGGACGGTTAATGGCAATTTTTGTGCTTCTTCGGTTCCCTTATCCGGAAACGGGGCCGTTTCTCCGCCCTGCGGCGGCAAGGCGGGCCGGCCGGCCGACCTGCGGTACGACGTGCGTCGAATCCTCCGGCGGCGCCCCGGAACTACTCCCCGTGCTGCGGGGAGAGGACGAGCATGCCTGCGGGTCTTCGCGCGTCTTCCGGCAGCGAGACACCCGTTATCGGCGCGATGCCTGCGGCGCTCCGGCCCGGAGCGGGCGTGTAGGTGCGGCCCGTAATCAGGCTCAGGGCCTTGGCGAGCATCGGCTCCTCAGGCCCGAAATCCACCAGTCTGTTGTTCCAGTCGGCGACCGCATAATCGACCGCGAGTCCGGCCGGGTTCACCGTCTCCTCTTTGGCGTTGTAGCCTTCGAACGTGATCGGGGCCAGCTCGTACGAATAGTCGCCGTCGTCGAACTTGTCGATCTCCATGCCCACGTTCTTGCCGTTGGTCTTCTCGCCGATCAGCGTCACGCCGACGTCAATTCCCCTCAACCCGTTGATGACCGCCTCGCTCGACGACGCCGTGCTGCCGGTCGTCAGCACATAGATTCTCGGCAGGTCGAGGGCGTACTGCGTGAGGTCCGCCCCGTAGTAGTTGCCGTAGCTGAAATTCTCGTAAAAGAGCGCTTTTCCCTGATCGTACGTATTTCCCGTCTGTTTCTGGGTTTTCGCCGGATCGGCCATGCGGCTGTCGTTGTAGCGGTAATACTGGAAAACCTTGCCGTCGCATTTTTCGCCTGCGATGCACGTCGCCAGCATCTTTGCCGAAATCACGTGCCCGCCGCCGTTGTAGCGCAGGTCGAGCACCAGATCGGTGATTCCCGCGTCGCGGAACTTCCGGAGGGAATCCAGCAGGTCGTCGTCATATGCCGCGTCGAACCCGTTGTAGACCATGTAGCCGATCTTGTGCTCACCCTCCTCGATGACCTCCGCGCGGAGCACCGGGTTCGGGTAGAGCCGTTCCGCCGTGAGGGTGGTCTCTTCACCCGTCTCCCGGACTTTGAAGAGGACCGACGCGGCTCCCGAAGGGCTTGTCAGCCGCTTGTATACGGGGGTGTATTCGCTCTCCGAATCGGCGATCTCGGCGCCGTCTATCTCCGAGAAGATCGTGCCCCGTCTGAACCCCGCCTTGTCTGCCGGGGAGCCGGGATATACCGCCATCACGTAAAACCCGGCCTTCCCCGTGTTGGAGAACCGGACCACCCCCAGCCGGGCGAATCCGAACCCGTATTCCGTCTCCTTGCGGACGCCGTGATTGACGCCGCGCGTTTTCAGCTCCGTGGCCGCGCGGCTCCGGGCTTTGCGGGTGATGTAGGAGTAGAGGTTGTAATAATTCTGTCCCGCTCCGTCCGTATACCTCTTTTTGTCGAGGGTGTTGGAGGTCATCTCCAGCAGGGTCCTCGTCAGGAAGTTGTCTTTGTCGGCGGCGTATTCGATCGTCAGGTCGCGGGTCATCTGCCCATACTCGCCGTTCCATAGATAGCGTTCAGCCAGATAGCTGTCTATCTTGTCGTTGTACGACTCCGTGGTTCCCGTGCCGCCGTTCCCGGCCGTATCTTTGGCGCAGGAACCCGCCGCCAGCGCCGAAAGGAGCGCGGCGGCCCATGCGCAGTGAATTATTCTCATCTGTCGAATTTTTTATCCGCTAAAGGTAGCGATATTTTTCTATTTCCTCTTGCCGAAGTCCATTTCGCCGAACAAATAGCCCGCCCCGCCGATGCGGTCGATCACGAACAGCACGTAACGGATATCCACGGCTATGTTGCGGCAGATCGTCTCGTCGAAGGCCACGTCGCTCATCGTCGAACGCCATGTGCGGTCGAAGTTCACGCCGACCAGCTCGCCCCGTGCGTTGAGGATCGGCGATCCGGAGTTGCCGCCCGTGGTGTGGTTCGTGGCGAGGAAGCAGACGGGCACCGTCGTGCGGCCGTCGATCCGCGTGCCCCAGCGTCCGTACTCCTTCGAGGCGTGGATGTCGCGCAGCGCCTGCGGAATGTCGTAGTCGTAGATTTCGGGGTTGTCCTTGGCGATGATGCCGTCGATCGTGGTCCGGGGCTTGTGATACTCGCCGTCGGCGTATTCGTACCCCGCCACGTGTCCGTAAGCCACGCGCAGGGTCAGGTTGGCGTCGGGGAAGAACGCCCGCCCGGCGTCCCACTCGCGCAGTCCCTTGATGTAGGCGGTGTAGAGTTCGTTGAGCCGTGCGCTGTTGAGGTTGCGCAGCGAGCGGGTGCCCAGCAGCCATTCGATATGGTCCTGCATCCGTTTGGCGCCTCTGGCCAGCGTATTGACCGCCGTGGTGTCGGAGCCTTCCCATACGTCGCTGAAAATCCGTTCGGCGAAGGCTTCGGGCGATCCTGCGGCCGCTGTGCCCGCGAGGAACTCCGGCGCCTGATACTGGACCGGACAGCGGCGCGCGTACTCGCCGAAGAGGTATCTGTAAAGGGCGCGCTCGGTCGCTTCGCGCTGTGCGAAGACCGCTTCGGCCCGCTCCGCGGCGGTGTAGCGTTTGGGCAGGGCGTCGAGGGTCTCGCGGGTGATCTCGCGTGCGAAGTAGGCGTCCGCGATGCGGGCGTATTCGGCCTTCAGGTCGGCCACGACGCTGCGGTATTCGGGTTTGTCCTGCGCCCACGCCGCGAAGTCCTCTTCGTAGGCGCGCTTCGAAGCCACCGTGCCCAGCCGGTTGATGCCCAGCACTTCGCCCTGCCATTTCTTCCATGCGTTGGCGATCGAGGCGTGTTTGGCGGCGTAGTGGATGCGCAGCGCCGGATCGCTCTGCTGCGCCGCCGAGATGATGTCGAGACGGCCCGTGCGGACGGCGATTTTCGCCGGGTCCGAACGCTCGGCGATGTAGGCCACGGCGTCGGAGAGAATGTACTCCTGCGTGTTGCCGGGGAAGCCGTAAATC
>PPYF01243419.1_pt1 | contig 10134 bp, 6 predicted proteins | sample 1559871 | NCBI WGS metagenome assembly PPYF01 (sample SAMN08240021, study PRJNA423297) | Human gut metagenome, whole genome shotgun sequencing project.
TATTTATGCCTTTTTAATTGGCTGAAATATTGAATTTTCAAGGTTAATCACACCTTATTGGTGTGGGAAGTTTGAGTAAGAAATAAAAAAGCATTGGAGATGGGGTATATGAAAATAGTGTTTTTAATGTTGAGACATAATTTCAGAAATGGGCGAATGTGCTGTGATTGTTAAGAAAATCGAGAACCAGACAATTTGATAAAAAGAGAGGTAGAAAATATGGGATATAGATTTGAGACATTACAGTTACATGTAGGACAGGAACAGGCAGACGTTGCAACAGATGCGAGAGCAGTACCGATTTATCAGACGACATCGTATGTGTTTCACGATTCTGCACATGCCGCAGCCAGATTTGGACTTAGCGATGCGGGAAACATCTATGGAAGATTGACGAACTCTACACAAGATGTGTTGGAAAAAAGAATCGCTGCATTAGAAGGTGGTGTGGCGGCATTGGCAGTTGCATCCGGAGCTGCAGCGATTGCGTATACGATTGAGGCACTCGCACAGGCAGGTGACCATATTGTAGCACAGAAGACGATATACGGAGGCACCTATAATTTGTTGGAGAACACTCTTACAAGACAGGGAATACAGACGACATTTGTCAATGTACACGACATTCAGGAAGTAGAAGATGCGGTACAGGAACAGACGAAAGCGATTTATCTTGAGACATTAGGTAACCCAAACAGCGATATCCCGGACATAGAAGCGATTGCCGAGATTGCACATAGACATAATATTCCGCTTGTGATTGACAACACATTTGGAACCCCATATCTTATTCAACCGATTCAATATGGAGCGGATATCGTTGTACATTCTGCAACAAAGTTCATTGGCGGTCATGGGACATCTCTCGGAGGTATTATTGTAGATTCCGGAAAGTTTGATTGGAAGAAATCCGGAAAATATCCGAACATTGCAGAGGCAAATCCGAGCTACCACGGTATTTCCTTTGTGGATGCCGCCGGGGAGGCTGCTTTTGTGACATATATCAGAGCAATTTTGCTGAGAGACAAAGGAGCGTGCATTTCTCCATTTAATGCTTTCCTTTTACTGCAAGGTGTGGAGACTTTGTCACTGAGATTGGAAAGACATATAGAGAACACAAAAAAAGTTGTAGCATTTTTGGAAAATCACCCGAAAGTAAAGCGTGTAAATCACCCATCTTTATCAGAACATCCGGATCACGCATTATATGAAAAATATTTTCCAAATGGTGCAGGTTCGATCTTTACATTTGATATTGTTGGCGGTGAAAAAGAAGCACACAAATTTATTGACAGTCTACAGATTTTTTCACTGCTTGCGAATGTGGCGGATGTAAAGAGCCTCGTTATTCATCCGGCGACAACAACACATTCACAACTGTCAAAAGAAGAATTGGAAGAGCAGCAGATTTATGATAGTACAGTCAGACTGTCCATTGGAACAGAACATATTGAAGATATCTTAGAAGATATTGGGCAGGCTTTAGAACAAATTTAAGAACGAACGGATAATGGGCACATGATGTAGAGTCATGTGCCTTTTTGCATATAGTAATTGTGTAGAGTGAAATGTATTCTTTTGGTTGAAAACAACTATATATTGTGGTATTCTGTTTTAGAAAATACTATAAATAGTAATGAGGTAAAAATATGGGAAATAGAAAAAAGATGATAGAGACGTTTGAAAAGTTTACAGAAATTGCCTCTTATATGGCAGCGATTCAGAAAGATTTCCCGGAAGATATATATTATCTGGGAATATTGGAAGATAAATTTCTGACATTTCAGAAACCGGAACTCTCAATAGAAGAAAATCTGCAACTTTTGATCAAGGCGGCTGTGGAGTTGACTACACAGGAAGCCCCAAAATGGGAGATGATTGCAGCGAGGCTGTTGTTGTTTACTTTTGAAAGAGAACTGAGGAAAGCGGAAGAATCATGTCAGATTACAACACTGTATGAAAAAATTGTATATCTGACAGGGCGGGGGCTATATGGACAGTATATTTTGGAGAATTATACGAAAGAGGAAATCGATGAATTTGAGACATTTTTAGCTCCTGAAAGAAATGATTTATTTACGTATTCGGGATTGGAATTGCTGCTCAACCGTTATGTGATCCACACCAGACAAGGTGTGGCGCTGGAAAGCCCACAGGAGATGTTTCTTGGAATTGCCATGCATTTGGCGATGAAAGAGCAGAAAGACAGGGCGCTTTGGGTAAAACGCTTTTACGATATGCTCAGTAAACTTCAAGTGACGATGGCGACACCGACGTTATCGAATGCAAGAAAGCCGTATCACCAACTTTCTTCCTGCTTCATCGATATTGTTCCGGATAGTTTAAATGGAATTTACCGAAGTATCGATAATTTTGCCAAAGTAAGTAAATTTGGTGGAGGAATGGGAATGTATTTTGGAAAAGTGCGGGCAAGCGGAAGCGCTATCCGAGGATTTGAGGGGGCAGCAGGAGGTGTGATACGTTGGATTCGTCTTGCAAACGACACGGCGGTCGCAGTTGATCAGCTTGGTGTGCGCCAAGGGGCAGTTGCAGTTTATCTTGATGTGTGGCACAGAGATCTGCCGGAGTTTTTGAATTTGCGAACAAATAATGGGGATGACCGGATGAAGGCGCATGATGTGTTCCCGGCGGTCTGCTACCCGGATTATTTTTGGGAGCAGGCAAGAGACAATATCGAGGGAGACTGGTATCTGATGTGTCCTCACGAGATTTTGACGGTGAAGGGCTATGCGCTGGAAGACTGTTATGGAGAAGCGTGGAAAGAAAAATATTTGGACTGTGTGCAGGATGATCGGATTAAAAAGAGAGTCGTTCCGATTAAAGACATTATCCGGCTGATTATCAAAAGCGCAGTGGAGACCGGAACACCGTTTACATTTAATCGGGATCATGTCAACCGCATGAATCCAAATGGACATAAAGGCATGATTTATTGCAGTAATCTTTGTACGGAGATTGCGCAGAATATGAGCGGAATCGAAGAAGTGGAAGAGCGAGTGGAAACGGTGAATGGAGAAACAGTGGTTGTCACGGTCACAAAACCGGGCGAGTTTGTTGTATGTAATCTGGCGAGCCTGTCTCTGGGACATCTGAACGTGGAAGACGGGGAAGAGATTGCGGATATTACAAAATGTGCGGTGCGGGCGCTTGACAATGTCATTGATCTGAATTTCTTTCCTGTTCCATATGCGAAAATCAATAATGAGAAATATCGCCCGATCGGACTGGGTGTGAGTGGGTATCACCATATGCTTGCAAAACAGGGAATTTCATGGGAGAGCGAGCAGCATTTACAATTTGTCGGGGACGTATTTTCTAAAATCCATTATGCTGCGATTGAGGCGAGCAGCGAGATTGCGAAAGAAAAGGGAAGTTACACATATTTTGAGGGAAGCGATTGGCAGACAGGAAAATATTTTGATAAACGACATTTGAAGACAGAAAAATGGAATCAGCTTCGGGAAAAAGTGAAACAGCAGGGACTCCGAAATGCTTACCTTTTAGCGATAGCGCCGACGAGCAGTACAAGCATTATCGCCGGAACGAGTGCAGGACTTGACCCGATCATGAATCGGTATTTCCTCGAAGAAAAGAAAAATGGATTGATGCCGCGTGTTGCACCGGAGCTTTCTATGGAGACGTTCTGGTATTACAAAAATGCACACTACATCGATCAGAAGTGGTCCGTGCGCGCCTGTGGAGTGCGTCAGCGTCATATCGATCAGGCACAGAGCATGAATCTTTATATTACGAACGAGTATACGTTCCGAAAAGTGTTGGATCTTTATATTCTTGCGTGGGAAGAAGGTGTGAAAACGATTTATTATATACGTTCAAAAAGTTTGGAAGTGGAGGAATGTGAAGTCTGCTCTTCTTAGTAAATGGCAACAGAAAGGGATGGAATAATGGAACAATTAAAGAAAAGACCGCTTTTTAATCCGAACGGAGATATACAGGTTCAGAAGCGGAAAATGATTGGTGGAAACACAACAAATCTCAATGATTTTAACAATATGAAATACACATGGGTGAGCGGCTGGTATCGCCAGGCGATGAATAATTTCTGGATTCCGGAGGAAATTAATCTGGGAGTGGATATTAAAGATTATCGAAATCTTCCGAAAGCAGAAAAACGGGCATACGATAAAATTCTGTCATTTCTCATTTTTCTTGATAGTATCCAGACGGCAAATCTTCCGGGGATCAGCGAGTATATCACGGCAAATGAGGTCAATCTATGTCTGTCTATTCAGGCATTTCAGGAGGCGGTGCACAGCCAAAGTTACAGCTACATGCTGGATACCATCTGCGAGCCGCAGGAGCGAAACGAGGTTTTGTATCAGTGGAAGGAAGATGAACATTTGCTTGCGAGAAATGAATTTATCGGAAATCTTTATAATGCATTTCAGACAGAAAAGAGCATGGAAATGCTGGTGAAGACGATTGTGGCAAACTATATTTTAGAAGGGATCTATTTTTACAGCGGATTTATGTTCTTCTATAATCTTGGGAGAAACCAGCTTATGCCGGGTTCGGTACAGGAGATTCGCTATATCAATCGGGATGAAAACACTCATTTGTGGTTGTTTCGCAATATTTTAATTGAACTGAAGAAAGAACAACCGGATCTATTTACCGAGCAATATATAGACGAATACCGCAGTATGATCAAAGAGGGCTGCGAGCAGGAAATCAAGTGGGGACATTACGTAATCGGAGATGATGTGCAAGGACTGAATAGGGAAATGATCACGGATTACGTGCAGTATCTTGGAAATTTGCGATGCACAAACCTCGGGTTTGCACCAATTTATGAAGGGCATGAGACAGAGCCGGAGAGTATGCGTTGGGTGAGCCAGTATTCAAATGCAAATGCAATTAAGACAGATTTCTTTGAGGCGAGAAGTACCGCGTATGCAAAAAGCAGTGCGTTGGTGGATGATTTATAGTAACAGTTCACAAATTGGTATATTTTCAATTTTCAGAAAAACATGGTTCAATTCTTGACAAAATATTTTAGTATGGTACAATACAAGAGATTAAATTCAATCAATTAAATAATATCAAAAAACATAGATGAGGAGTATTAAGAGCCTATCGTTTTCAGAGAGCTGTCGGATGGTGCAAGACAGCAGCGTAATCTCCCAACTCGCCTCGGAGTTCTTTTGCTGAAATGACTGATGAAAAAAATTTCGTCAAGTAACAGAAATAGAAACAACTACATCGCTAGGTTCGAAAGAACCTCACCAAGCCGATGAGTTGTACCTTGTTACTAGACTCGAAAAGACCTCGTCAAGTAACATAGGCAGAAGCGGGACTTCCCGTTACAGAAGCAATGAGTGCATTTCGCAGGATGCGGAATGAATGAGAGTGGTACCACGGAAATTCAAGCCTTTTCGTCTCTTTTGAGATGAGAAGGCTTTGTTTAATTCTAGGTTCGAAAGAACCTCACCAAGAATTATAAGCAGAAAGGGGAAAAATAATGGCAACACCTTATAACCACAAAGCCATTGAGAAAAAATGGCGTGAGAACTGGGAAAAGAACCCGGTAAATGTTAAATCAGATGAAAATGGGAAAAGAGAGAAGTATTATTGTCTGGATATGTTTCCATATCCGTCAGGAAATGGTCTTCACGTAGGACACTGGAGAGGTTATGTAATCTCTGATGTGTGGAGCCGTTACAAATTATTGCAGAAATACTATATCGTACATCCGATGGGATGGGATGCATTCGGACTTCCGGCAGAGAACTATGCAATTAAGATGGGTGTTCACCCGGCAGTTTCTACAGCGGAAAACGTAAAGAACATCAAACGTCAGATCAACGAAATCGCAGCACTTTACGATTGGGATATGGAAGTAAATACAACAGATCCTGAGTTCTACAAATGGACACAGTGGATTTTTGTAAAAATGTTCAAAGAAGGATTAGCTTACGAAAAAGAGTTCCCGATCAACTGGTGTCCTTCATGTAAGACAGGACTTGCAAATGAAGAGGTAGTGAACGGAAAATGTGAGCGCTGCGGAACAGAAGTGACAAAGAAAAACTTACGTCAGTGGATGCTCCGTATCACAAAATATGCGGAACGTCTTTTAGCGGACCTTGATAAATTAGACTGGCCGGAAAAAGTTAAGAAAATGCAGGCAGAATGGATTGGAAAATCATTCGGTGCAGAAGTTGATTTTCAGGTAGAAGGAAAAGACGAAAAAATTACAGTTTACACAACAAGACCGGATACACTGCACGGAGCAACATTTATGGTACTTGCACCGGAACACGCTTTGGCAGCAAGCCTTGCAACAGATGAGACAAGAGAAGCCGTAGAAAAATATATTTATGAAGCTTCTATGAAATCAAATGTAGATCGTCTTCAGGATAAAGAAAAAACAGGTGTATTCACAGGTTCTTATGCAATCAACCCAATTAGTGGAGCAAAGACACCAATTTGGTTATCCGATTATGTATTGGCTGATTACGGTACAGGCGCTATTATGTGTGTACCGGCTCACGATGATCGTGATTTCGAATTTGCAACAAAATTCAATATTCCAATTATTCAGGTAATTGCAAAAGACGGAAAAGAAATCGAAAATATGACAGAAGCTTACACAGAGGCTTCCGGAACAATGATTAATTCCGGAGAATGGAACGGAATGGAATCTGCAGTTCTGAAAAAAGAAGCTCCACATATCATTGAAGAGCGTGGAATCGGTAAAGCGACAGTGAATTACAAATTACGTGACTGGGTATTCTCGCGCCAGCGTTACTGGGGAGAGCCAATCCCGATTGTACATTGTCCGGATTGTGGAGCAGTTCCGGTACCGGAAGATCAGCTTCCATTGACGTTGCCGGAAGTAGATTCTTATGAACCGACAGGAACAGGAGAATCTCCACTTGCGGGAATCGAAAGCTGGGTAAATACAACTTGTCCGGTTTGTGGAAAGCCGGCAAAACGTGAGACGAACACAATGCCTCAGTGGGCAGGGTCTTCATGGTATTTCTTGCGCTATGTAGATAACCATAACTCAGAAGCATTGGTTTCCAAAGAAAAAGCAGATGAGATGCTTCCGGTAGACATGTACATCGGTGGTGTGGAGCATGCTGTTCTTCACCTGTTGTACTCTCGTTTCTATACAAAATTCTTATACGACATCGGAGCAGTCGATTTTGACGAGCCATTTAAGAAATTATTTAACCAAGGTATGATTACTGGTAAAAATGGTATCAAGATGAGTAAATCAAAAGGAAATGTAGTATCACCGGATGATTTGGTAAGAGATTACGGATGTGATTCACTTAGAATGTACGAATTATTTGTAGGTCCACCGGAATTAGATGCAGAATGGGATGACCGCGGAATCGACGGTGTATACCGTTTCTTGAACCGTGTATGGAATCTTGTTATGGACAGCAAAGATGCAGATGTAAAAGCGACAAAAGAGATGATCAAGATTCGTAACAAAATGGTATACGATATCACAACGCGTCTTGAAAGTTTCAGCTTAAATACGGTTATTTCCGGTTTCATGGAATACAACAATAAATTAATCGATATCGCGAAAAAAGAAGGCGGAATCGATAAAGAAACATTGAGCACATTTGCTGTATTGTTGGCACCATTTGCACCACATATGGCAGAAGAATTATGGCAGCAGTTAGGTCACGAAGGAACTGTATTCAATGCAGGATGGCCGACATACGATGAAGATGCAATGAAAGATGATGAAATCGAAGTTGCTGTTCAGATTAACGGAAAAACAAGAGCAGTTGTGACAGTTCCGGCAGACGTATCAAAAGAAGATGCGATTAAAGCTGGTAAAGAAGCAGTTGCAGATAAACTGACAGGAACAATCGTAAAAGAAATTTACGTTCCGGGAAGAATCATAAATATTGTGCAGAAGTAAGCCGTGCGAATAGAAATAAGACAGGACTCCCTATGCTTGCATAAAGGGAGGACTGTCGTTTTCTATTCATAGGGCATATGCCCGTCAAGCGAACGAACTTGTTCGTGAGTTTGTGAAGCACTGCCGTAGTAAGACGATTGGAAATGTTGAAAAGTTCGTTTAAAATCAAGGTTTACAGACATTTTTCTTCAAAGAAAAGGTACCGTAGAATACCGCAAAATATCGTAACAGATTTTTAAAATGGAGTAAATTTGGAGTAAAAGTTGAAAGAAAATGGAGTAAGAGGACCTATGAAAACAGTAAAAGAAGTATCAGAACTGACAGGAATCAGTATAAGAACATTACGATATTATGATGAAATTGATTTGTTAAAACCTGCTAAAGTAACAGAAGCAGGATACCGCTTATATGATGAAAGGTCATTGAAAAAATTACGTCAGATTATGTTTTTTCGGGAACTGGAAGTTCCATTGTCGGAAATAAAAGCAATTATGAAGGACTCTGAAAGTGATAATCGTAAGATTCTCGAAACACAGAAAATGATGTTAGAAATGAAACGGAATCGTCTGAACGGTATTATCGAATTGATTTCTGATGTGTTAAAAGGAGAGGACAAGATGAGCTTTGAAGCATTTAATGAAGATGATATTCAAAAAATAATTCTACATTCTTTAGAAATTATGAGTGAAGTAGATAAGAAAATAATTATCGAGCATTATGGAGATATTGAGAAGTTTAAAGAATCTGTTGCGGAAAGCTTTAAAGATGAAAAGGCATGTGAGCATTTAATTAAGATATATGGAAGTAAAGAAAAAGCAGTAGAAGCAAGTCTGAAGTTAACAGGAAGTAGAGAAGAAGTTACAGAGCAAAAAAATGAGATGGACTTGATTTATAAACAGTTTGCTTGTGCAATGGAAAATTCAGATAAAGATATGTCAATGGAAGCAGTAAAAAGATTGGGGGAAAGTTGTAAAAATTTTTTTAAAATGGATAATGCAAGAGTGTTACTATTAGAAATTGCAAAAGATTATTTGAATCATTCTCAGTTGGAAGAAGCCACAGATAAGCAGTATGGAAAAGGGATTACAAAATACATTGGTTCAGCGATATATCGGTATTATGGTGTAGAAAACTTGGAATAAATAGATGTTACCGAAATGGAAACAAAGGAAATACATACTGGTACTTTTATTTTAAGTGCTATCGTTATATGATGTGAATGAAAGAGAGGTATGGAGTATGGCATTAAGCGATAACATCAAAAAATTCAGAGGAGAAAAAAATCTCACTCAGCAACAACTTGCAGACAAGTTATATGTTTCAAGGCAGACAGTTTGCCGTTGGGAAAATGGTTCGAGATGTCCAGATTTGATTATGGCAAAAAAACTGGCATTAGAACTAGATGTAAGTATGGACGAACTTATATCTGATGAAGATGTAAATGACATTCAAGTAAATTATGGAATATGGAAATCAGAGAGGATACAAAATCGGATACACTTGCAAGAACTCCGTAAAAAATTATTGGGCGTTATGGAGATTTTGGGCTCTGTATTTATGGCGCTTATTCTGCTTTTTCGTATTCAGTTAGAGAGGGATATACCGGTATGGCTTACTATTAGTTTCTTTTGTGTGGCAATTCCATTGATTGTAATGAATTTACTGATTTCTAAAAAGTTGAGAGAAATGTAGTGACGTCAAGAAACAAAGCGTAGCCGATACGCCGTAGGGCAGTCCCTGCGGACAGGACGCAATCAAATAGCACTATCTGTCCGCAAAGCCACCGCACGTCTACATTTTTTTACCTTTTGCTTTCATGGCAAATTTGATCTATTCTGTAATTATATAATTTTTGATTGAAGTTCACATTACACTGTGTTAAAATCAATGTCACAAATCAAAACTTCTAAGAAGTTTCTAATATTTCTAATTTTGTGTGACAATCGTCACAAATAAAATCCAACCTGTAAGATACAAAAGAAAGCCGGTGATGCCTATGGGAGTATTTTCTCTTTTTGTTGATTGATTCGTAAAATGATGTTTGATACAATGAAGGAGGAACAAAGATTGACATTACATAAAATAAATAAGAAGTATAAAGACAGACTATTTCGCCTTATTTTTCAGTACAAGAAAGATTTGCTGGAGCTTTACAATGCGATAAATAACAGTGATTATACCAATCCGGAAGATTTGACAATTACAAC
>PPYF01028933.1_pt1 | contig 10131 bp, 7 predicted proteins | sample 1559871 | NCBI WGS metagenome assembly PPYF01 (sample SAMN08240021, study PRJNA423297) | Human gut metagenome, whole genome shotgun sequencing project.
AACGTGGAGGAAGTCGAAACTTTCATTACTATTTGTGCCGCCAACTGAAAGGCGGCGGAATGGAGATTAATATGAAAAAGCTTATTTCTGCTGTAATATCGTTCATTATGCTGTTTTCAGTCAGCGCCTTTGCTGAGGACGTGAAAATATCGGATTGGGCGGAGGAAAGTGTCAGAAGGGCTCACAGCCTTAATATAGCCGAGGAGGGCAGAGACTATGATTATACCGCGGCTATAACAAGGGAGGAATTTTGCGAGCTTGTCTTTAATACTATAATAGCCGTACAGGGAAGCGTAACAACGGAGGAAAAGCCAAATGTTTTTACTGACACGGATAACAGCAAGGTTATCGCGCTTAACAGACTTGGAATAATAAGCGGAAAAAACGATACGGAGTTTTTCCCGAACGACGCTCTTACAAGAGAAGAGGCCGCCTCGATCATAGTCCGTATGATAAACGCCGTTATGCCAATGGCTGTCCATGAGGTCTACTTTATGTATGATGATATGGATCAGGTATCCGACTGGGCGGCGGACTCTGTACAAATTATAAGCAATATGGGATTTATGACAGGAGTCGGCGGAAATAAATTCGCTCCAAAGGATAATTATACGGTGGAACAGTCCATGTCAAGTCTTGTGAGAATTTATGATTCCGCAAAGAAAAAATTTGAATACACCACTCCGCTCGGGAAAATAGTGACCGATAAAAATGGGGATTCCCATATAAATTTTGCTGTTGAGACGCAGGCAACGGTGGCGCTTACGAAAGACGCTTCTGATATAAACGGAACGACCGTAACGCTTAAGACGCCCGTAACTGCTTTTACAAACCAGACGACAACTGAGTATATCAGCTTTGACAGCTTTGCGGATATATTCGGAGGGGAATGGAAGCTGAACGAAAACAGGTTTGAGTTTACATATGATGACAGCGTGAAGCCTGAGACAGATAAATATACTCGGGAGACTGCCGGAATGGATGAATGGCCAAATAAAACAGAAAGCGTGCCGGTTGTCTTTTTCAGCTCCATAGATACGATAACTGTCAACGGAAAGGAGATTGATATTGTCGGAATGTATGGAGGAGATGCATTTAAGACCAATATACTTATGCACAACGGAACGCTTTATATACCGGTGCAGACCGTTGCGGAGCTTTTGGACTATGACTTGGCTTATCTTGAAATCAGCGCGTAGGGGAAATGGAGTATGGAAATAATTATAAGAAAATATAAGCCTTCGGACTGCCGGAGGCTTATGGAGCTTTTTTATGATACGGTGCATAGCGTAAACGCGGGGGATTATACGGCGGAACAGCTTGACGCGTGGGCGCCAAAAAATATGGACGGCGAGCAATGGAAATTGTCGTTTCGGGAACATATAACGGCTGTGGCTGAAATAAACGGCAGGATAGCGGGCTTTGGCGACATTGACGAGGCGGGCTGTCTTGACAGACTGTTTACCGGCTCAGAATATCAGGGAATGGGCGTAGGAAGCGCCGTCTGCGGTTATCTGGAAAGTTCAGTCAATGCGGATAAATATACGGCCTTTGTCTCTGTCACGGCAAGGACGTTTTTTGAAAACCGCGGATATACGGTCATAAGAGAGAATACGGCGGTAAGGAGCGGCGTGGCCTTAAAAAATTTTCTTATGGAAAAACGCAGAATATACAGAACGGATGTGTATTGACAGCGCATTGAAAGAAAGATATAATAATCGCGGAAAGGGGTGGAAGAATGATCGGTTTTTCTCGCAGATAAAAAAGTTATAAAGCGGTAATGCCTTTAAGGGTATTATTGCGTCTGTCGCGGGAAAACTGTAACTTCAACTCTACCTATATGATATTCAGGCTTTTTGGCGTGGTATGGCTATGACGGGTCACGGAGATGTTTTTCCGTGGCTCTTATTTTTTGCCATAGTGAAGGAGGGGATTGGCCTTGTCGATAATTAAAGTTGAAAATCTTACTTTTTCCTATCCGTCCGGAGCCGAAAACGTATTTGAGAACGTGAATTTTCATATAGATACGAACTGGAAGCTGGGCTTTATAGGAAGGAACGGCAGAGGAAAAACGACCTTTTTAAAGTTGCTGATGGGGGAATACGAATATTCGGGAAACATAATATCATCCGTGGAGTTTGAGTATTTTCCATATCCCGCAGCCGATAAAAGACGAATGACGGAGGATATACTTTCGGAAATTTGCCCGGAAGCCGAGCAATGGGAAATAATGAGGGAGCTGGCGTTGCTTGATATGGAGCCGGAAATATTATGGCGGCCGTTTGAGACACTTTCAAACGGTGAGAGGACAAAGGCTCTGCTGTCGGTGATGTTTCTTAAAAACGGTGGGTTCCCGCTTATAGACGAGCCGACCAATCATCTGGATTCTGCGGCAAGGGCGACTGTCGCTGCATATCTCAAAAGAAAAAAAGGATTCATACTTGTTTCCCATGACAGAAGCTTTCTTGACGGGTGTGTGGATCATATTCTGGCCATAAACAGAGCGGATATAGAGATCCAAAGCGGAAACTTTTCCTCTTGGATGATGAATTTTGAAAGACGGCAGCAAATGGAGGAGAGCCGCAACGAACGGCTTAAAAAAGATATAAACCGCCTGAAAGAATCGGCGGCAAGGGCGTCGAGGTGGTCCGACAGAACAGAAAGAGGAAAATACGGGCAGGGGCCTGTGGACAGGGGATATGTGGGTCATAAATCGGCGAAAATGATGAAACGCTCAAAATCCATCGAGGCAAGGCGCAGCCAGGCTGCTGAGGAGAGAGAAGGGCTTTTGAAAAACGCCGAAACGGCGGAAGAACTTAAAATAACAACGCTGAGACACCATTCCGAAAGGCTGGCGGAGTTTTCGGAAGTAAGCGTAGCATATGGTCAGAATACTGTGTGCGAGCCGGTATCGTTTACTTTGAGAGAGGGCGAAAGAATAGCGCTGACAGGCGGAAACGGCAGCGGAAAAAGCAGTATGCTTAAAGCTCTTTTGGGTCAGGATATAAAATATTCCGGTGAAATAAAAACTGCAAGCGGGATAGTCATTTCGTACGTTCCGCAGGATACGTCGTTCCTTAAGGGAAGCCTGTCGGAGCTTGCCGAGGAAAACGGAATAGATGAAAGCCTGTTCAAAACAATATTGAGAAAGATGGGCTTTGAGAGGGAACAGTTCGGCAGAAATATGGACAGCTTTTCCGAAGGACAGAAAAAGAAAACGCTCATAGCGGCCAGCCTTTGCCGTCCGGCTCATATTTATGTCTGGGACGAGCCGCTGAACTTTATTGACATTTTTTCACGCATGCAAATAGAAGAGCTGATAAAAGAATTTCAGCCTACTATGTTATTTGTCGAGCATGACGAGGCGTTCAGAAGAAATACGGCTACAAAAGAAGTCGAGCTGAGAAGGATATGGAGCTCAAATAGATAAACGCCGTATAAAAAGGCTTCCCAAAGGAACAAAGAACCTTTGGGAAGCGCTATATCAGTTTTTGATACAGGCTATGGACTGACCGGCATTGATCTGCTCACTCTGAGAAACAAAGATATCTTCGAGCACTCCATCGCAGGGAGCGTCTATGGAAAATTCCATCTTCATGCTTTCTATAACTATAAGTTTATCGCCTTTTTTGATTTTATCACCTTTATGAGCGTCTATTTTCCAAACGCTTCCGGGCATGCTGGAAACAACAGCCGTACAGCCATCCGGTATATCGTTTTCGGTGGAAAATGCATTTTGTTCATGCTCAGAGATAAACTCATCGAGCCCCTGCTCTTTCCAGCGCTGCCTTTCTTCCTCAAAAGCCCGCTCCTGATGGGCCTTGAATATTTTTGCGCTGTCGGATATTTCATCAAGGAATTTTTTGTACTCGCCGAGGTTAAACGTAGTTTCCTCTATGGCAACATTGAAATTTCCTTTGGGAAAATCGGCTCTCATCTTCATAAGCTCTTCGTGGCTTACGGGATAAAACTGAAGCTGATCGAAGAAATTAAGGAGCCAGGGTTTTCCTTTCTTAAAGCTTTCGGTCGCGCGGCGAAGGTTCCACATCTGCACGGTTCGGCCAACAAACTGATATCCTCCGGGGCCCTCCATACCGTAAACACAGAGATATGCTCCGCCTATACCAACGGCGTTTTCCGGAGTCCAGGGTCTTGCCGGATTATATTTTGTGGTTACAAGCCTGTGGCGAGGATCGACCGGTGTTGCTACGGGAGCGCCGAGGTATACGTCACCGAGTCCGAGCACAAGATATTTAGCGTCGAAAACGATATTTTTCACGTCTTCTATGCTGTTTAGGCCGTTTATTCTCCTAATGAACTCAAGGTTGCTGGGGCACCAGGGAGCGTTTGGCCTTACTGTTTTCATATATCTTTCAGCGGCGAGCCGTGTCTGCGGATCGTCCCAGGAGAGGGGAAGCCTTACGATTCTTGAGGGAACTGTAATGCTGTCAAGGTCAGGAAGACTCTTTTCGGTTTCAAGCACGATACCGCAAAGCTCTTTTATGCTCATTTTTCCCGAATCAAAATGTATCTGCAATGACCTGATGCCTGGCGTCATATCTATTATAGGCAGATCAAGTTTTTCAAGAGCCTGCATAAGCACATGCACCTGGAATCTAAGCTCGATATTAAGCTCCATTTCTCCATATTCAATAAGGATGTACTCGTCGCCAGAGGCGCGGATGGTTATCTCAAAACGCTCTCCGCTGGATTTTTTTACAAGTATGGGATATTCGCTGTCAAGCAGTCTTCCATTATTGTCTACATTTATCTCATTTAAAGTTGTCCCGCCATTGTATATTATATTAATGTTGTCCCTTTCCAGCTTTTTAAGGCTTTCAGCCTCCTCAAGGGTCAAAAGCGAAAAACGGACTTTATCGCCGGGATGAAGCTGTCCGAGCTTCCAGAGCTGAGCCGACGCCGTGCATACGGAGCAGACAAAGCCGCCGAGACTTGGACCGTCCGGACCGAGAAGTATGGACTGATCGCCCGTAAGATTCATGGCTCCGATGGCATAGGCGTTGTCATGGATATTTGACGGATGCAGACCTGCCTCACCGCCGTCGGTTCTTGCCCACTGCGGCACGAAGCCGTTAAGCCTTACGCCGGTTCTCGCTGAATTGAAATTTACTTCAAACTCTGAATCAACAAGGGTGCTTAAATAATCTTCGTTAAGAAATTCTTTAGTACAGTGCGGGCCGGGTATTACGCCGATAAGCCAGTTGTCGGTCATTTCAGGTCTGTATTTTTCCGGCAGAATATAATGCCTTTCTGTCGTGGGATTTTCATTAAGCCTTATAACATCTCCGGCTCTCAAAGCGCGACCCTGATGTCCGCCGAATTTTCCCAGAGTAAATGTAGACCTGCTTCCAAGAACCTCCGGAACGTCGATACCTCCGGCTATGGTAAGATAAGTTCTCATACCTTTTTTAGCCTGTTCAAAGCTGAGAATGTCTCCGGCCTTCGCCGTAACAGGCTCATACATCGGCACGGCCTCGCCGTCAAGCGAGCAGTCCATATCAGCTCCGGTTATACAGAAGGTGACGTCCGTCCTGAACCTATAGCTTCCTCCTCTTAAGGTCAGCTCTATTCCGGCACAGTCCGGGCTGTTTCCCAAGATAGCGTTTCCTATCCTGAAACTATAGTCGTCCATAGCTCCGCAGGGAGGAACACCCACGCCCCAGTAACCTCTTCTTCCGGGGAAATCCTGGATGGTTGACTGAACTCCTCCGTCGATAACTTCGATAGCCGATTCTTCGGGGTGGAAATCCTTGAGCATTGATGTGGAAAGCCTGCCGGCGATGTAATCATCCGTATCGACAAAGGCTGAAAGATACTGAAGATTTGTCGTTATTCCATAATATCTTGAGCCTTTAAGGACGGACGACATTTTTTTTACGGCTTCCTCTCTTGTATCGGCCGTTACGATGAGCTTGGCAAGCATAGGATCATAGAATGGAGAAACACTTATGCCGTCGCTGACCCATGTCTCTACTCTAACTCCATCCGGCATAACGATTTTATCTATTTTTCCTGAGCTCGGACGGAATCCGTTAAGACAGTCTTCAGCATATATTCTGGCCTCAATGCTGTGTCCTTTGGGAGCGGAAAGTTTTTTCTGCATATCTCTGAGTTCTCCGGCGGCCTCAAGTATCATCCATTCAACAAGGTCTATTCCGTTTACCTGTTCAGTTATTCCGTGCTCAACCTGAAGCCTTGTATTAACTTCAAGAAAATAGAAGTTTTCACTGCTCTCATCGTAGAGAAATTCCACAGTTCCGGCGCTTCTGTAGCCGGCGGAGCCGGCAAGAGCCTTCGCGGCTCTGAACATTTCTTCCTTTACTTCCTGCTTGATGTTTGGAGCGGGAGTTTCTTCAATGACTTTCTGATTGCGTCTCTGAACGGAGCAGTCCCTTTCTCCTATTGTTACAATTTCCCCGTATTCGTTTCCGAATATCTGCACCTCGACGTGTCTTGCTTTCTCTATATATTTTTCTATAAATGTTCCGCTGTTTCCGAAGTTCGCTCCGGCAAGATGACAAACAGCGTCAAAGCAGTCTCTGAGTTCTTCGGCGCTGCGGCATATTCGCATGCCGATGCCGCCGCCTCCGGCGGTGCTCTTCAATATTACAGGATAGCCTATCCTGTCGGCGGCCTTGACCGCTTCTTCGCAGCTTTCGATAAGAGGAGTTCCCTCAAGAAGTGGAACGCCGGCTTTAAGAGCCAGATCCCTTGCGGTATGCTTAAGACCAAAGAGCTTTATATGCTCGCTTTTCGGCCCGATAAAAACAATACCGTTGTCCTCGCAAGCTTTCGCGAAATCCGTATTCTCGCTCAAAAATCCGTAGCCGGGGTGTATGGCCTGAGCGCCCGTGTCAAGAGCGGCCTTGATTATTTTATTAAAATCCAGATAACTGTCCTTCGCCGGGCCGTCGCCTATCAAAACAGCCTCATCGGCGTTTTCCACATGAAGGGAATCCTCGTCGGCCTTTGTATAAACGGCAACGGAAGATATACCCATCTTCTTCAATGTTCTTTCTATTCTGGCGGCTATAGCGCCTCTGTTTGCGATTAAAACTTTGGTAAACATATCAAAAACCTCCGTTTACTAAAAATTTTCTCCCACCGTGTTTATTTGGCGGGAGATTTTTGTTATTTTTCGGCGCCCCATATAAGAAGCCTTACGGGAGTCGGGTCGTAATCGTTGCAGGGATTGTTGAGCTGGGGGCAGTTGCTTATGAGGATCATAGTGTGCTCAAGCGCCTTCATCTCAACATATTTTCCCGGATATGACACTCCGTCGTCAAATTTGAATCCGCCTTCCTTTGTGACAGGGACGTTCATAAAGAAGTTGATGTTTGGAGCGAGGTCTCTTTTGCCAAACACTCCAAGCTCGTTTTCCGCCATCTGTAACATAAAGCTGTCACGGCAGTTATGCAGATGTATCTTTTCTCTCGCGTATCTTACCGTGTTTGACTGGGATGAACAGGCGCCGCCAATGGTATCATGCCTTCCTGTAAGATCGGCTGTTATCTCAAGAAGCGGCTTTCCGGACTCTGTCCTTAAAATGCTTCCCGTTGTGAGATAAATATTTTCCTGGGCTACTATTGTGGCTACGGCTCCGTAATGGTCTTCCGGATTAGTCATATCATAAAAGGTTGTGTCAACAGCCTGATTACCGCAAAGGTCAACTATTCTGAATGACTGGCCGGGAAGAAGCTCATGCATCCATCCTTCGCCCGCTTTTAAAACTTTGTCGTATATAGCGTCCTTTTCGTCAAGAGCGCTCTCTTTCTTTATAAATCCATAAATAGCTTCTGCCATAATTAAGCACCTCCATATAAATTCTTAAATAATCAAAGTCCCATAAGGTTGTAATAATCCATCGTGTTCTCAAACGCTCTGTAGTTTTCTGGTCTCTTGTTAGCGCATTCGTCTGTGAATATATCAAAGGGAGGAGCGTCATAAACCTCTACGATAACCGGGACAGAAGGATATTCGGCTCTTTTGTCAAGAGGGTTCGGAGTGTTTGAAAGTATGAGTATAATATCCATATCGGTTCTGAGAGTGACGGTATCGCCGGACTTGCTGTTTCCAAGAGCGTAGTGCATGCTTCCGTCGTCCTCTATATAGACCTTTGAAAAAAGGTTAACGCAGGGAACAAGATCGCGTTTGCCCATATTGTTTCTTACAAGCTCCATTTCAAAGTTTTCCTCACCGCAGCGAAGCCATGGGCTTTTATACTGCTGATACGCCTCATATTCTTCTTTTGTGTCTCTCTGATAGCAGGTTACGCCGTATCTTTCGTCCGTCATTTTTCTTGTTGTATATCCGGAAAGGGAATCGTGCCAGCCAACGCTGTCCTGGACTATGCTGGCTAAGACCCTTCCGTTGTCGCTCATAAGAACGTTTCCCTGGGTAAGATAAGCCGTAAACTGAGCCTTAAGAGTATCAGGCATATTGTATCTCTCGGACACGTCCCTCATGTTGTACATAAGCATGGACACGTTGGCGTTGTCGCCGAGAGCCTTAAAGTGGATGTATTTGCCCCTCCCGATGTTTCCTGACCATTTTTCGCCGGGTATAAGTGTTTTGCTCCATATTTTCTGCATAATAATGACCTTCTTTCATATTGATTAAAATTTTAAAAATAAAAAAGGAGACAACATATCTGCTATGTTATCTCCCAGGTTTTTATCCGTCCGTGTAGCTTCATTGCCGTTTTCTCTCGGACCAGACCTGCTTAAAGCAGCGGAACCCTAGAAAACTGTTCATTTATTTAATTTTTGATATCAGGAATTTATAAAACTGTCGTCAAGAATGACGCTTATATCTTCGGGTATCGTATCTACCATACCTACGTCGTATAAAAATTCCGCGCTCTTTTCAAGAGTATAGGGCAGAGACGTATAATCGTCTCCATCGGCGAAGGTAGCGATATTCATATCCTTATCAAAGATTGTAACGCCGTCAAGCATAACCTTATATTCTTCCATAGAGAGCTCGGCTCCGTCGCAAATCGCCTGAAGGAAAGCCTCGTCTCCCGCTTCAAGCATCTCTGCACCGTCAAACCATGAGTCAACAACTTTCTGTACGGCATCTGGAGAACTTTCAATAATTTCGGTTCTGACGGCAAGTGTATCAGGAATGAGACCGGGCTCGGATTCCGTGCTGTAAAGAAGTTTTCCGCCGCCTTCAACCGCCATAGACAGTGTGGGTTCCCATAATACGGCCGCATCAACGCTTCCGGCTATGAATGCCGGTCCGGCGTCGTTGATTGTCATATTTACATAGTTGATATCATCGATGGTCATTCCGTTGTCGCTGAGGATCTTGAGGAGGAACATATGCTCAAGAGTACCAAGCTCCGTGGCAACGCTCTTGCCCCTGAGATCATCGATCGTCTCTATTCCGTCACTTACGACCAATCCGTCGGCTCCGGATGAGTTATCGTTTACAAGAACTATTTTAAAGTCAATGCCCTCGTTTAATGGAGCGATTGCGTCCGAACCCGCTATGCATATTCCGTCGAGCTGTCCGGAATAAAAAGCGGTCAGTGAATCGCTGTATACCGGGAAAAAGTTTATATCAACGTAAACTCCATTCTGCTCAAATATGCCCGTTCCTTCAACTCCGTACCACGCGTACCAGCCGGACATGGGGCTTACGCCGAGTTTGAAAGGATTTTCAGCCGTCCCAACCGGAGATGCCGAATCGACCGGCTGAGCGTCCTCCGAGCTTTCGGACTGGCTTCCGCAGCCTGCCAACGAAGCTGTCAATGATATGAGAGCGAGAAACATAAATAATTTTTTTAACATAATAACGTCCCCTTTCATGTCGCAAAATTCTGTCAAAAATATTTTGTCATTGCGTAATTGTTTGACCTTGCGGAGTTTAAATTTTGATGCGCTTATAACTGAAAAATAACGCTAATTTTTTCGGCTGGTTTATATTTGGTCACCACGCAGTCAAAATCTTTAGCAAAAAAATAAGGTTGCCGTTTGGAACGACAACCTTGTCATAGCAAGAACTATAAACGATAAGAATAGATTTGTCAACAGTTTTTTTGCAAAAGTTATAAATAAATTTTTCTTTCATTTATCTGCCGAAATATTAATATAACTATGATGA